>OLQM01002988.1_pt1 | contig 15466 bp, 8 predicted proteins | sample 1673161 | NCBI WGS metagenome assembly OLQM01 (sample SAMEA3136761, study PRJEB25190) | human gut metagenome | reverse complement strand
TATCGGTGACACTGATTTCAATTTTCTTTTCAGCTTCCAGTACGGAATAAGCTATACAGATACTTCCGTGCGAGGTGAATTTGGCAGCGTTGTGCATCAGATTATTCAATACTTGTGAGATACGTTCCTGATTGCTGAGTATAAACAGGCTTTCTCTTTCAGGTTTGAAGAATACTTCAACTCCTTTCTGGCTCTTATTTTTAGCTACTTCGTAAGCAAGTTCGCAGATGGCGTTGACGTCTGTGGTGATATTCGTAGGTAGCTTGTCATATTGGTCGAGTTCGGACAGAGCAAGCACGTCGGTAACTAACCGGAGTAGGTCATTACTATTATTCTCTATGATTTTGACGAATTCCTGAGTTTCCGGACTATTGCTATAATGATCATTTAAAATCTGTGAGAAGCCTACAATCGAATTAAGCGGTGTACGAATCTCATGTGTCATACTTTCAATAAACGTTGTCTTCATCCGGCTGCTTGCTTCGGCTATATCTTTGGCTTTGTGCAATTCCTCCCGGGATATAGTGAGCTCTTCATTCCTGATTTTAAGTTCGCTTTCCGAAACTTTCAACTTACGTTTCAGGAAATTCTCTCTGTATAAGAACATGAATAGGATACCTAACAAAACAATTAATGAGATGATTAATGTCGTCTTATTGCGTATCTCCTTTTCCTGTGCCTGGAGCATTAATTCCTTTTTTTCGGCATTGAGTTTCTCCACTTCGAGCAGAGTGGCAAATTCGCTGCTGGCCATTTGTTCATTGGCTATCTTTAAAGAATCCTCTGCTTCGATATACATTTGCAGGTATTTGATTGCTTCGCTCATATTACCCATATTGCTGTATATTTTTCCTTTCGTCAGGTAATGGACACTGTTCTGTATACTTTCGCTAAGGTTTAATTCCTCCGCTTCCTGTTTCTTGGCAGCTTCCAGTGCCTTTGGGTATTGCTTGGATTGCAGATAATAGACGTATTCTATATTATATAGTCTTTTCTTTATCGACCATAATCTTTTATCCTGATCAAATGCTGTTTTACATTCGTTTAGTATTTTCTCGGCTGCCTGCATATCTCCGAATTTGCTGTAATAATTAACGTATTCCAGTTGCACGGATATTTTTTGTGTAGGGGAGTATGCGGTTGCATCCGCCTTTTTCAATGCTTCCAGTGCCTTTTCCGGCTGGTTGGTATTGATGTAATAACTACTTATCTGGCTGTATGTTTGCGAGATGTTATAGTTTTCCAGATCATATTTTTCCGTCAGTTCTATTTCTTTCAATTGCCATTCGAAAGCCATGGAATCCAGTCTTTTGACTGTATAAATCTGCGACATGATGTTGTAGCAGCGGGACAGACCGGTTTTGTCGTCTTCCTCTTGTGCTTCTTTCAGCATCTTTTGCGCTTCATAAAGTGCAATATTGGTTCTACCGTTTTTCAGATAATATAGAATAAGCCTGTTCGACCATGCGAAATAATAATACTTGGGTTGTTGGGTTGCTTTGGCGAAGTCTTTCACCTTATTGGTATAATAGATAATGCTGTCTTCATTTGTTGCCTGAAAATAATGATAATCCAGTTGGGTGGAAATAGCTACTGCCTGCATCCGTTTATCATGCCGTTCCTCTGCCATTCGATACAAGGTATCGGACATGCTAAGTACAACGGGTTGCAATAAGCATTCCTGACAACGTTGATAATAGGCATAAAGGGTAGAGTCAACGTTAAAGTCTTTAGCTTCTTTCTGGGCTTTTACAGAAGCGGTAAAGAATAAAAATAAAAAAAGAAATCGGGTGAAAGATAGGGCTGTTTGGCTCATGGTATGATGTTTTCGGTTTCTTCTGTTGTTTGCAAATATACGTTTATTTCTTCTTTTTAGTACGATTGCTTGCTTTTTTTCTCTACATTTGTGGGCAATCTAAAAGGAATACTGTCAATGATGAAATCTACGTCTCCTATTTATATAAATGTAAAAGGGCAGTTGCTTGATCTCTCCATTCCGCAGGTAATGGGTATTCTGAATGTAACTCCCGATTCTTTTTATGCCGGTAGCCGGATGCAGACCGAAGAAGATATTGCTGCCCGGGCCCGACAAATCATTGATGAAGGCGCTGCTATTATCGATATAGGCGCTTATTCTTCGCGTCCTAATGCAGAACATATTTCTGCCGAAGAAGAAATGAACCGGTTACGCACCGGTCTGGAGATTCTGAACCGAAATCATCCGGAGGCTATTATTTCCGTAGATACTTTTCGGGCTGATGTAGCAGCGCAATGCGTAAACGAGTATGGCGTTGCTATCATTAACGATATTGCTGCCGGTGAAATGGATGACCGGATGTTTCAGACAGTAGCCGGTGCCCTATATCATGATGCATATGCAGGGCACCCCGCAGAATATGCAGAAAGAACCCCATTATGATAATCTGATAAAGGACGTTTTCCTTTACTTCGCGCGTAAAGTTCAGCAGCTTCGTGATTTGGGAGTGAAGGATATCATACTCGACCCGGGATTCGGGTTCGGGAAGACGTTGGAGCATAATTATGAACTAATGGCACATCTCGAAGAGTTCCGTATATTCGAATTACCTTTGTTGGTAGGAGTTTCACGAAAATCTATGATTTATAAATTGTTGGGGGGCACTCCGCAGGATTCGTTGAACGGGACAACTATATTGGATACCGTTGCGTTAATGAAAGGCGCTCACATCCTTCGGGTACATGATGTACGCGAAGCAGTGGAAGCGGTTCGCATTGTTGAAAAATTAAAATCAGAGAACGATGTTTTTTGAATTTGGCATAAAAGATTTTATTGATATTCTGTTGGCGGCTTTCTTGCTGTATTATACATACAAGTTGATGAAGGCTTCCGGCTCTATCAAGGTATTCACCGGTATTCTGGTTTTTATACTGATCTGGTTGGTGGTGACTCAGGTTTTGGAGATGAAGTTGCTGGGTTCCATCTTCGATACTTTGATGAATGTGGGCGTGATAGCGCTGATCGTACTGTTTCAGGACGAGATACGCCGTTTCTTGCTGACTTTGGGTTCTCACCGGCATGTCAGTGCATTGGCCCGTCTCTTTAACGGGGCGAAGAAAGAAGTATTGAAACATGATGATATTATGCCTGTGGTAATGGCTTGTCTGAGCATGGGAAAGCAAAAAGTCGGTGCACTGATTGTCATTGAGCATAACGTTCCTTTAGACGAAATCGTCCGTACAGGTGAAATGATTGATGCGGCAATCAACCAACGTTTAATTGAAAATATCTTCTTCAAGAATAGTCCGTTACATGACGGGGCAATGGTTATCAGCAAGAAACGTATCAAAGCGGCAGGATGTATTCTTCCTGTTTCTCACGATTTGAATATACCTAAAGAACTCGGCTTGCGTCATCGGGCCGCTATGGGTATCTCACAGCAGTCGGATGCACACGCCATTATTGTTTCCGAAGAAACGGGAGCTATCTCTGTCGCCTATCGCGGGCAATTCTATCTTCGCCTGAATGCGGAAGAACTGGAAAGTATGTTGACGAAAGAAAACTGATTTTGGTGTTATGACTGATAGCCGGACTTATACTGGATATTGCTTTTGTAGTGGGAAAATAAATGAAAATGGCCCTGTTTGTAGTTATTTTGCTTTATTTCTAACCCTTTTTGAATGATAATTATGCCCTCGGATTTAGGTGAATCGCCTACCTTTGTCGTATACTATTAAAATTCTATTTTGAATAAACCATGAGAAACAGATTGATTGCTTTACTGGTACTTTTTACAGTCGTTATCTTTAGTAGTGCACAGGCACAAACTACTGCCCGCAAATTTGAAGCCGGCAAGAATACCTTTTTGCTGGACGGTGAACCATTTGTGGTGAAGGCCGCCGAACTTCATTACACCCGTATCCCGCAAGCTTATTGGGAACATCGTATTGAGATGTGCAAAGCATTGGGGATGAATACCATTTGTATCTATATCTTTTGGAATATCCATGAACAGGAAGAAGGTAAGTTTGACTTTTCCGGTCAGAACGATATTGCAGCTTTCTGTCGTGCGGCACAAAAGCATGGGATGTATGTCATTGTCCGTCCCGGTCCTTATGTGTGTGCGGAATGGGAAATGGGAGGTCTTCCCTGGTGGCTGCTGAAGAAAAAAGATGTGGCGCTTCGTACCCTCGATCCCTATTATATGGAGCGCGTAGGCATCTTTATGAAAGAAGTCGGCAAACAATTGGCGCCACTGCAAGTAAATAAAGGTGGTAATATCATCATGGTGCAGGTAGAGAATGAATACAGCTCTTATGCAACCGACAAGCCTTATGTAGCTGCCGTGCGTGATTTGGTACGCGAATCAGGGTTTACGGATGTGCCTCTTTTCCAGTGTGACTGGAGTAGTAACTTCACAAATAACGCATTGGAGGATTTGCTCTGGACAGTGAATTTTGGAACCGGTGCCAATATTGACCAACAATTCAAGAAACTGAAAGAACTTCGTCCGGAAACTCCGTTGATGTGCAGTGAATTCTGGAGTGGCTGGTTCGACCATTGGGGACGAAAACATGAGACGCGTCCTGCAAAAGACATGGTACAGGGAATCAAGGATATGCTCGATCGTAATATTTCTTTCAGTCTTTATATGACTCACGGTGGAACCACTTTCGGACATTGGGGAGGTGCTAATAATCCTGCTTATTCTGCCATGTGCAGTTCCTATGATTATGACGCTCCTATCAGTGAAGCCGGTTGGACGACAGAGAAGTATTTCCTGCTTCGCGATTTATTGAAAACATATCTTCCTGCCGGTGAAGCGTTGCCTGAAATACCTGCCGCATTGCCGGTCATTGAAATTCCTGAGTTTCATTTTACAAAAATAGCTCCTCTTTTCTCTAATCTGCCGGAAGCAAAACAAACGGTGGATATTCAACCTATGGAACAATTTAACCAAGGTTGGGGAACAATTCTGTATCGGACGACATTGCCCGAAGCTGTAAAATCCGGAACGACTCTGAAGATTACCGAAGTGCATGATTGGGCACAAATCTATGCTGACGGTAAACTGTTGACACGTTTGGATCGTCGTAAAGGTGAGTTTACGACGGTGTTGCCTGCTTTGAAGAAAGGGACGCAACTGGATATTCTGGTAGAGGCTATGGGACGTGTAAACTTTGATAAGTCCATTCACGACCGGAAGGGAATCACGGAAAAGGTGGAACTTGTTTCCGGCGACCGGTCAAAAGAACTGAAAAACTGGACGGTGTACAGCTTCCCTGTAGATTACTCCTTTATTAAGAATAAGAACTATCAGGATACGAAAATATTACCAGCTATGCCTGCTTACTATAAAACGACCTTTAAACTGGACAAAGTCGGTGATACTTTCCTTGATATGAGTACTTGGGGAAAAGGTATGGTATGGGTGAACGGTCATGCTATGGGACGTTTCTGGGAGATTGGTCCTCAGCAGACTCTCTTTATGCCGGGATGTTGGCTGAAAGAAGGTGAGAATGAGATTCTTGTTCTTGACTTGAAAGGTCCCGCCAAAGCTTCTATCAAAGGCCTGAAGAAACCCCTCTTGGATGTGCTTCGTGAAAAAGCACCGGAAACTCATCGCAAAGAGGGAGAGAAACTGAAACTGACAGGCGAGAAGGTTGCACACGAAGGTGCATTTACTCCGGGCAACGGCTGGCAGGAAGTACGTTTTACTACTCCGGTGAAAGGACGTTATTTTTGTCTCGAAGCTCTTTCACCACAGGCAAATGACAATATTGCTGCTATTGCAGAATTTGATGTTCTGGGTGCGGACGGCAAACCGGTATCCCGAGAACATTGGAAGATTCGTTATGCCGATAGTGAGGAAACACGCAGCGGTAACCGTACAGCCGATAAGATTTTCGATTTACAGGAATCTACTTTCTGGATGACAGTAGATAATGTGGCGTATCCTCACCAACTGGTGATTGATTTGAGTAAGGTGGAGACTGTAACAGGCTTCCGTTATCTGCCCCGTGCCGAAAAGAATTATCCGGGTATGATTAAAGAATATCGTGTCTATGTGAAACCAGCCGATTTCAAGTATTGATTACTCCCAGCCAAGTGCTGAATATTAAATGAATATGAAGAAATATACTACCCTTTTAGCACTCCTTTTTATAGGAGTGCTGACCGGTTACTGCCAGCAATCCGCTTACTTGTTTGTCTACTTTACCGGGAACCGGATGAGCGAAGAAGCGATCCGCATGGCAGTCAGCCTCGACGGATATAATTATAAAGCCCTGAATGGTAACCAACCTGTACTTGATTCCCGTGTGATTAGTTCTACGGGTGGGGTACGTGATCCTCATATCTTGCGTTGTGAGAACGGTAAAACATTCTATATGGTTGTCACCGACATGGTGTCCGGAAACGGTTGGGATTCCAACCGTGCCATGGTGCTGTTGAAATCGAAGGACCTGGTGCACTGGACTTCCAATATTGTCAATATTCAAAAGAAATATCCTGCCCAGGAAAACCTGAAACGTGTATGGGCTCCACAGACCGTTTATGACAAAGAAGCCGGAAAGTATATGGTATATTGGTCAATGAAGCATGGCAATGGCGCAGATATCATTTATTATGCGTATGCGAATAAAGACTTTACCGACCTTGAAGGTGAGCCGAAGCCCTTGTTTCTTCCTAAAAATGGCAAGTCATGTATCGACGGAGATATCATCTATAAAGATGGACTGTATCATCTGTTTTATAAGACAGAAGGAGATGGAAACGGCATCAAGAAAGCGACTACCGTCTCCCTGACTTCCGGACAATGGACGGAATCAGGGGAATACAAACAGCAGACGAAAGAAGCGGTAGAAGGTTCGAGTATCTTTCCGCTAATAGGTTCGGACAAGTATATCCTGATGTACGATGTATATATGAAAGGCAAATACCAGTTTACGGAAAGTACCGACCTGGAAAATTTTAAAGTCATAGATCATGCTGTCAGTATGGACTTTCACCCTCGTCACGGAACTGTGATACCTATCACTGAAAAAGAATTGAAACGTTTGTATAAGGTCTACGGCAAACCAACCGGCCTATGATAAGCCGGAGCAAATTGCTGCCTTAAGACTGGAAAATAATACATAAGACAGGAAAGGCGTACAATTTGTTCTTGTTCGCTTGTTTCTTGATATGCCTTTGAATAATAATTGGTGATTTTACACTCAATATGTGCTTCTCATAACAGTGAAGAGTTTGTCTTTATGATTGATAATCTTAATGATACTTATGCCATGAAAAAATTATTCCTGCTAGTAATTGTCTTGTTTTTGTCGTTCCAACAGGTTACTTTAGCTGCAATCGGAGAGGCGGCGAACACTCCGGATTCCGTTTTTCTATTTTCGTATGCAACTTCCCGGGATGACGGACGCAGCGGACTTCGTTTTGCCTGGAGCATGGATCAGAAGCATTGGTTCGCAGTAGGACAGGGAACCGGATACCTCCGTTGTGATTATAGCCGTTGGGGATCGCAGAAGAAAATGCTCGATCCGTTCTTGAAGCAACTTCCTGACGGCGGATGGCTCTGCACATGGAAGTTGAATACACATGACGGATACGGGCAGGCAAAATCGAAAGACCTGGTTTATTGGGAAAGTCAGAAATATCCTCAGGTAACCTCTGATTTTGAGGGAACAAGAGTAAAGGTAACTATTGACGGGCAGGAACAGACCGGAAATATTAATCGGGTATCTTGGACACTGGTGGACAAATTGACGAAACACTATGAAAGGAACCAATACCGGAATTTTTTGCATGCAGAACGTCCGGTACAAGATAAAGAGCGTTTTGCCGGGCTGAAACCTGTAAAAGCGACGATTACGGTACAACCGGAGGAAACAAAAGAAATCAGTAATTTGCTGTTGGGAATATTCTTCGAAGATATTAACTATTCTGCTGATGGTGGCTTATACGCAGAACTGATTCAAAACAGGGATTTTGAATATGATCCGTCCGACCGTGAGGGAGATAAGAATTGGAACAGTACGCATTCCTGGAAGTTGGAGGGAGATAATGCCACATTCACAATAAATACCTCCGATCCCGTTCATCCGAATAATCCTCATTACGCTGTGTTGAATATACAACAGCCGGGAGCTGTACTGACAAATGCAGGGTTTGATGGGATAGCCCTTCAAGCCGGCGAAAAGTATGATTTCTCTTTGTTTGGACGTATTCCGGCCGGACATAAATCTAACAAATTGCAGGTACGTTTGATAGATTCCAATGGCACAGTGCAGGGAGAGGCATCGATAACCGTTTCTTCCCGTTCATGGAAAACTTATAAAACTGTATTGACTGCAAAAACAGCTGCCGATACGCATCTGGAACTTCAACTGCAATCAGTGGGAGAAGTCGAATTGGATATGATTTCTCTTTTTCCACAGAATACATTCAAAGGTAGAAAGAATGGTCTGCGTGCCGATTTGGCGCAGACACTAGCCGATATACATCCTCGCTTTGTCCGTTTCCCCGGTGGTTGTGTAGCTCATGGAGACGGTTTGAAGAATATCTATCAATGGAAAAATACGATTGGCCCGTTGGAAGCCCGTAAATCTGCCCGCAACCTTTGGGGGTATCATCAGAGCATGGGACTGGGTTATTATGAATATTTCCAGTTTTGCGAGGATATAGGTGCTGAACCGCTTCCGGTGCTTGCTGCCGGTGTGCCTTGTCAGAACTCTGCTTGTCACGGTGATTTGAGAGGCGGACAACAAGGCGGTATCCCGATGAGTGAAATGCCTGCTTATATTCAGGATATTCTGGATTTGATAGAATGGGCGAATGGTGACGCCCGAAAGACAAAATGGGGAAAGGTACGTGCCGAATCCGGACATCCGAAGCCTTTCAATCTGAAGTATATAGGTATCGGTAATGAGGATCTTATCACTGATATTTTCGAGGAACGCTTTACGATGATTTTCAATGCGATTAAGGAGAAATACCCTGAAATAATCGTTGTAGGTACAGTTGGTCCTTTCAATGAAGGTACCGATTACGTCGAAGGTTGGAAGTTGGCGGATAAATTAGGCATTCCTATGGTAGACGAACATTATTATCAGTCTCCGGGGTGGTTTCTGCATAATCAGGACTTCTACGATAAATACGACCGTTCAAAAAAGACTAAAGTTTATCTAGGCGAATATGCCACTCATATTCCCGGGCGGAAAGCCAATATGGAAACAGCATTGACTGAAGCTCTTTACCTGACCGCCTTGGAACGTAATGGAGACGTAGTACACATGACTTCTTATGCTCCTTTGCTGGCAAAAGAAAAGCATACCCAATGGAGCCCGGACTTGATTTACTTCAATAACCGTGAAGTGAAACCGACTACCGGATATTACGTTCAAAAGTTATATGGGCAGAATGCAGGTAGCCATTATATCCCCTCACAGATAATTCTTGATAATCAGGACAACCGGGTGAAGCTTCGTATCGGTTCCTCCATTGTCCGCGATAGCAAGACCGGAGATGTGATTGTGAAACTGGTCAACTTATTGCCTGTCAGTGTGGAGACAGAAATACAATTACCCGGCATAGGCAGTGTTCAACCTTCTGCTGTAAGGACAGTATTGGCAGGTGCACCGGAATCAACTCCACTTCCCGTGACCGACACTATCGAAGTCGGAGCAAACTTCAAGCAGCAACTACCCGCCTATTCATTTACGGTGATTCGTCTGAAAACGAAGTAGAAGTTGCTGGAAGTGAAAAAGAACGTATCTGGGGGTAGATGTGAATTTTCTAAAGATAATAAGCTGGAATTAGTATATATGAAAAACATTGTAAGCATATTGGCGATATCTCTCAGCCTGAATAGCCTTGCAGCACAAGATGTAGTAGTGAAAGGCCCGGATGAGAAACTGCAATTAGTTGTATTTGTGCAGGACGAAGAAACTCCCTGCTATTCCATTACCTACAACGGGAAAGCAATGCTGGAAAAATCTCCTTTGGGAATCAGCACGAATATAGGCGACTTTACGAAAGCCCTGAAGTTGTCGGGACATTCCGTAGAGGTGATAGATACTGTCTATCATCAGACACGTATTAAGACTTCCCAAGTACATTATCGTGCGAATGAACTGACTTGTAATTTGGAGAATGCGCAGGGACAGAAGATAGGAATCGTTTTCCGCGTAAGTAATAATGATGTCGCTTTCCGTTATACCTTACCGCGACAGGGAGGGAAAGGCAGCGTTACCGTCAATCATGAACAGACCGGTTTCCGTTTTCCGCGGCAGACTACAACTTTCCTGTGTCCGCAGAGCGATGCGATGATCGGATGGAAGCGCACAAAACCGAGTTATGAAGAAGAATATAAAGCGGATGCACCGATGAGCGAACGTTCGCAGTACGGTCATGGATATACTTTCCCTTGTCTGTTCCGTATCGGTGACGCCGGTTGGGTGCTGGTGAGCGAAACAGGAGTAGACAGTCGCTATTGCGGTTCCCGTTTGAGCGATGTCAGTGAAGGCAATCTGTACACAGTGGCGTTCCCGATGCCCGAAGAGAATAATGGCAACGGAACGGTTGCTCCGGCATTCGCATTACCCGGTGCTACCCCTTGGCGTACGATTACCGTCGGCGAAACGTTGAAACCGATTGTGGAAACCACTGTTCCTTGGGATGTCGTAAACCCTCTTTATGAGACGAGGCATGACTACCGTTTCGGGCGTGGCACATGGAGTTGGATTCTTTGGCAGGACGGCAGTATCAACTATGACGACCAGATGCGTTACATTGATTTTGCCGCCGCTATGGGATATGAATATGCACTGATAGATAACTGGTGGGATACTAATATCGGCCGTGAACGTATGAAATCTCTGATTGACTACGCACGTGGCAAAGGAGTGGAATTATTTTTGTGGTACAGTTCCTCCGGCTATTGGAATGACATTGAACAAGGCCCGATTAATCACATGGACAATGCAATCATCCGCAAACGTGAAATGAAATGGCTGCAAAGCCTGGGTGTAAAAGGAATCAAAGTCGATTTTTTCGGTGGCGACAAACAGGAGACGATGCGCCTGTATGAAGAGATCCTGAGCGATGCGGATGACCACGGGCTAATGGTAATCTTCCATGGTTGCACCTTACCTCGCGGCTGGGAACGTATGTATCCCAATTATGTAGGCAGTGAAGCTGTGCTGGCTTCCGAGAATATGGTGTTCAGCCAGCATTTCTGTGATGAAGAAGCATTCAATACTTGCCTGCATCCGTTCATTCGCAACGCAGTAGGCTGTATGGAGTTTGGCGGCTGCTTCCTGAACAAGCGTCTGAATCGTAACAATGACGGAGGCACCACTCGTCGTACTACTGACATATTCCAGTTGGCGACAGCCATACTATTTCAAAACCCCGTTCAGAACTTTGCTCTTGCTCCGAATAATCTGAATGATGTTTCTCCGGTTTGCATGGATTTTATGAAACAGGTTCCTGTCACTTGGGATGAAACACGTTTCATTGAAGGTTATCCGGGAAAATACATAGTTTTAGCTCGTCGTCATGGAGATACTTGGTATGTAGCAGCTGTAAATGCCGGAAGTGAACCGTTAAAATTGAAGTTTGATTTGGATATGTTTGCCGGAAAAACAGTGTCTCTTTATAAAGATGATAAGAGAGGAGAACCTCAGCTTATACCTTTGAAGGTAAAAGAAAAGGGAAGGGTGCAATTAGAAGTTTATCCTCAAGGAGGAATTGTGCTTTCTGATCGGATAGAAGAAACATTATAAATGCCGGACCCTGTATATTCGCAATCCTCTTCCTATGTAAAAAACAAGAATCCTCTTTCAACCTATCACCGCCCTTCTGAAACTGCTTGTTCATCGTACATTCAGAATGGTGATAGGTTGTCGCTAACCTATCACCTAATCTATCACCTATCACCTTCAATTTAGATAGAGTCTACAGGCGAAAAAGTAGCTAAGGCAAACGATTCTGTTTCTCACCGAGAAACAAAGTGTTTCCCTTAATGAAACGATTGGTTTCAAGACTCTGAAACTCTAGTTTCAAACCTTTGAAACTAAAGTTTCGAGCCTTGGAAACTAGAGTTTCCCATAAGGAAACTGACTTTACCTGATCCTGATTTATCATTTTCTAATGAAACTTGATAATGGGATTAGGGTGTGGGAATTACTTGCTTGATTGTCCCGTCTTTATTAAATTCCAACTGGTCTATACAGACTTCACGGTGCCAACCCGGTCCATGTTTCAGATATTCCTTATTAATACGATGATATACGATAAACCAACTGTCCTTTTTGTCAGGAACTTGAAGCACCGAACAATGTGCCGGACCGTAAATTTCATCTTTAGGAGATTGTATGAGAATAATCGGCTCTTTGGCAACCTGAATGGGGCCTAATGGAGAATTGCCGGTCCCATAAGCTACATGATAATTGGGTGATCCCGTGTCATCAACGGACCATAGGAAATAATAAACTCCTTTTCTGAAGAATACATAGGGAGCTTCTCGGAAAGCATACGTTTGCAGAGTTCCGCCTTTGGGAGTCATCACCGTGATTGTTTCTTCTTTGACAGACAGCATATCATTATTGAGTTCGGCCCCTGCCATATAGCCGTTCCCCCAGTAGAGATAACTTTTGCCTGATGTGGGATCAGTAAATACATCCACATCAATTTGTTGCCCTTGTCCGACAGGTGAGGAAGTGATAATCGGTTTTCCGGAATCGGTGAACGGACCGGTCGGTGAGTTTGCCGTGGCTACTCCTATTTGCTTGCCTTTATTAGTGACAGAATTTGCACTGTAATAAAAAAAGTATTTATATTTCCCGTCTATTTCCTTTTCTTCAATACAGGGGGCCCAAGCATTTCCGTTTGCCCAAGAGACATCTTTTTTCATATCTAAAATGACTCTTTCTTCTTTCCATTCCTTCAAATTCCTTGAAGAGAAGACTTTAAAATAACTTCCACCCCAACCGGGGAAACCGTCACTGGTAGGATAGATATAATAACGTTTGGTCTGCCGGGAGTATAAGATCTCCGGATCGGCATGAAAGCCGGATAAAATAGGATTAGCAGACTTTCTGTGTTGTGCGTTTATTGGGCTTATTCCAATAAAAAACAGGTAAAATAAAAGAAACCTGATAAATAAATGTTTCATGACTTGAGGTATTTGTTTCAGGGTTCAAAGATAATTCTTTTAATCAAATCTTTGGAGCAAATATGTTTCGATAACGGTTATATATCATTCAATTACAGAAAAGGGCGTTTTTGCGTGTAAAATCGATTAAAAAGAATGATAATTCTCCTTATATATACATAAAACTTTTTTATCTTTGCAAATATTACAATTATTGTATTATGGAAAACAATCAATATTCTTATATCAATAGAAGGTTTTATGCCTCTATTTTTTGTGCCTTATTTTCAACTTTACTTTTCGCATTCGAAGGTGATATTGTTTCACATTTGAATTTTAAGAAACTGTCTGCTCTTAATAATTTGCCTACAGATGAAATCCAGAAAGTTTATCAGGATAAGGATGGCTTTATCTGGTTGGCTAGCCGTTACGGGTTTTATCAATATGATGGCTATGAGGCAACGTTATATAAATCAAATCTTTACGCCCCCGGTTTACTGACTAATAACAACATACTTTGTTTGGTGGATGATTATAAACACAACTTGTGGATTGGCACTCAGGAAGGCTTGAATATTCTTAATAAAAAAACAGGGGAGATCAGAAAAATTCTGGCTCCTGAAATTCCTAATAATGTCGTATCTTGTTTGCTGGTTACTCGGGATCATTCTGTATGGCTGGGAACGGATTCCGGGCTGTGCAAATATATTGCCGAAAAAGATTCATTTGTAGTTTATCATCGGGAACAGACTGATGGAGTCCTGGATTATACTGCTATCAAATCTTTATTCGAAGACTCGGAAGGTGATTTATGGATTGGTACATGGTCGTCGGGATTATATAGGTATGTCCCTTCTACCGGCAAGTTTTATGCTTATCCTCAATTGAATGAACGTAATTCTGCTCATGTTATTTACGAAGATACCAATAAAAATATATGGGTAGGTAGTTGGAATTGCGGACTTTTTAAACTCAATAATCCGAAAGACCTGCAGCGGGTATCTTACGTGAACTATCGGCATAAATTAGGTGACAATATTAGTTTATCCGATGATATTGTATATGATATATCTGAAGACTTGAATACCAATACTTTGTGGGTAGGAACACGTAGCGGGTTGAGTATTATGAGCAATGATACTCCCGGACACTTTATTAATTATAAATCCCGCGGCTCTTCTCATTATATTTCTTGTGATGAAATAAATTCCATTATACGTGATAACTCCGGTATGATGTGGCTTGGTTCTATTGGAGGAGGAGTCCTGAATGCAGATACACATCAGTCTATGTTTACCTTTCATAGTTTGAATTTTGCCGATGATGATATTCCGACCACTTCCGTACGGTCTTTGTTTACAGATTCTGACAATAATATTTGGATGGGGATCGGTACCTATGGATTAGCTTGTCTGGAATATGCAACAGGAAAATTGAAGTCGCATTCACAAATGCCGGAATTTACCGGAATGACTATTCCCACAGTTTTTTCTGTCGTCCAGAGAAAGGGTAGTGGAGAAATTTGGTTTGGAACGTATGATGGTGGAATATTTGCTTACCACAAAGGACAAAGGGTAAGAAACCTGACTCCGGAAAATTGTAAATTCTTAGGTTCTTCTTGTGTTTCTGCACTTTATGAAGACAAATATGCTAATTGTTGGGTAGGTACACGTGGAAGTTTAGGTGTACAGTTGGCGGATGGAAATAGCTTTTTATTCGAAAATATGAGTTTTGTAGATGGTGCTCAATTGAATTGGTTTTATGTAAGGGATATAATTGCCGATAGTGATAATAGTATGTGGATAGCCACTTCGAATTATGGTCTGATTCATATTGAAGGTGACATCCGAAATCCGTCTACCTTGAAATATTATAATTATAGTTTTTATAATAAAAGAATGCTGACCAATAATGTATTGTGTTTGCACATAGATAAATCGGGACGTTTATGGGTTGGCACCGAAGGGGGAGGAATTTATCTGTATAATAGACAGAATGACCGGTTTGAAGAGAAAAATCAGGAATATAATATTCCCGGAGATATGGTCGGAAGTATCGAAGAAGATAAAAATGGAAATTTGTGGTTGGGGACGAATGTCGGTTTGGTAAAACTGGGTGCTCAAATGAAAAGTAACGAACCGGTTGTTCGTGTGTACACAGAAGCTGATGGGCTACAAGGAAATTTCTTTATCGCTCAATCTGCTTGCAGTCGGGAGGGAGAATTGTTTTTTGGTGGTTATAAAGGCTATAATAGCTTTATTCCTGAGGATATGGAAGATATTCAAGGAGATGTTCAGTTTGCAATTACGGATATAAAGATATTCAATCGTTCC
>OLQM01002979.1_pt1 | contig 15514 bp, 12 predicted proteins | sample 1673161 | NCBI WGS metagenome assembly OLQM01 (sample SAMEA3136761, study PRJEB25190) | human gut metagenome | reverse complement strand
TTGTCGTGAGTGGTCAGCGTGTTGTCAATGTCCAGCAAAAGTCCCCGCACGCCCACTTCAGCGCCCAGCAGGCGAAGCTGCGTTGAGCTGGTGTCGGAGAGTTTGAGGTCATTGACGCGGACAACACGGATGCCGCGTGTATCGACGATTTGCTTATTAAGGATGTCGCGGGCGAGAAGGACCTCATTAGGTTGCAGGTACGAGAAGCGAATCTCAGTGGAAGGTACCTTCAGCGTAATGGTGTCTTCATCGTAGGATTCCACGTATTTGCGCCAGGATATCATGAGGGGCGTGCGGCCGGGCCCCATAAAGGCAAGAGACGTGATGCGAGGGAAAACCTCGCCGGTGGCAATGCCAAGATCGGAAACAACGCCGATCTTCTCGCCCTGTGAATCCATTACGGGATTTCCAAGAAGTTGGGATAGGTAAATCATGTGTGCTCCTTTGTGCAGCTTGCACGCACGCAAGCAGCGAGTTTGCAATTACACCCCTGACGGTGTAATTGAGCACACCGCGAGGGGTCAGCGACTGTGAGGTCGGGGTTTCATGCTGACCTTTCTCCTTGTCTCTTTGGGTAGCGAAAGCCACTCATACCAAGAGCATTGTAGCAGCTAGAGGTTTCGTGAGAGGCGAGAAACTTTTGCGACTCTAAATTTTTTTGGCAGGTTTTTTAATGGCTTTCCACCGGTAGCGTTGGATAAGCAAAACCGCGCCCGGCTAATAACCGGGCGCGGCAGGCGGACAGATGTAACAAAGCAAAGCGTTTAGAACTGCACCTTCGGAGCCTGACGAACTGCATCGTTTTCAACGGTGAAGCCCTGGCGAGGCTTAAAGCGTGAACCGGCGATGAGGGAGTTGGGGAAGACAGCGATGACATTGTTGTAATCCATGACCACATCGTTGTAGCTCATGCGTGCATAGCTAATGCGATTCTCAGTATCGGTGAGCTCGGACTGAAGCTGCTGGAAATTCTCGTTTGCCTTAAGTTCAGGATAGCTTTCGGCAACCGCAAAAAGCGAGGTCAGCGCATTGGAAAGTGTGCCCGAAGCCTCCATCTTTTCCTGAGGCGTGCGAGCGGATGCAACGGCTCCGCGAGCTGCGATTACCGCCTCAAGCGTGCCGGACTCGTGCTTTGCATAGCCCTTGACGGTTTCAACAAGGTTTGGAATGAGGTCATTTCGACGCTGGAGCTGTGTGTCGATGGTCTGCCACGCGTTATCGACCTTATTGTTGGCTCGAATAATTTTGTTGTAGACCGAGATACCCCAGAGTACCAGCAAGACCACAAGAACGACGACAACAATTATTGCGATTTCCATATCCAGTCCTTTCACGTGCGGCGATGTACTAGGTCAATCGCAGTGCCAATTGATGTAAGTGTACCCAAAACGTATGGATGATACAAATATGAGCTAAAATTGAGACGGAAATGGCGGAGAGGGAGGGATTCGAACCCTCGGAACGGTGTTCCCGCTCAACGGTTTTCAAGACCGCCGCATTCAACCACTCTGCCACCTCTCCAAAGCGGTATTATCCTACCTCATAACGCAACTTTTTACGAGGAGACTGATGGATTATTTTACAAATACAGAGAGTTCTCAAGATTTTGGTGCCGATAGCGAGAAAAATAGCGAGAAGACTATCGTAAAGAGTGAGCAAAACAGTGCTGCACGTGACGAAAGGTACATGCAGCTTGCACTCTTAGAGGCTGCCGCTGCTGCAGCCGAGGGAGAAGTACCTATCGGAGCCGTCGTGGTGTGCGATGGAGAGGTGATTGCAAGCGCCCATAATCGACGCGAGGTTGATAATAGCCCATCGGCACACGCAGAGTTTCTCGCCATGGAAGAAGCATCGCGCGTGCTGAAACGCTGGCGACTCACAGGCTGCACGGTGTACGTGACACTTGAGCCGTGCCTTATGTGCGCAGGTCTGATGGTCAATTCACGCATAGACCGGTGTGTATTTGGGGCCTGCGATCCTAAAGGGGGAGCTCTTGGCACGCTTTATGATATAAGCTGCGATCCAAGATTGAATCACGAGTTCCAAGTAACGTCTGGCGTGCTTGCCGATGAGGCAGCAGCACAGCTCAAAGCCTTTTTCCGGGAACGTCGCCAGCGGTCAAGTAGTATTGGGCACAACTGAGAGTTGTAGACTGCCAAATAAGTTACAGCATTAAAGCGTAGATAAGGCAGATAAGCACCAGTAATGGAAACGTTCCTTGCTTGGCGGCCGCACTACGTTTGTCGGGTGAGGTAATGAAAAGGAGAAGTGCTGCAGCGAACATAGAACCGGTGCCAAAAAGTACCAATGCGATTCCAGTTATGTTCCCCATGAGCTGGAGTACGCAGCCAAAAAGAACTTCGATTGCCAAAAACAGATTATAAAATCCTTGGTTAAATGCCATCTCGCGAGTATTTTTCGCCTCGTCCTGTGTGAGACCAAAAACAGTGCGGCTCTTCTCTCCTGTCCATGCAAAGGATTCCATATAGAAGATAAAGATATGTAAAAGCGCTGACAAAATACTAAAAATCAAACCTGCAACAAACATGGAACTCCTTATATCTTGACTATGTTACGTGTGTGCCGTATGCCGATACGATATCGGCAAGCTAAAAGTGTCTTCCGTAGCGACCGCCAAAGCCGCGTCCGCGTACCTTCGAGCCTGAAAACATGGGACGTATGGGTTTTGTGGCAGGTCGGTTTTGTGGCAATACGATACGACCGTCCTGATACCCAAAACTGGAGAGATCCCACGTCGCAATAAGCGATTTCGTAAAGTACTCAATCTCGCGGAGCGGAGCAATTTCATCCGGAGCCATAAACGTAAACGCTTGACCTGCGCTTCCTGCGCGCCCGGTACGTCCGATACGATGGACGTAATCCTCAGGATCCAGCGGTACGTCAAAATTGACCACGGCATCTATGCCCCGTACGTCAATGCCTCGGCTCATGACATCGGTTGCAACCAGGACTTGAATGGAGCCGTTACGAAACTTGGTCAGCGCTCGGGTGCGAGCACCTTGAGGCCGGTCGGCATGCATGACGTCAACCTTGAAACCGGCGTTGTTGAGCGCCGCATAAACACTGTCCACGCGAAGCTTCGTGCGACAAAAGACCAGGATTCGCTCGGGCGCGGGACGTAAAGAACGTATCAAAGATTCAAGTAACTTTACCTTTTGCCCCTGCACGACGGGGCACAGATGTTCCTCAACGGTGTCGGCGGTCTGCCCGGTCCGTGCAATTTCAATCATCGTGGGATCGTGGAGCATATTGTCGATGGTTGAGGTGATTGACGGCGGTAGTGTTGCCGAGAAGAGCAACGTTTGACGCTTAGACGGCAGTGTATCCATGATGCGCCGCACGCTGGGCCAAAATCCCATATCAAGCATGCGGTCTGCCTCATCTAAGATAAAAACTTTGATGTTTTTCAGGTTGACCTGATGATGTCCAATCAGGTCCAGAAGACGCCCGGGAGTGGCAACTAAAAGGTCGCAACCTGCCTGCACGGCGGAAATCTGTCGTTTAAGCTTTGCGCCGCCGGTAATAATAACCGCACGTTGACCGGTGCTTTTGCATATTGTGGTGGCAACGCGTTCAATTTGCGTGGCAAGTTCTCGGGTAGGCGTGACGATAAGCGCCTGCGGATTGCGGGTTCTGTTGCGCCTACGTCCGCTTCCGCGTTGACGTTGGCGTTGGCTCTCCTGCTGCGAGCTTTGCTGCTGCCCATCCTGCGGCTGACATTGACTCTCCAGCCGGACGGTCTTCTCACCCTCAGTGTCCGTATCGATAACCTGTAGCGCAGGCAAAACGAAGGCAGCGGTCTTGCCCGTGCCGGTTTGTGCGGAGGCGACCACGTCTTTTCCCGCCAAAACGGCAGGGATTGCTGCAGCCTGTATGGGGGTCGGCGTGTTGAAACCAAGTGTCTCAACGCCCGTAAGAATGTGCTCGTTTAGCCCGAGCTCGGCAAAAGTAGTATCCATGCATACAAGTATACTGTCTATACGTATACTGTCTGTTAAATTTTTGTAGCGCGAGACGCACAATCAACCGGCTGGTCTATGATTATGCGGAATCATTATGGATTTGACTGTTAAACTGCTCGTGGCAGATGTTTTTTAGGCGAGAAGTTCACTGGGCAAGGAGTCTTGCAGCTGATCTTGCCGCTGAGGAAGAAAGTAGGGTAGGCGTGCCGATTAATATTCCGGATGGTTTGCCGGCTAAACACACACTTCATCAGGAGCGGATTTTTGCGTTGGAAGAAGAGGTTGCTGAGCATCAGCAAATTCGTCCGCTTAAGATCGCCATTCTCAACCTTATGCCTACAAAGATTCAGACGGAAACGCAGATTTTGCGACTCATCTCGAAATCTCCTATACAGGTGAGCTGCGATTTTATGCGCATCTCAAGTCATGTTTCTAAACACACGCCCGAAGATCATTTGGTAACGTTCTACGATACGTTTGAGTCGTTTGAGCATAAAAACTACGACGGGCTGATTGTCACGGGAGCGCCTCTCGAAGACATGCGCTACGAGGACGTTGACTATTGGGACGAGTTTTGTCGGATTGTCGGTTGGTCGCAGGAGCACTGTTTTTCAACGATGTATCTTTGCTGGGGCGCGCTCGCGGGTCTGTATTATCTTTACGGCATCCCTAAGAAACAGCTGGGTTCTAAGCTCTTTGGCATCTTTCCGCAGCGTCTCTGCGATGAATACTCGTTCTTAACCAACGGCTTCGACGAAGTGCACAACATGCCTCATTCCCGGCACGCTGCCATTGATACGGGAGAGCTCTCCAAGCACCCTGAGCTTGCCGTGCTTTCCGAGGGATTTGACTCCGGCCCGGCTCTTCTCGCCACGCGAGACTTCCACGAGATTTACGTTACTGGGCACTTTGAGTATGGTCGCGACACTCTTGCGGAGGAATACTGGCGGGACTTTCACAAGGGGTTGCCCATTCGGATTCCCGAGAACTATTTTCCCGAGGATGATCCTGAGCGCCAGCCGCTCTTTACGTGGCGCGCGCACGCCAATTTGCTGTATCGTAACTGGATTAACTGGGTGTATCAGATGACACCGTATGAGGTGGAAAAAATCCCAGAGGCCATTTCTGAACTGCGCAAACGCATTGCCGCGGCGGATCCTGAGTCGAGAATGACCGGTCGGTTCTAAGGCGTTTTGTCGTATACCTTACTGTTTATCCAGGTAGTCGGTATTCCATGAGGGGCTGTCGGAACTTACGGCAATATGTTTGCCTCCGTTTGAAGAGGTAATGGTAAACGGCTCGCTGGCAGAACTGACCTGACCGCCAAATGAAATTTGTGCGCTATTCTCGTCACCCGTCCAGCTTCCGTTTGTAACCTTTGTACCACCTTCGCGGTACACCACGCTGCCGTCACTGCCGAGTACGATTTCCAGCGAAAGCCCATCGGTACCCATTCCGGAATACGTACCAACCCACTTGTCCTGCGCTTTCTTACTTGGTGACCCATTCTTCTCGGTATTGTGGGCAGAGGCCTGGTTCTTCTTCTGCAACTCCTTTGAGAGCTTGTTGCCGCGAGCAATCTGTTCGGTAATGCGATTAACGTAGTTGGAGTAATCGGAGCCCTTGCCGGTGTTTCCTCCCCAGATGACCCGTTCATTTTCAATGTCAGTCTGAAGGTTTTTGAGCGCACTGATTCTGGAGTCGATGGTTGCCTGGTCAAGCGTATCGGAGGAATCGGCTTCGTCAAAACTGCTGGCGGTGAGTCGCTTTTTATAGTCCGAAGAGAACCAGTCAACAATCTTTTTCTGCTTGTCGGAAATCGAACTGGTTACGGCTACAAGATCGGGATCGTCGCTACCATCGGAGAGTTTGAATTTTCCGTCCGCTTGGTCGCTGTCAATTTTGCTTTGAATGTCAGCAAGATCTTGATACGTGGCGAGAAGGTCCGTGCGACTGCTGTCCTCTGTTGGCGACACATCGATACCATCTACCTGGGATCGATAGGACTCTTCGAGTTTTTGCACCTCGGACTTTGTTGCGCTGCTCTGTTGAGAGGTCACTAAAAACCAAATGCCGCCTGCGAGCGCAACGCAAAGCGCAACGGCCAATACCGCAATGCCGACAACCTTAATTGCCTTGCTTGATCGCGGTTTTTTGAGAGTCGTTGGGATGTCTGCGCCGTCTGCTACAGCACCGTCCGTTACTACGTTGAACTGCGAATAATCGATGTCCGACAAAAGACTCGGTTGGAAGATGGAACCATCGGCGTCATCCTCAATGAACGGCGACGTGGTCGGTGGCGAGAAGACCTGTGGGTCATCAGGCTCAGCCGTTGAGGAGTCGGTTTGCTCGTTGGGGTTGTCGCTATCGCCGGGTTCAACTTCATCGCCGGAGTCTTTATCTTCGTCGTGCTTCGCCTCACTGTCAGGGCTGTCATTGTCCGTGAGCTCTGCTTCGTCATCAGGGCCTTCAGCATCGGAAGGGTCTACCGCGTCAGTAAGATCTCCCGCATCAGCGGACTCTGCTGCATTGGCAGAGTCTTCCGCGTCGGCGGGCTTTGCCACGTCAGTAAGGTCTGCTGCGTCGGCAGAATCTGTTTCGTGAGTGAAATCAGCGTCGTCAGCGCCGTCGGTGCTATCAGCACTGTCTGTACTGTCAGACAGAGACTCGTTACAGTTGGAGCATATCGTTGATGTGTCAGGGTTTTCTGTTCCGCAGTGAGGACAGAGCATAAGGACTTCTCCTTAATTCATGCGTAGGACTATTCGTTCGAGGGGGCTCCCGGAATCGGTGGTTGAGGACTGACGAGTGAGTCAGGACTTGGAGTTGGCATTGGAGCTCCTGTTTGCGGCTGCGCAGGAGTCGAGACTGGCATTGGAGTTCCCGTTTGCGCCGTTTGCGGTTGTGTGGTGGTTATGGTTGGAACCGTAGGGACTACGGGTGTTGCTGGCGTTGTCACGGGAGCCGTGGTCTGCACCGGTGCCTCTGGAACAGCCACAGGAACGCTTCCGACAACCTTTCCGGTTGTTGGGTCAACAAGAACCTGCACTGCTACGGGCTTCTCGCGCTTTATAAAGAGGACAATGCTTACCACGACGGAAGCGAGGCACAAAAGAACGTAGAGATATCCATACGGAGCCACACTAAGCACATACGAGTAGCCACTGCGTTGGTATGAATTCATCGTGTAAAATCCGCTCATCTGGGCGTTAAAGGCTGAGATATTTGAGTCAATCTGATGATAGAACACGGAAAAACATACTAAGCATATAAGGGCTACTACTCCCGTAAGCCAAGAAACTTTTATAGTGCGGGGGAGTAAAGAAAGAAGAATACCCGCAAGCGGCAGAATAAGGAAGAAGATAAGCATATAGAGTTCTTTAGCCGCATTTGCAAAAAGAATAAGTGACTGACCATTTAGTGACTGGGTGGCGCTGTAGGACTTCATAAAATCCTCTATAAGCTGTGCAAAGCCAAAGAATTGTCCGATTGAGAAGTGGATCAGATACTCACCATTGGGCTGTACGATGTCAAGCTTCATGACAGGAAGGATGAAAAGAATCGCTAAAAGACAGCATAAACCTACGTTAATGTAGCGAAGAATAGTGTTTGTTTTGGTGTTCATACTGTCTCCTAACGTGATACTACGTACTGTTGAAACAATGTGTGCAGACGGTGCGTGTTGCGGTGACGTCGCGGATAGAGGCACAGCAAGTTAAATAATTCCGTGCTTATCGCTTGGTCAGATAGTCGGTTTGCCATGTACCACTGTCAGAGCTGACTGCGATGGTGCGGCCACCGTCTTTTGAGGTAATGGTAAACGGTTCGCTTCGTGTGCTTATCTTGCCACCGAAGCTGATCTTGATGGTATTCTCGTCACCGCTCCACGTTCCTTCGGTTACCTTGGTGTCGCCTTCCCGATACGTAACGCTGCCGTCGCTCTTCAGAACGATTTCAAGTTTTTTGTTATCGGTACCCATGCCGGAATATGTGCCGACCCATTTTTGCGTAGCAGCTTCGCTTGATCTTTTTTCTTTCTCGGCATCTTGCTTGTCTTTATCGGCCTTCTTTTTCAGATCCTTTTTAAGCGAGTTACCCTTTGTGAGCTGCTCTTTGACCTTGTTTACGTACGAGTCATAATCCGAGTCTTTGCTGGGATTATTCGTCCAGATAATCTTTTCGTCATCAAGATCGCTCTTGAGTTTGTTGAGCGCGTCAAGCTGATTGTTGAGGGTTGTTTCGTCGATGGAATCCGCGGAAGCACTCTCGTCAAAGCTGTTTGCTTTCAGGCGTGTTTTGTAATCGTTGTTGAACCAATCAAAAATCTTCTTCTGCTTGTCGGAAATCGAGCTGGTTACGGCTTCAAGACCGCTGTCATCGGAGCCGTCAGCAAGCTTGAACTTTCCGCTCTCTTGATCTTTGGTGATCTTGTCTTGAAGATCGGCAAGCTGTTTGTATGAGTCGAGAAGGGCGGAGCGGTCGCTTTCGCTGGTGGGATTGACTTCGATAGCGTCAACCTGTGATCTGTAGGAATCTTCAAGTTTGACAACTTCGTCTTTGCGGGCATTGTTCTTTTGATTGGAGTTCCACGCCCATGCACCTATTCCAATACCCGCTCCAAGAACGATTGTGAGAAGGATAATTGCCACAATCTTGAACGCCTTGTGTGAAGAGCGTTTGTTATGCGGTGTAGGGGAGGCTGCACCTTCTGATACTACTTGGAATTGTGCAGGATTAGCGTAGGTTTGTTGTGCTTGTGGAGCCGTATCGTCGATGGAAGTGGCAACGGTACTTGTTGGGGCAGGTATAACGGGCGGCATATACATGGTAGGCTCAGCGGGCTGCTGAGGTTCTGTTTCAGGAGCGGGATGGCTTATGGTTTGCTCAGAAGTTTCATCATAGGTTGTTGCAGAAAAGTCAGTTGTCTCGGTTTGAGAGGGCTCAAAAAGTTTTTTTCCGCAGCTTGTGCAGAATTTTGAACCATCGGGGTTTTCTGCGCCACAGTTTGGACAATGCATAAGAGTCTCCCTAATTTAATATGATTCATACAAGGCTAGAACTTTTATTGTTAGACATTTTAGCATTTATTTGTGTCGTATTAGCTTTTTGCTGTTGATATAGAACCAATCAATGTGGGCCTTTAAGTAGAAAAATATATGATATTTAAATACTTTATATAAATAAGCCGAGGCTAGGATATCTATCCTAGCCTCGATTGCATAGTACGTGTATTTTCTAGTGCAAGAGGGCTGACGCAGTACCTGCAATCGCTCCAATGATAGAAATTAAAACAATTATATCGATGGAAGAGATTACCGTACCAGCAATGGCTAGGCCGCGTGGTTCTTTAAAGCAGCCAATAATAGAAAAAATAGCCCCTAATTTTTGCGTGCCAAAATGATTTTTTTCTCAGTGATTACCATTGCAGTTGTTATACTTTTGTGTGTATGGTATCGCAAAATACCTGTCTCAAAACGTTTTAGACTGCTGAATGTTGTTAATAACCGACAGTTGCGGGTTATTGGGATATTGAGGCTGAATTTGTGTCTCTTGTGGGCTTACCGTTGTAGGCCGTGTTTCTGCTTCGGGGATAAACTCACCAGTGTTCTGATCGTACATACGTACTTCCTTTCTTTTCTGCGAGCGCACTCGCATTTTGCTCAATGAGCTTCTTTCTGGTTTCTTTTCCAGCTACTTATAAGGACGAAAGATTGTTGCGAAGTGTTGCAATGTTTTGGAAGTTTTTTCAAATTCTTGAAAATAAAAAATCTCCCGACCGTTTTCAGTCGGGAGATTTCGATAGGCTAGAAGTAGCTATGTAATTTAGTTGATACTCGCTCCGCAATTACCACAGAATTTGGTTCCAGGTTCAATTTGATTACCACAGTTTGGACAGAACTGAGGCTGTGATTCGGCCTGAGATTGATTTTCTGCTGCCTGTGGCTGGCTTGATGTGGGTGCGGCAGGTGTGGGGTTTACGGTTGGATACTGTGGAGTGTTTGTTGACTGCATGGGAACCTGATATGCAGTCATAGGCATAGCCATGCCTGCAGAAGCCTTCTTTGCTTCATTGTTACGATACAGAATAAGGGCACCGATGAGAATTGCGGCAATCTGTCCAATAACGTAGATGTAGCCAAAGAAGTTGATAGAAACAAAGATACTACTGCTTCCAAAAATAGCAGAAGAGCTGGAATTGGGGTTGCTGGGCGAGAAGGCATTATAGGTCATAAGGAAAATAATGCAGTTTATCAGTGCAGGAATGCATGCAAATCCAGCGTATTTCTTAGTCTGTTTGATCAGAGGAAGCAGAGTTATAGCAAGTGAGAGGATCAGAGAAAATGAAATATATCCAACGAGGGCTCCGGTACCTGCATTTGAGCTAGAACTATATTGATATATTGCCCTAGCGAGCGATCCGAATGCTGCAAGAGCGGAAAGAGATAAGCCTATTGGCTTTTGCATAACATTTAAGTCAAAGAGAGGGACTATATAAAAGATACATGAGATGATACCAATCACAACGAGGATCGTAGAAAGAAGGGTGTTGTTGTACTTATCAAGCTTTGAAAGTGCTCCTTTAACGTCAAAGTTCTGTTCTGGTTGCATCTGACTCTGGGGATGCATTTGCACTTGTGGCTGCGTTTGATTTTGGGTTTCCATATCGATCCTTTCTAATCAATAACCTGGGACATATACGTTGTAGCCTCAGGGGATTACCTGTTACGTAAAATCTAGTTAGTTTTTATCAACCTGATAAGTAACAGCGATTGGTTTTACCTCATAGGTATGGCCGTCTTGGTTAGAACCAAAAATTGAGCCTCCCTTAATATCTGCGCTTGCGTCAGGCTTTACAAAACTTACCGAACTTGAATCTGATGACCTGAGTACATAATACCCATCCATTTCAGTGTGATAGTAAACCGTTGCAGATGACCATTTGTCTTGAGTGGTGTTAGTGACGGTTCCTGTGACGGTAGAACTAAATTGTTCAAAGGTACAAGAGAGGCTTACCTTTGCATCATCTGGAGTAAGAGCTTTTTTATTAGTGAACGATTTAAAAGGACATTCTTTGAGCTCTACGGAATCGACAGTTATATCGCCCTTGGCCAAAGAAAGGTTATCAGGTGTGCTATTAGATTGTTTGGTGGTGACAATATTAAATGTTGCGTCTGCCTCTTCTTTATGAGAGTTCTCATTATAGGAAGAACCATAAATATAGTAGGTAAACTCTTTCTTTTCATGAGGGGCGAGAAATATTGTTTCGTTTTCAAATCCATCTGGAGTTTCCATTTGAGACTGAAGAATCGCGTCACCGCTTTGCTCGTCGCCATACTTATCTTTATAACTTACTTTAAAGATAAAAGAGGGTGATGCCTCTACATAATTATCGGTGGTATTTTCGATAGTGCCCTTAATACTATAGACATCGCGTATCTCTCTAGCGCTTACAGCTTGCGTCGTATCAAACGAGATGTCACTTACTTTAACCGTAGGCTTTTCATCGGCGTCTTTCTTTTTCTTTTTTGTATCTGCTGCGGAAGAATCGCTTGAGCCAGATGTAGTGTCAGCGTTTTGTCCGGCTTCGCCCTGTTTGTCTAAAAGACCAAAACCATTGGTGAAATAAGTGGCGGCACCAACCCCACCAACAACAAGAATCAAAACAAGTGCAATAACAGCAATCATCTTCTTGTTGTGTTTATAAAGGTTTTGAGAACTACTAGGATTGGCAGAATTGTTTTGCGTCTGTGTAGCTGGCTGCGATACTGATGCTTTCTGAGTTGTTGCCACTACCTGAGTGGACTCCGGGGTCTTCTGAGTAACATTAGGATCCATAGCTTGAGACGGTTGGCTCAGGTGCTCAGCCGATTGAAGTGCTGCGCCACAATTCGTGCAGAACTTCTGGCCTTCTGGCATCTGCGTACCGCAGTTAGTACAAAACATCTTATTTCCTCCTCAAATCATAAACATGCGTTCTATTTCATATCAATTAATTGTTACTCGGGGCAATTTGTTCAAGACCACTCTTGTCCGTTGCTTCATGCCAGTCAATATCAATTTCTGAAGGATCTTCGGGACACTGATCTATTCTTCCTTCCCACTCGGTAGTAGATGAGATGTCATGTCCCGAAACAACATACCGATTAATCCATGTTTGACCAGTTCCAGATTGCCAGCTTGTTACTATCAATCCGCTTCCATCACTTGTTGCTTGTAAGGATGCTCTAGAACCGCCAACGCGTGCAACTCCCTCAAAAAGCACTTGCTCTTGGACTTTAAATGCTTGACTGTCGCTCTCATCAAAACTGAAGATAAAAATATGATCCATCTCACCTTCATATTTTTGTTTTAAGAGCAGTTGTGGAATTTGAGGATTGTCAGGATCCATATATACCAATGAATATTCATACTGTGCAGACTTATTTGGAATAACTATTCCACTAAAATAATCCGCCGCATTATCAATAATCTCTGAATACTGCTCATACATAGCTTGCTTCATCTGATCTTCTTCTGATACGGGCTCTGGTTCCGGTTCGTCAGAATTACTTTGAACATCAGTTTGAGAAGGAGAATCGTCTGCCTGTTGCTGTGTCTGAACTATTGGTTCTTGTGGTTTTGGAATAAATGGTATGAGCCCGTTGGTGCCTGCAAAATACACCCCACCAGCAGTGGCCCCCGCAATGGCGACAGTAGCAACACCGGCAGCAATCTTGCCACCTATGCTCATCTTGGCAACAGTGCCTGCTGCTTGCGTAGCCTTTGCTGTAGTAGTGGCAACCTTTGTGGCTGTGGACGCTCCTTTTGTACCGATAGACGCGCTGCCGGTACTGGCGGCTGTGGCTCCAGTACTACTCGCAGAAGTTTCAGCGCTGCTAGCTGAAGTTCCAGCACCACCTGCTGCTTGTGCGGCGCTTGTCTGCGCTGCCTGTGAGGTATGGGCAGCCGTGCTTTTGGCAAACTCGTCAATAAAAGGATTTGTATAGGGAGCTCCTTGCGCTGAGAGGCCCTTCTCGCCAAGAGCTTTAGTGACTTCACCAAGGCCTTGCATGGCCTCTTGGATAGTCGAGAAGAGCGATGGTGCATTGAGCGCAAGCGGGACGGGAGCAAGATCGGCGTTGGCAAGAAGTGCAAAGACAGGTACGCTGCTGTAGGATGCCAGCTTGACGCCGGTGCGCTCGGAGTAGGCAAGGATGCTCTCCTGAAGTGTCTTGCGTGCGCGGCTGAGCTGACTGCGAACCGTACCTGCAGGAATACCGAACGTCTCGGAAATCTGGGCTGCATTCATCTCGGCAAAATAACGTGCAACAAGAAACTTCTGTTGATCTTTGGGGAGCTCTTGGATAAATCCGCGAATAATCTGCTGCGTAGAGGTGTTTTCTACAACGTCTTCAGGAAGCTCAAGCGTATCGTCTGCAAGAGACTCAATGTAGTCTGAGCTGTCGCTGGTATCGTTTGTATAATCTGCGTTGAGTATGGGAGCATTGTCTGATTTGCGCATATGGTCGATGGCTTTATTGGTGGCCGTCCGCTTAAACCACGCAAACGCCGCGCGGTTATCTTCCAGCGAGTCAAGCTTTTGGTAGGCCGTCAGATATACCTGTTGTACCACGTCTTCAACGTCGCGACCGTCTACACCCTGGTCACAGATTGCCTTAGTTACGATACCCTTGGTTTGCTCAAAGAGTGAAGAGAACGTGCTCTGGTCGTGGGTTTCTTTAAAAGCCGCAATCGTCTTGGCAAGAGTGTCGATGTTTTTCTCGTAAGCCGCCTTGATGTCAGCCTCACGTGAAGGCGTTGTCTTAAGCAGAGCAAGCTTGCACCCGCAGTACTTACAAAAGCGAGCTGACTGAGGTACTTCATTTCCGCAGTTAGGGCAAAACATCAAGACTCCTTACGTGTGTTGTCCAAAGACGTAGAGGCAAGAAGAACTTCTCGCCACTTTGTATGTACGTCCTAAAGGACGAGCGGTTCTCGTCAAGTGTTGCAATATTTATGGAACTTTTTTATTGCAACGTTTGAGCGAGAAGAACGCACTATTTTGAGTTGGCCAGATCCTCAAGAGGTTTGAGGTCGTCTGTGTTGTGCCACTCAATTTTTTCGGCACCCGAAATCTGAGCCATAACATCGTCCTCGCTGGCGGAGGTGGTAAGGCTCATCTTTGTGGGATTTTTGTCGTTGTGAGCGACCTTGCCGTTCTTTGCGGTAATTGCGTAAAACTCAAGCGTTGAGCTGTTTTTCTGCGGTTGTGCGCGGAGAAGACCGCTGCCATTTTTATTCTTGAAGAAGTAGTGCGAGGTTGGAGAGTTCCAAACCAGCGGTTGTGTAAACGGAGCCGCATAGGAACCCTTACCTGCCGAATACGCAACGTATGTATAGTAGTCGGTTCCTGTCTTGATTTTGCCTCTCTCGGCACCAAACTGGGTTTGGACTTTGAGGATAAGGTCATCGACACCGTCGCCGTTTGCATCAAAGAGTGCATATTGGACGGTGCCAAAAGTTGGCTGGAATACGGTGTAGGACGGATCGTAAGAATAGATGAGACTTGCTGCGTCAAAGTTTTTGAGCCGGTCCGTATAGATCATCGAGAGCTTTTGACCTTGTGAAGCACTTTTAAGACCCTTTGTGAGTTCGGTGTTATAACCCTTGAAGTCGGCAAAGGTGTCTACGGCTTTGGTGTCATTTACCTGGTGCCATTCTAGGCCGCCAGGCATGGTAAAGTCGTTTGGCTTGTTGCTGACAAAAGACATTGCTTTACCATTGGCGTCGCATGTGTAAGCGTACGCGTAGTCGCCGCTATTGGTGGGAACGCTGACAATGAGATCGGTGATGCCGTCTCCGTTGACATCTCCCAGTGCGTATTGGGCTGTTCCCTTTGACTTTATGCCGTCAGTGGTGCTGGCAAGCAGCCAATCCGCATTGAAGTTGCCAAGGTAGTTCTTGTAGAACTGGCCGATTTTAAGGTTTGCAGGTTGATCCGGGATGGTTGGCTCGGGGTTTTTGTCATCTTTTTCAGCAGGTTCTTGAGTGTCTTTGGAGTTCTCAGCGCCCTCAGCAGGTGTTTCCTCCGGCTGTTCAGCTGGAGTTTCCTCGTGTTTTTCCCATGGGAGTTGGATGTAGCCTTGGGTTATGGCAAAGGCTGTACCGCCGATAAGAAGGCCGGCGAGAATGGCAACAATAGCGAGAATCGCAACCTTCGTTCCCGTCTTCATAGGCTTTCTGGTACGAGACTGCTTTTGGTGCTGAGGTCGTACTTGGGTTTGAGGTTGGGTTTCGTCTGCAACCGTAGATGATGGCGCTATAGGCTGCAGGGGTGTTGTAGCCTCCGGTATTGGTATGGACTGCTGTGTTGACGCCGCTTGCTGTGCCGGCTCGGAGGCGGGTTGCTGTGCCGGCTGGGAGGTGGGTTGCTGTGCCGGCTGGAAATCAGGTTGCTGTTCTGGTGCTGGCTTGGGAGCGACCTGCTGTTCTGGTGTCGTGGATTGGTTGGTGAGCTGCGGCTTTTTTAAAGGAGTGCCGCAATACTTACA
>OLQM01002971.1_pt1 | contig 15530 bp, 17 predicted proteins | sample 1673161 | NCBI WGS metagenome assembly OLQM01 (sample SAMEA3136761, study PRJEB25190) | human gut metagenome | reverse complement strand
GACGGATTTCCATGGTGGCCTCCCTAAGTGTTGTGTTCGCGTTTGGGGCAACGTTCAGCGTCAGTCGAACAACGGCACATCCACAAGGCTGTTGGACGCGCTTCCATGGCCTGCCACGTTGCGCGCGTCCATCCGGCAGGCCATGCACCGCTCGGCCGGCAGGGAGCCGTCCAGGTGCCCTCTCGCGGCCGCCACGTCGAAATCCCCGGTCCACCAGACCTCGCCCCAGCCCCTGACCTCCACCAGGTGCGGCGAGACGGACTCCAGCGATCTTCTGGCCGTGTCCTCCCGCACGGACCGGCTCAGGTCCACGCGCGGAGCTCCCTTGCCGCCGGGCACCCTCTCCGGATCGAACTCAAACTCGAAGCCCACCAGCTGTGATCGTCCTCGTCCGGCGGCCACTTTTGCGAACTTGCGATGCACTTTTAAGTTCATCAGAGGCTTCAGCTCATCCTCAATCGGCTTGATAACCCTGCTGTTTATGTGCGAAATTCGATATGAATCTGGGATATCGAGCAAACGGCGAAATTCCGCCAAACTGACCTTCCATACTCCCGTCTGCCTGAACTGCTTCAGACGGCGATAGCACTCCTTCGAATAGCTGGACTTCAAGGCCGTGAACTCGGCCAATTCGAAGCGCGTGAACTGCGACGTGAGGTCGTTGAGCAGGAACGAGAAGCGCGGGTTGACCGCGACCAATAGTTTCCTGGTCTTCCAATCGGTCTCGAAGCCGGAAAACAGCGTGAACTGCACCGTCCTGCTGTCATCCTGGAACCGGAACCGACAGGCGAGCAACCGGTCGTTGACCTCGACGATTCGTGCCGCCAGCTCCTTGTCGGTGAGGTTCTTCTTGACGTGAGCCAACCGGCGGAGTTCCTCGAAAGTGAAAGTGACCTCATCGATTTCCTTATCTCGCACCCTTGCCGCGATGGCCATCAGCAGATCCAGGTCAAGCGCAGTGAAGCGGCGTAATGCCTGAGCGTTGAACTGGTTCGAATATCTGACGATCTCGTTGGACATGGTTCCACCGTACCACAAAAAGAAACATAAATAAATTTTGTGTCCTTAATCTCCCATTTTGTGTCCTCAATAATTCCCTTTTTGTGTCCTTAATCTCCCAAAAAGTTGTCTTTAATGTCTCGATTCCCCTACTGCCAACTGCTTTCTCGGGAGTCTAAAAGATATTAAAAGATTCTTATAAAAGGGCGCTACGCGCCTGGACAGCAACGAAAGGGAAGAAACACCACCAGCCATCAAAGCCAATGAGAATGCGGCGCAGCTGGTATTCGATCTCCCTGAGCGCCTGGACGGTGGGCGAATCATGTTCCTCCTCCTCGACGTACAGGCTTCCCTCCAACAGCTTTACCGCTTCGATGATGGTGAGGGATACCGTCTGGTTCCGTTTCCTCGCGGCGGCGCGGATCATCGCGGCTTCCTCTTCGTTCACCATGAGATGCACTTGGATGGAGCGCTGCGCGCCGCCGCCTTTGCTGCTTCTTTTACGCATTATTCTTTCTCCTCCTCCATCGGCCTTCGGCACTCGGGTTGTTGCTCCTGCGCCGACGGGCGCGGGAGGTGCTGCGTTCGGTTCATGTACATGAACCGTCTAGCTTGCTTACCTTCGATTTGATGGGCATCTCCATGTGGATGTCCATGGACATATCCATGTGGGTGTCCATGGACATATCCATTGGGTGTCCATGTGGATGTCCATGGACATATCCATTGGGTGTCCATGTGGATGTCCATGGATATATCCATACGAGCGCATAGGAAAACGCATGAGGGTGGATGATCGTTCGGGGTGATGCCTTCTTCCACGAATGGGAAGGGGCTCTTCCTTTTTTTGGAATGTCATCTTCCCGCATCCTTCGTCTTGAGCTCCTTGAGCAGCATCGTCGCGTTGTCGCGGATGCTCGCGTCCGTGAGCGGGGAGAGCTCGTCCGCATAGGAGCGGCAGAGGAGCGCGTGCACCCGTTCCCGCACCCATGCGCTGCGTGCGATGCCCAGCTTGAACGCGGCCCGGCACAGCATCTCGTATTCGTCGCCGGTGAGCATGACATTGAGCTGGCGTCCCCGCTTCAGCGGATGTTCGGGGTCGGGGTCGGTGCGGTACACGTCGTTCCAATCGGTGGTGCCGGGGGCGAGTTCCGTGTAGCTGAACGGCTGGATGGCGTATCTCACGAAACGGGATTTGGGTATGCCCGTCTTGGTGGAGGCCTCGGCAAGCAGATTGAACAGCTCCCGGTCCATGAGGACCCGGAAGGCGTGGCTGTATCGTCGCATGGTTTCATCGTCTCCTTGGTCGTTGCCGTGCCCGGCGCGGCATGGTGCGTCGGGCACGGATGGTTGGCGTTTGGTCAGCGGTCGAAATCGAACGCCGTGCCGCGTAACTTGTCGATGCGGATGGCCGCGTCGAACTTCTTCCCGGATTTGGATGTGAAGCCCTTCAGGGTGACGGTTTGTCCCGCGAGGAGCCTGCGTGCGGTCTGGTCGGTGATGGTCTTGCCCGCGAGGCTCGCGTACATCTTCCAGCCGCATCCCTCGACGGCGATCCACTTGCCGTCCTTGGTCTTCTCGCTTCTGTTCGTGGAGCATTGCCACATCCGGCCGGTTTTCCTGACCGGCTGGCCGCAGCGCGGGCAGTCGCCCCAATCCTGCGCGTCGGTGTTCGTGGTTCGTGTGACGGCATCGGCCTTGAGGTTCGCGGTCGCGTCGGCGGGGATTCGCAATGCCTCCCGGTGGAACATGTCCATCACGTCGGCCGGGTCCCGTTTGCCGTGTTCCACGTCGGAGAGCGCCTGTTCCATCCGCGCGGTGAGCAGCACGTCCTTCAGGCGTGGCTCCACCACGTCGGTGAGGCGTTCGCCTTCCGTGGTGGCGTGGAGCTGACGGCCCTTGCGTTCCACGAGTTTGGAGCGCACGAGCTTTTCGATGGTGTCCGCGCGGGTGGCTGGCGTGCCGATGCCGCCGGAATGTGATTCGTCGTCATCGAGCGCCGCCTTGAGGCTTTTGTCCTCCACGTACCGGCTCGCGTGCTCCATCGCGGCCAGCAGCGTGGCCTCGGTGAACGGTTTGGGCGGCCGGGTCTCGCCTTCCTCGACCGTGACCTTCCCGACCGGGCGAATGACGCCGCCTTCCATGAGGTTCGATGGGATCACGTTCCTTCCTCCCGCCGGGTTCGCGGTTTCCTCGTCTTCCGGTTCGGGCCCGTGGCCGGTTTCGACGGCCTTCCATCCTGCGGATACGGTCTCGTCGGAACGACTGGAGAACTCCCTGTCGGTGTCGTCGGAAAGCCGGGCCTTCACCTCGGTGACGATGTGCACATGGTCGTCGCCCACGGCCTCCCACATGCGGCGCACGATGCGCGTCATCACCTTGCGTTCGTCGTCGGTCAGGCCTTCCAGCTTCCCGGCGTCCAGTTGCATGGTCGGCAGGATCGCGGTGTGGCCGGCCACCTTCGCGTCGTTGACGGCCAGCTCCGGGCGCGGGTGTCCGGGTATGCCCTCGCGGGTGACGAACCCTTGGGCGAGACGGCCGGATTCGAGGAGCGCCGTGAGCGTTTCGAGGTCGTCATGCGTGATGTACCGGCTGTCGGTGCGCGGATAGGTGGCGAGTTTGAGTTCGTAGAGGTGCTGCAACGCCTGGAGCGTGCGCGCGGCGGTCATGCCGTACATGCGGCTCATGTCCTTCTGCAATCCGGTCAGGTCATACAGGCGGGGCGGCCGGTCGTTCACCCGCCTCCGGTTCACGGATATGATGCGGAAGCGGCCGTGTTCGGCCTGGCCGCACAGCAGCATCGCCGCATCCTTGCTGTCGATCCGTTCGCTGGAGAGCCGCCATCCGCCCATGTCCGCGATCACGGTCCAGAACGGCACCGGTTTGTGGTTCCTGATCTGCCGGTCGCGTTCCGCGATCATGGCGAGCGTCGGCGTCTGCACGCGGCCCACGCTGAACCGTGCGTTGTAGAGCAGCGAGTACGCGCGGCTCGCGTTCATGCCGATCAGCCAGTCCGCCTTCGACCTGATCTCCGCCGACCATGCGAGCCCTTGGTATTCGGATTCGGGTTTCATCGCCCGCCACGCGGCCTGGATGGCCTCCGCCTCCAAGCTCGCCACCCACAGGCGCAGTTCCGGCTTGTGAGAGCCTTCCATGTCCGCGATGCGGCGGAAGATGGCCTCACCCTCGCGGTCGGGGTCGCAGGCGTTGACGAGGCAATCCACATCCGTTCGGCGGATCAGCCGCACGATCTGCCGGTAGCGGGAGCCGGCACCGCGCTCCTCGCTGATCTTCCACTGCCAATGGCCGGACGGGTCCACAGGCAGCGTGTCCAGACTCCATTTCCTCCAATCCCTGTCCTTGTAGTCCTCGGGCATGGCAAGGTCGATCAGGTGGCCCTGCGCCCATGTCACGAGCAGCTGGCCGCACTCATAGCATCCGTCCCTTTGGACGGGCGCGGCGCACAACGCCTGCGCGATGGCCGTGGCGACCGATTTCTTTTCCGCGATGACGAGCTTCATTCTTCGTTCGCGTTCCTTCCGTTTTTTGGGATTCCTTGATTCTTGTCCGACATGCGAGGGCCGGCGCGGGAATCCCTTCCCGGCCGGCCCTGGATGGAGAGGCGTCGCCAAGGTCAGGCGGCGAAGCCGAGCAGCGGCGCGAACACGGCGGCGATGGCCAGCACCGCGATCAGCATGAGGATGACGCCGGCGATCCACGCGATGGCCGTCGCCAGCGTGCGGCTCCAGGTCTGTCCGCCGGATTCCACGATCATCGGGCTGCCCATGCGTTTGCCGATGATCGCGCACACGCCCGAGGCGACCACGCACAGCAGCACGAGCACCACCTGGAGCATCCCGTTGAGCTCGACCAGCCACGTCCACAGGCCCATGAACCAGCCGGCGAGCATAGAGAGAAACGATTCCATTGATTTTCCTTTCACCTGATTGGAACGACGCTTCCGATTCTCGGCCGCAAAACGGCCGGCCACGGGGCATGGCGTCTACACGCCGGCCTTCCGCCATGGGGAATGTAGACGCCGCGCCCCGTGGAACGCGCGACGGGAAGGCAGACTCGCCTTGGCGGAAAAACGAGCGAAAGGAAGATCGTCGTGGCGAACAACCAGAACACCATGCGCGACATGAAACGCAGCATCCTCAAGGCGGTGCGCGACAGCCAGAAGACGAAACAGGATGCGATGGACGAGTACGTGGCGGCGCGCGTCAACATCAAATCATTGGAGGAACGTCTGGAAGAGGCCCGCGAGAAGGCCACCCTGCTGCGCAGGAAGGCGAAGGACGCGGGAAACACCAGCGCCGAACTGAAAACGGCGGACGACCTCATAGACGCGCGGTGGACGGGGACGGAAGACGGGTCGGCGGAAGACGGGTCGCCCGAAAACGCGGATCCGGGAACCGTGAACCCCGAGCGGGAGCATCCGGCCATGGAAGAAAACACGCAAGGCGGCATGCCGGGTGAGCCGAACCGTTGGGAAGGCGGTGAATCGTGAACCGGCCGGAACCGCGTCCGCTGCCGAAACCGCTGCGCGTATTGTGCCTGTTCGTCGCCGCGCTCCTCGTGTGCTCGCTGGGCGTCATCGTCGCCAACCACCAGCCGTCAACGGCCGGCGACGACCACGGTTCCGCGACGGACGCGAAACAGGAGTCCACGGGCAAAAGGAAAACGGATTCGGGCCCGCGACGGTACGCCGGCCTGGAGGCGGCGGGAATCCCGGTTCCCGGCGACTGGTCTCAGCGCACCGCCGCGTTCCCCGTTGACACCCACAAGGACGGCACCCGCACGCTCTCCGAAAACGCGGACGGCATCACGCTGCACAATGGTTCCGGCCCGATCGACACCGCATTGGAAACGGTGGACGCGCTGCTCGATCCAAACGGCAGCGACGACGAATGGCGCAAGAACGTGTTCGCGCTGCTCGGCGACGACGGTGCCGGGGAGAGCCATCCGGTCTCCGACGCGCCGCGCTGGTGGTGGACCCAGCGCCGCTTCCGCGCCGGATCCGTATGCTCGGGCCAATACGATGACAAGTACGTCAACTACGCCTACACCTGCACCTCCGACGGCAAATGGGAGGGCTCGGATACGGATGCCATCCAGTCCCAGCCGTTCTGGACGACGAAGGAAACCAGCTTCCCGATCCCGGAAGGCGGCGGACCGTCATCCACGACGGATCCGCAGCAGACCGTCAGCCAGGCGTACAACACCGTGCTCTTGCCGATGGACGACGGCAACTGGCACGTCACCGTCTACTGCCCGGCCGCGCTCGACGCGTCATTGCTGGACAAGGATGCCAACGAGCTCGACCCCGATCAGGTGAAGGCCGGCGACGAGGCGTACACGGTGATCTCCGCCACCGGATACGGCACGGTCCAGCATCCCTGCCGGACCGTGGAGGTCGTGGTCGGCGGGCAGAAGCCCTTCTGGTCGCTGAGGAACACGCAATGAGCCGGGCCAGCCGCCATCGGATCCTCGCGGCCATGCTCTCGGCGTGCCTGCTGTCCCTGCTCGGCGGATGCACGCCGTTGACCGTGCTCGCGGTCCTCGGCGGCTGCAAGGACGGCGGCTCCAACGGATCGTCGGGAGGCGTCACGGGAAGCGTCGTCACCGGCGAGGTGCGTGACGGCATGACCATCGCGCAGACCAAGGCGTGGTTCAACGGATCCGACGGGCCCGACAACGTGTGCCAGGCCTATCCGGACGGGCAATGCACATGGTGGGCGTGCATGAGAGGCCATAAAATCGGATTGGACGTGGGCTCCTACTGGGGCAACGGCGGCGACTGGGCCGCCAGCGCCACCGCCGCCGGATGGAAGACCACCCGCACCGATCCCGTGGCCGGCAGCATCGTCAGCTACCCGCCCGGCGTGGCCGACGCGGACACCCTGTACGGCCACGTCGCCGTCGTCGAGGCGGTCGACCGGACGGCCGGCACCGTGACCATCAGCGAGATGAACGGGCGCGCCGGCCTGGGCATCGTCAACCACCGCACGCACAGGACCGACGTCGGCGCGGTCTACATCCTGCCCAACGGCAGTGTGTCCACCAATGGTTCCGCCGGCACGGATTCCACGTCATCCGGTTCCGAATCGTCCGATTCGTCGTCATCGTCCGACTCGTCCTCCTCTTCGGATCCGGTGGAGGCGGCATGGACGTGCTCCAGTTCCGACTCGGGCTCCACGGACGTGGTGGTGGACTACGACGGCGACGGCACCCACGCCACGCCGGAACAGGCCCGGGCCATCGCCCGGAAGATGATCGCCTCGTACAAGGACTGGGGAGACGGCGACTATGACGCGCTCGTATGGCTGTGGAACAAGGAATCGGGATGGCAGTGGAATGCCACCAACCCGAGCAGCGGCGCGTACGGCATACCCCAGGCGTTGCCCGCGTCGAAACTGGCATCGGCCGGCGATGACTGGAAGGACGACGCCGCCACCCAGATCAAATGGGGATTGAACTACATCGCCGGACGGTACGGCAGCCCCAGCGCCGCCAAGACGTTCTGGCTCGCCCACAACTGGTACTAAGGAGCGGGACACGTAAAGGGACCGAGCATCAAATCTCGGCGGAATCATCTGCCCCGTAGACGCCATGCCCCGCGCGACCGCCCGTATGGGCTGATGATCGGAGCCATGCCCGCCGGACGGCGCGGCACCGATCATCCAAGGGAAGGAAGGACGCATCATGCTGATGGAACCCGATGAATACACGCCCCAGGAACGGGCCCTGACCGACAAGGCGAAGGAGCTGATCGAGCAGCACGAGCTCGACTGGGGCAACGGGGAATGCTTCATCCAACGCGACGCCGGCCACAGCGAACTGTACATGACGCTGGAGGCCCCCAACCACGCCACGGTCACGGTCACGGTGCCGGCCGAGGCGGACGAGAAGGGGCTGAGGCGCGCCATGGCGGACGGGCTCCTCGACTTCGACCCCGACGAGGAGTTCGACGAATGCTGGTCCCGCGAGTTCGCGGCACGCAACGGGTTCACGCCCTCCGGCTTCCTGTCCGGCCTCCAGGAAGACAAAGCGTATTTCGGTCTCCGATCTGAGGCGTTGCTTCATCCCGATCAAAGCAACGCCGGGCAAGGCAACGAAACGATTGCGGAGATCCGCTGGACGGAGGAGGACCTTCGGCACTGGCTGAAGGACCATGACTGGCCCGACAACAACGAGAACATGGACGCGATGCGCGACATGATCTCGGCCAGGGAATTGCGGGACCGCAGCATCGAGGAGGGATGGGAGATCATCGACGCGATGGTGGACGACGGCCGGCTCGCCCGCAAAGACGAAGGCGAGGAGGCCGAAACGTCCGAAACCTACGATCCCGCGAACCCGGCCGACCCGTTGAGCATTGCCGATACGTCTGCCTCGGCCGCAGCCACACGATAAAAGACCCGAGCGAAGGAGCATCATCATGGCCGGATTGAAGGTCTGGAGGACGCGGACTGGCCGAGCGATATCGACGGCCGGTACTCGCGCGAGGAGATCGCCGAGGAGGTCGAATGGCTGGATGATTTCGACGCGAAGACCGGTTCGCCGGCCGCGTTCGACCTCGCCTCGCTCGTCCAGCCGGGCGAACGCATCGCGGACTACACGATTTCCGGCACCGGCACGAACTGGGGAGCCCCCTCATACCAGTGCATCGTGGAGGAGGGTTCCACCGATATCCATGCCGCGCTTGAGGACACGATGCACCGGATCATCGACGCGCGCGCCGCTACTGGCGACGCCGTGGACGTGCTGCGCGAGACCATGGGCGCAATGCCCGCAGCGTCCGTCGGCGAAGACGACGGCGTGAGCCCGATCGACCTTGATCTGGGATATGTGCTGCCCGGTGCCGTCACCTCGTTCGCGGAACGCGCGCAGGCGTGCGACCCCTCGGACCCGCTGAATATGACCGATACGGCCGGTTCCGGCCTTTCCAAGTGAGAAAGGACGAGCGAGATGGCCTTGACGCCTTTTGACATGGAGGGTGTGAACCGCGACCTGCTCGCGGCCGGGAATCCCGCCAAGCCCGACATGCAATCCATCCTGCGCAGGAACGCGCGCGATCTCGTGCTGGGGAACGCGATTCTGGTCTCTTCCGCCGATGCCAGGGAATTGGAGTTCGGCGTCCACATGGCGTATTCCGACGCGGACGGCGGCTTCGACACCGATCCGAGCGAGGACGTGTGGTTCGAGGCGTCCTCGCTCCCGATTCCCAATGAACGCCCTGATCTGCCTCCCGACAACGCGCTCGGGATCAGGGTCACGGACGTGCTGACCGAATACGGGTTCACGGACATTGACGTGAAAGCCCCGGACAGGACGCCGGAAGGCATCTGGATCGGTTTCGAGGCCATGCAGCCGGTCAGGCTCGACGTGACCTCGGCCCGGGGAGGGCGTTCCGTTTCCTTCACCCTGACAGCAGCCGAGGCCAACGATTGGCGTTCCGGCCGTCTCGACGCGCACGGCCTCTCACGCATGGCCGTCGAACGGGTTCTCGCCAGGCCGGGCGACACGGTGACGCTCGCCTACGGGGATTCGCTGTTCCGGCCGGCGGTGATGTGCGACGGTTCGGGAAGGCTTCCCGAGCATCGTGTCAAGGCCGGTATCGGCACGTTCGTCATCGGCCGTGAAAGCGAGGCGGTCATGCCCGAGATACTGCGGATCGACCGCACTGTTGACCCACGAGACCCGCTCGTGATCGAAAAGGCGTTCGGAAAGGAGAACGACATGGAGAACGGGAATGTCCCCGAATACTGGAAAGGCCTGATGGACGAGGCCGATCTGCCGTTGGCGGGCATCGTGCGCGAGCACGGCGGCGGGTTGATGGACTTCCACCGCATGAAGGGCATCGAACGCCTGACCGGTTCGAGTGACTGGGATTTCTACTCCTGGACGGTGGAAAATTACGACGATGACCTGCTCGACGTGTGCGAACGGGAGAACGCCGCCGACGTGCTCGCCGACTTGCAGGCATGGTGGAAAACGAGCCAGCCCGACATGCGGCAACACGTGGACGAGATGATGGCGGGCATCGACGCGGCCATGGAACCGCTCGACAAGCGCCTGTACGCCGCCGCCGAAAAGGAGTTCAAGGAGCGCTCGTTGGACCCGGACGGGGAATGCTACCAATTGGACGTCGGCACGTTCATCTCCCAGGAATCATTCGACGGCATCTGCGGCGACCAACGCGACCGCTACATGGCATGGAAGAACCAGGCCGAACCCGCCAGACTCGTGAGCGCATGGGATGACCCCGCACGCCTGGACCGGCTCGTGGGCGACCTGATCGACGCGGACGATGGCGGCGGATGCTTCTACACCGACGCGCAGCCCATCGACTACACGCAGGGCATGGATTACAGCCCACAGCAGCTGGCCGCAGACAGCGGGCTGGGAGATACGGTCCCGCTGGCGTGTGAGTCCAACGCTTCCTACAGCCTCGCGCACCACCCCGATATCAAATTCACCGCCACCGGGTCTCCCGACGGCAGAAAGGCGCTGGAGGTCTCGGTTCCCGGTTCCGCCCGTCATGCGCTGATCACGGCCAAACCCGGAGCGTTCGACGTGAGCCTGCATGACGAGCGCGGCATCGTGTCCGGCGAATCCTTCCCTTACGAGGCAAACGATTCCTGGACGTACCGGCTTTCCGGCCAGGCGTTGCGCGGCGCGCTGGACCTCGCCGTCGGCTGGGCCGACCCACAGGAAACGTCTCCTGAGACCGCAGGGCTCGACCTCGCGTTGGATGACGGCATGGAAACGACACACGGACGATAAAGCGAAGGAGCACATGATGGACATGAATTGGACGGACGAGATACGCGACCCGGAAACTCTCAAGAGGCCCATCTACAACGCCGCCGACTACGACACGCGACACGGGGACCCGTATTACCGTGAACACAGCACCCGCGCCGACAGCCTGTGGCGGCTGTACGAGGAGAGCGGCACGTCGATCACGTTCGATGCCTTCGCGGACGAATCCCGTCAAACCGATTACAGGATGGAGACCGGCGCTCTACGTGATTTCTTCAATGGATCCCAGTCGGTTCTCTCCTCGTACAGGAACCCGATGGGAGGCAACCCGCTGATCGCGTTCGGAAGCATAGGCCGATGGGACGGCGAACGCACGGGCATATCCTCGTTCGAGACCTTCGATGATCTGATGAACGGCGATGATTCCCCGTTCAAGGATTGCGAGATCGACCACATCTGGGACGAGAACGGAATCCTGAAGATGCGCGGCCACCACCACGACGGCAGTGTGGAGGTAGAGATACGCCAGGACTGTCCATGTGACGCGCCTGCGCTTGTAGACTTATGGAAGCATCGATTAAGGAGCCGATATGCCGAATCCAGCGCTGACTGAGAAAATCCGAAACCTTCCTCCTCTCTTGGACTCTCTGGAGCGGGACGCGGAGGTGTCCGACTTGCTTCGTCGTTCCGATGCTGCCCGAGAACGGTTCAGGCAGATGTTTCCTTTGGATGGGGTGGAGCAGTCAGCGCTTGAGGATTACCGTAAGGAATGGATGGCCCGCTATGTCTACAACTCCAACGCGATCGAGGGATCCACGCTGACGCTTGAGGACACCGAACTGGTGTTGGAGGGCGAGTTCGTGCCGACCGACTCGCCGGCAAGATACATCTTCGCCGCCCGTGGCGTTGCGGATGGCATGGCCTATGCGGAACGATTCGCTGAAGAGGAGCGGACGCTGAGTGTCGAGATGATCCAAAAGCTGCATGAAGTCACCGCATTGGACATGCAGCCCGCGCTCAGGGGTCGGTTCCGCCCCTACGGCTACCAGGCAAGGATCACCGCCACCCGAGTGAAGACCGCCGACCCACTTGAAATCTACGAGGACATGGAAGCGCTCGTGGACGCGGTGAACGGTTCCAAAGACCACCCGATCCTCAAAGCTGCCGGATTCCACGCGATGTTCGAGAACATCCATCCATTCACGGACGGCAACGGGCGAACCGGGCGACAGATTCTGAATCTCATGCTCATGGCTGCCGGCTACCGGCCCGTAGCAATCAAACATGATGCCGGCCGCAGCTATGGGAAAAGTCTGGAAGCATGGCAGGTTGACGGCGATCCCAAGCCGTTCATTTCCCAGCTTGTCCAATGCGTTGATCAGGAAGAGCGCGCCGTAGCGGAAATCGTCGGCAGATTAAGAGAGAACCCTTTCTCGGAAAACGCCATCGACGGGATTGGTCTCGAAGACGGTCCGGCACGAGGGCGTTCCCTCTGATTGGAACGCTTCAGGATTGTGATAGGTGTACATGAATATGCGTTTTTACATATATTCATGTACACTTATATGCATGAAGAGGAGCGAGGCGATTGACCAGCTGCGCGAGATGGATGCCAAGTACTCGTGCTACGTGTATTGCAAGAACGAACTGGCCGTCGTGCTGGGCGAGCAGGGGCAGAAACTGAACCGAACCCTGTCCAGCCTGGTATCGGCGAAGGCGTTGGTCCGTGCCGCCCGTGGCGTCTACGTGTTCGCGTATTCCTCCCATCTCGGCGAGGGGACACTTCATCAGGTCGCAAAGCGGTTGCGTTCCGGCGAGCTGGTGTGGGAAAGCCTCGAAAGCGCTCTGTCGCGCTGGAACGTGATCAGCCAGATTCCGGTGGATAGGGTCACGTTCATGACCACGGGCCGTGAGGGCGAGTTCCGCACCGCGTACGGGGTGATCGAGTTCACGCACTGCAAGCTCAGCTGGAGTCGCATCCTGCCGAACCTGATCGCCCGCGATGACGGACTGACGCCGCTCGCGTCGAAACAGTGGGCGTATCGTGACCTGAAGGCCGTCGGACGCAACCTCGATCTGGTGGACATGGACGAATTGGAGGACGATGATGACTGGAGCTGACGGCACCTATGACTACAAGGCTATGGCGGCCGGGATCGTCTTGGCCGGGGGCGAGGGCATGGGCAATCTGCTTCCCGTGGTCGAGAAGGAACTTCTGCATTATCGAATCCTGGACGCCATGATGCGCGAGGGTTTCTTCTCCTCGCTGGTGTTCCAGGGCGGCACGAGTCTGCGCCTGTGCCACGGGTCCCCGAGGTACAGCGAGGACCTTGATTTTGCCGGCGGCACCTCGTTCGACATGAACACCCTTAAAGGGCTTGGCTCCTGCATCTCCGATTCGCTCTCGGGGATGGGCGATGATGTGACGGTCCGGGTCAAGGAGCCGAGACCCGACGCCGATGGGCTGACGCGCAGATGGCGTATAGCGATTCGCACGGCCGGTCAGCGCAAGGATCTGCCGAGCCAGACAATCAAGCTGGAGGTGGCATCGATTCCCGCGTACGAGCCGCAGCATCGTCCCGCCTTGGTCAACTATCCGATGTTCCCGGCCTTGTCGGGTCAGATCATCCTCGATGCGGAAAGCCCCACCGAGATTCTTGCCGACAAGCTGCTCTCCTATGCCTGCGCATCGCACCTGCGGCGACGCGACCTGTGGGACATGTGCTGGTTGGCGTCGAGAGGCGACGTCGATTCCCGACGGGCGATGGAGCTTGCGGAATTGAAATCATCTGATTACGGCGAAGAAGGACTTTGGGCAGACCGTGCTGATCGCGTGGCGGGGGTCGCCGATGTGATCGGCTCGGATGCCTTCGCCGACGAGATGCGCCGGTTCCTCCCCGCCGGCCTGATGACATCCACGGTCGAATCCCCACGTTGGAGCGCATGGGCGATCGAACAGATCGGGACGTTGTACGGCACTCCAGGCACTCCATCGTCGGCCGATGCGGTTCCCGGATTCCCTATTTTCGGTGCGTCGAACGACTCCAGTCCAACCCGCTGAACGCTAAGGAGGTCTGCGATGTCGAATCTGGACTATAAGTTGCCTGAGCCGACAAAGGCGCAATTGGAGTACGCGCGTTACCTTAGTCGTTTCCAAGCGCCGCGTGAACGCCGGACTCTTTTCGCCCGCACCGAATCGGATATCGCAGCCGCCTTCCGTGAAGAGACCGCGAACCATTCCTGGAACGCCGACGACCTTGCCTCCCAGGCCGGTATCGATCCCCGGTTTGCCGATGCTCTGCTCCAGCGGGGCGAAGCCCCGATTGAAGCGGTGTTCTCCGCAGCCGATGCGCTGGGGATAGACATAGCCGCGTTGCCGCTTTCCGGCCTGCTGCCTCCCGCCGACGAGGGCAGACGCCTCTGACAGCGGTGCCGGTATGCGCCGACATGCTTCTTTGCGCATGTCGGCGCATACCTTTTGCCTATCCTATTCTTGCGGTGCTGAGCGAGTACGTGGCGACGCTGCCGTTGGTGCCGACGATCTGGTTCGTGGGCATGGTGAGCCTCATGTCGGTGCGTGTGGTGGATTCCACGGCGTTGCGCATCTCGTCCTGCACGAGGCCGATGTAGCGCATGGTGGTGGCGATGTTGGCGTGTCCGAGCATACGGCTGACGAGCACGATGTTGCAGCCGTTGCGGTAGTAGACGCAGGTGGCGAACCTGCGGCGCAGGCTGTGGGAGGGGTATCCGGTGGCGGTCTTGATGCGTTTCGCCACGTAATCGACGCCGCAGTGTCCTCGCACGTCGCCGGGGAACAGCCAGGCACCGGTCCGTTTCCGCAACGTCGCGGAGAGACGGCCGGGAACGGGAAGTGTCCTCTCCTTGTTTCCCTTGCCGTGGACGTGCAGCAGCATTCCATCCGGGGTCTCCTCAAGGTCGGTCCTGAGGTTGATCCGGGCCATCTCGATCCGGCGCAGGCCGCAGAACGCTCCCAGCATCACCGCGATTCTGGCGTCCTCGTCCGGTGACGCGAGCCCCTGTTCTATGTTTTCTTCCGGGCATATCAGGCCGGATGGGAGCGTCATGGGGACGGTAGGTATCTCGTCGGCGGGGTTGCGGTTTGCGATTCCCCTTTTCATGCTCCATTGGTAGAACACCTTGACGGCGCTGCGCGCGCCCCGCTTGCCCTCGGTGCCCATGCCGGCCAGATAGAATATAAGGTCGTCCTCGGTCACGTCGGTGATGCTTTTATCGACGGCCTGGGAGAAGCGGACGATCTGGTACCAGCGGGTGCGCATGGTTTCGTTCGTGCGTCCTATCGCGTCCATCCAGTCGATCCATCTCTCGACGGGTTCCCTCCAGTCCTCTCGCGGCTCGACGTGCTCGCAGCTCTTACGGTTGTCGTTCCAATACCTCATGGGGGCTCCTTAAGCGCATAGAAAAAGGGAAGCGACCTCTCCGTCGCTTCCCAAGGAATGCTATTGCGCGTTGCTGGCCGACGCTCTTCGGAAGACCAGCTGCAAGGTGAACATACGCGGTGACACGCCGATTTGAAGAAACAGTGATGCTGGTGTAGTGTCTACTCCTGTTGCAAAAAGCCCTACGGCAAAGGCTGAGAGACAGAACCGTGTATCGGACGGTCACTGGTTCAAGCCCAGTCGCAGGAGCTCACCTGAACGGGTAACTCCGGCCGGGATGAAAATTGAATATTCCTGCGTAGCTCAGTTGGCAGAGCATCCGACTGTTAATCGGACGGTCGCTGG
>OLQM01002966.1_pt1 | contig 15568 bp, 10 predicted proteins | sample 1673161 | NCBI WGS metagenome assembly OLQM01 (sample SAMEA3136761, study PRJEB25190) | human gut metagenome | reverse complement strand
AGCTGCCGGAGCGGTGCTTAAGCCGCAAGGCGGGAATTGTGCGGTGTTGCCTTAAATTAGTGTCAGTATAACACCCTGCGGGGCAGAAATACAAGTCAAATTTGTTAAAAGTTACACAAAATCCAAAAACGCGAACTCACTGCCTTACATCTTGTGGTCAGCAAACAGCGGGTCATCCTGCCACAGTACGGTGTGCCCGGCGGCACGGGTGGCGTTCAAGTCAATGATGCGCTGGTTGCCGGAGCCGCGGAACCGCAGCGAAATATCGTGCTGCGCGGGGATGAATTCGCCGTCCACCAGCACATCGATCAGGCTCAGCATCTCGTCCGTCACTTCGCAGCGGGCGTGGCTGGGCTGCAAAAGTTCGGTTTCGTATACATTGCCGGTGTAGCACCAGATGGTTTTGTGGGGGTACAACACCCGTACTTCGTGCAGGAACGGCACCAGCGCACGCTGGTTTTCCGGCTCAAAGGGTTCGCCGCCCAAAAGGGAAAGCCCATCAATATAATCCGGGGCAAGGCTGCCCAAAATTTCATTGCGCACGGCTTTATCAAAGGGCAGGCCATAACCAAAATCCCAGGCAACGGCGTTAAAACATTCCGGGCAGTGGCGGCGGCAGCCGGAAACAAACAGACTGGTACGCACGCCCGTGCCGTTGGCAATATCACAGTATTTTATGGTTGCGTAGTTCACGCGGGGAGCCTCCTTATAAAATGCAACACTATATCTTGTATAGTGCTGCGGCAAATCATCACAATAGGCAGGTGCCTTGCACCAGTATACCAGCCGTGCCGGGCAAAAGCAAGCGGCCAGGGAACAATAAAATCACATATCATCGCAGCTTTGAAAAAAGTGCCTATTTTACCCAAAAAGCCAGCGCTTTTTTCGGCGTTTTGTTTTGCAATCTTTTTGAACGTCCCATCGCGCTATATGGCATATATGGGTACTATTAGCAAATTATATACAATATATTGTGGTGTGTTGGCTTGACTTTGCCGGGTCGATGCGGTAAGATAAATACGCTCGCCAAAATCATGGAGCGGTTTTGGTGTGGGGTATCAACCCGGCAGCTTTTATTGAGGTAAGGAGATAACAGTTCATGAAGATCATCAAGCGCAACGGCAGCGAGGCCGTTTTCGATATATCTAAAATTATTGCAGCGGTGACCAAAGCCAACAACGTTGTTGCCTCCAACCAGCGCTTGACCAAGGAACAGATCACGGCCATTGCCGACGATGTGGCGCAGGAATGCCAGAGCCGCAACCACGCCATGAACGTGGAGGAGATCCAGGATCTGGTGGAAGACGCCATCATGCAGACCAAAGCGTATGAGGTGGCCCGCAAATATATCACCTACCGCTATGTGCAGAGTCTGCGCCGTACCCATAACACCACCGACGACCGCATTCTGTCCCTCATCGAGTGCAACAATGAGGAAGTCAAGCAGGAAAACGCCAATAAAAACCCGACCGTCAACAGCGTTCAGCGTGATTATATGGCCGGCGAGGTCAGCAAGGACCTGACCATGCGTATGCTGCTGCCTGCCGAGATTGTAAAGGCACATGAGGATGGCATCATTCATTTCCATGACGCTGACTATTACGCCCAACATATGCACAACTGCGACCTGGTCAACCTGGACGACATGCTGCAGAACGGCACGGTTATTTCTGGTACCCTCATCGAAAAACCGCATTCTTTCTCCACGGCCTGCAACATTGCCACCCAGATCATTGCGCAGGTGGCATCCAACCAGTACGGCGGCCAGAGCATCAGCCTGACCCACCTGGCACCGTTTGTGGATATCAGCCGCAAAAAGATCCGCCGCGATACCGAAGCGGAGATGAAGGAACTGGGCATTGATCCCGGTGAAGAAAAGCTCTCCCAGATCGTTGAAGCCCGTCTGCGCGAGGAAATCAAGCGCGGTGTGCAGACCATCCAGTACCAGGTCGTTACCCTGATGACCACCAACGGCCAGGCACCGTTCATCACGGTATTCATGTACCTGAACGAAGCGGGCGAAAACCAGCGCCTGAAATCTGACCTTGCCATTATCGTGGAAGAAATGCTCCGCCAGCGCTACCAGGGTGTTAAGAATGAAAAGGGCGTCTGGATCACCCCCGCATTCCCCAAGCTGATCTATGTGCTGGAAGACGATAATATCCGCGAAGGCACCCCCTATTTCTACCTGACCAAGCTGGCCGCCAAATGCACCGCAAAGCGCATGGTGCCGGACTATATCAGCGAAAAGAAGATGAAGGAATACAAGCTGTCTAAGGGTGAGACCGAGGGCAACGGCGATGTATTTACCTGCATGGGCTGCCGCAGCTTTTTGACCCCCGACCGTTCCGGCAATGGCTGGAACAACGTGGCCAACGCCCAGAACTATGTGCCGGGCAAGCCGAAGTACTATGGCCGCTTCAATCAGGGTGTTGTTACCATCAACCTGCCGGATGTGGCCCTGTCCTCCGGCGGTGAGCCGGATAAATTCTGGAAAATTTTTGATGAGCGCCTGGAACTGTGCCACCGCGCCTTGCAGTACCGCCATAACCGCCTTAAGGGTACCCTGTCCGATGCGGCACCCATTCTGTGGCAGTACGGCGCTCTGGCCCGCCTGAAAAAGGGCGAGCCCATTGATAAGCTGCTGTACGGCGGCTACTCCACCATCAGCCTGGGCTATGCGGGCCTGTATGAATGCTGCAAATATATGACCGGCAAGAGCCATACCGATCCCGCCGCAAAGCCCTTTGCCCTGAGTGTGATGCAGCACATGAACGATAAGTGCAACGAGTGGAAAAACGCTGAAAATATTGATTACTCGCTGTACGGCACCCCGCTGGAATCCACCACCTACAAGTTTGCCAAGTGCCTGCAAAAGCGGTTTGGCATTGTGCCGGGCATTACGGACCGCAACTATATCACCAACAGCTACCATGTGCATGTGACCGAGCAGATCGATGCGTTCACCAAGCTGAAGTTTGAAAGCGAGTTCCAGCGCCTGTCTCCGGGCGGCGCCATCAGCTATGTGGAAGTGCCCAATATGCAGGATAACCTGGAAGCTGTCATCAAAGTGATGCAGTTCATCTATGATAACATCATGTACGCAGAGCTGAACACCAAGAGCGACTACTGCCAGGTGTGCGGCTATGACGGCGAGATCAAGATCGTGGAGGACGACGGCAAGCTGGTGTGGGAGTGCCCGCACTGCCATAACCGCGACCAGAGCAAGCTGAACGTTGCCCGCCGTACCTGCGGCTACATCGGTACCCAGTTCTGGAACCAGGGCCGCACCGCCGAAATCAAGGATCGTGTGCTGCATCTGTGATGATTTTACGGGGATATTTTGTTCCTTCGAAAAGAAGGAACTGAAGAAACTTTAATATCAGATAAAACATACAAAGGCGCGCTCTATGCTATTTTTGCATAGAGCGCGCCTTTTTCGTATAAAATAGCCCCGCAGTCCTAAAGAATCTTTGGGGCTGCGGGCGGGAAGGAGAATGGAGAATATCAGTGGTTCAGTTCGGTGCGCAGTTTTTCGTTGGCTTCCTCCACCTTCATACGGGAAAGGATAAAGGTGATGATGGCATCCAACACAAACGGAATGATGAGGTACATGATTTTAAGCATATTGATGCAGGAGTCCGGCTGAACAGCCAGGGCTCTGTCGAAAGCGCTGGCGGCCAGCAGCCAGCCGGTAATGGCAGTGCCGATGCCGCCGCCCAGCTTGACACCAAGGGAAGTGCAGGAGTACATGGTGCCATCCACGCGCTTGTGCTTGGTCAGCCACGTGTATTCTGAGCAAGCAGCGATCACGGCGTTCATATCACCCTGCCAGGGACCCTGGCCCAGGGCGGCAATGGCGGTGAACAGCAGCATCAGACCAACATTGCCACTGGCCCCCATAAATCCGGCTACGGCAACCAAAGCGCGGCTGATGGTGGCAAGGCCGTAACTCATCACGTTCAGTTTGTACATACCATGCCATTTGGCGACCAGTATGGGGGTAAAGATCAGTGCAAGGATCAGCGGAATATTGATGGCCCAGGAGAAAACGCCGAACAGGTTCTCGTTGCCAAAGATATAGATGGCGTAATAGGTGCCCATGCCGATCATGGCGGTGTAGATCTGCTGCAAAATGTAGGTGACACAGATCATCATGTAATATTTGTTGGAGCCCAGCAGTTTAGCGGCTTCAATCAGGTTGTATTTTTCATCCTTGGCAATCTCGTTTTTATCATTGGTGTTCACAAGCTCGCTTTCCGGCAGCTCTTTGACGGAAAAAACCGAGACGGTGTTGACGATCAAGCCAATGATAGCGTAAATGATGGCGATGGTGCGCCAGCCCTGAACACCGCCGCCCAAAGCGGTGACACCGCCCAGAGTGATGGACTGGATGAGCAGACTGGTGGCAAAGGCAAACATGAAGCGGTAGGAGCCCATTTCCACCTGCTCGGCGCTGTTTTTGGTAACAAGGGCTGTAAGGGCAGAATACGCGATGTTATTGGCGGTGTAGAACACAGCGTTCAGCAGGGTGTAGGCAATCAGGAACCAGGCGTACTGGGCAAACTGACCCAGGCTTTCCGGAATGGCAAAAATGGCAACCAGCGTAACAGCGCAGCCAATATAGCCGTACAGCATCCAGGGGCGGGCCTTGCCGAGTTTGGAATGGGTTTTGTCAATCAGGGAACCAAAGAAGACATCGGTTACGCCGTCCAGCAGTTTGGAAACCGCAATCAATGTGCCGACAATGCCGGGGTCCAGCCCTACCGTGTTGGTCAGGTAGATCATGACAAAGGAGGACAGGAACGCGTAAACCACGTTGCCGGCAATATCGCCGGAGCCATACCCAATTTTGTTATACCATTTCAAATAGCGTTTTTCTGTACTTTCAGACATGTTCGTTCTCCATTCTTTTTGAAGTGTAGAGGGTGTGTATTATTTCTTTTCCGGGAACAGGCGCAGGCCAAAATTAAAGGTGGCGTCATCCAGGCGGTACTGTTCCAGCAGGCGGGGACCGCAGCTTTCGGAGCCAATGCCGTTCTGGGCATAATCCAGGCACAAAACAGTGCTGCCGCAGGGTTCCAGTTCATAATTGTGGGCTTTCCGGGTCAGTTCCTCCTGTGTGTAGTGGGAAGCATTAAAGCTGAAAGGCTGCGTGCCCACAGCGGTCAGGCGCACGGCATCTCCGGCCAACATAACGTAATCGCAGTCAAAATGGCTGCCGTTTTCCTGCGGGCGGATGTAATCTTCGTGCAGCTGCCAGACTGTAGCGGTGTAGCTGCTGTGGCTGGCGGCGTGGTGCTTGTCGCGGTAACATTCCATGGGGCCCATGCCGTAATAATTGACCTGGGACATCTCCTGCGGCAGGAACAGCCGCAGACCAAAGCGTGGCAGCTCCGGGAACACTGTGTTGCGTTGGGCATGCAGGGCAAGGTCTACACTGCCGTTGTTGGCAACGGTCCAGGTTACATCCAGGTCCAGGAACTTCTGCACGCAAATTGCAGCAATCCCAACGTGGGTGTGCAGGGTTACACCGCTTGCCGTTACGGTATATTCCGTATGGTAAGCGTTTGTGGCAGCATGGTCATAATGGGCGGCATACCAGTCAGCTTTCAGCTTGCGATCATTGTCCGTTGGGGCACGCCAGACATTAAAGCCCATGGGCTGATCCAGCAGCGGTTCATTGGCAAAGGTCATTTTGTCAAACAGGCCGGTCAACTTGTTGAACACATAGGTGAACTGCTCACAGCTGAGAACCAGCATACGGTCTGTTTCGCGGATGGTGATGAGCCCATCCCCGGCGGGGCGGCCCAGCAGCTGCACGGCATCCTGGTTGCGGGGGTCGCTATTGTGCAAAGGAATTTCATCAAAGCCAAGCAGGTGGTCAGCTTTGATCAGTGCGCCATTCTGTTTGCAGTGGTAGCAGATGTTCACAAAGCATTTGCCCTTGGCCGGTACATCCAGCGGCAATGGCAGAGTGCCATCCGCGTGCGGCGGCAGCCGGAATCCACCCGGGAAAGGAACACTGCCTGCCGAAACCACCTGACCATCACAGTTGAGCTCATAGCTCAACGTGGCGTAATCGGTCAAATCCACAAAATCCATGTAGTTGTGCAGGGTCAGGGTGCCGGTGCTTTGGTCATAATGGGTCACGCGCGCTGGGCGGTAAATGTTTTTGAACTCCAGCAGGCCGGTGTGGGGGCGGCGGTCCGGGTAAACAAGGCCGTCCATGCAGAAATTGCCATCGTTGGGCCACTCGCCGTGGTCGCCGCCATAATAAAAGATGGAGCGCCCATCCTGGGCTTTGCCTTTGTAGATGCCGTGGTCGCACCATTCCCACAGCAAGCCGCCCACGAGACCGGGATGACTTTGGATAAACTGGAAGTAATCTTCCAGGTCGCCGGGGCCGTTACCCATGCAATGGCAGTATTCGCACATCAGGTAAGGCTTGTCCGGCTGCTGGTCAAGGAACGCCTGAATGCTTTCCAAGGAAGGATACATGTTGCTGAACAGATCAATGTTGGAAAAATCATACTTGCGCTTCTGGCTGTGATACTGGGCACTTTCGTAATGGGTCAGGCGGGTGGGGTCAAACTGTTTGGTCCAGGCCAGAGCTTCCTCAAAGGTGCAGCCGTAAGCGCTTTCGTTGCCCATAGACCAGATGATCACGCAGGGGCGGTTTTTATCGCGCTCCACACAGCGGCGTGTGCGGTCCACGGTGGCCTCGGTAAATTCCGGGTTGTCGGAAATCGGCTCGTTCCAGTGCTCAACATGATTGCTCCAGTCAACATTGCCGTCACAGTACAGTTCCGATGCACCGTGGCTTTCGTTATCCGCTTCGTCAATCACAAAAAATCCGTATTCATCGCAGAGCTGATAAAAATAGGGGACATCCGGGTAATGGCTGGTGCGGATGGCGTTAAAATTGTGCCGCTTGATCATGGCAAGGTCGGTCTTGGTCTGTTCCAGCCCGATGGTATAACCGGTGACGGGATCAGATTCATGCCGGTTGACGCCGTGGATTTTGATGGAGTGGCCGTTGACAAAAATCTGGTTATCTGCCACATGAACTTCCCGGATGCCAACACGATCCGTGATGGTTTCGCAGGCCGTTTCCAGCACAAGGGTATAAAGATACGGCTGTTCGGCATTCCACAGAATCGGGGCAGGGACCGGGATGACCGCGCAGTAGGGAAAGGCTTCATCATCGGGATTCGCTGCCGGGGCAGCAGTGCCGATCAGGGTACCGGCCGCATCGTAAATGGTAATGCGGGTGGCGACGGCCAAATCGCGGTAGCGTAGGCGGACTCTGATGTCTGCGCGGTCCGGTAGGATCCCGGTGGTGGTAAAATAGTCCTGGATATGCTGTTCCGGGCGGCACAGCAGGTAAACATCACGGAAAATACCGTTCATGCGGAACATGTCCTGGTCTTCCATGTAACTGCCGTCGCACCATTTCAGCACCAGTACGGCCAGGTGGTTGCTGCCGTTTTGCAGCAATGCGGTCACGTCAAATTCACTGGTGGAGTGTGCAACCTGGCTATAACCCACAAACTTGCCGTTCAGCCAGACATAAAAACAGGAAGCAACACCCTCAAAGTCCAGGTAGGCGCGCGGGGCAACTTCGTCCTGCTGGTAGTCAAAATCATAAAGATAAGCACCGCAGGGGTTTTCTTTGGGCACATACGGAGGGTCCGCGGGGAAGGGATAGCGGATGTTGGTGTACTGGTGGTGGTCGTATCCGTAGTTCTGCCATACGCTGGGTACCGGAATGGTATCATAATCCGCCAAGTCACAGCCGGGGGCATAAAATGGGTCCTGTAAATCATAAATGCTGTGGTAATAGCGGAACTGCCAGGTCCCGTCCAGCAGCTGGAATCGCTGTGATGTTTCCCGGTGTTCCACAAGGGCGTCATTGCGGCGGGCATCCGGGATAAAATAGGCACGGTTTGGCATGGTGTTTACATGCAAAATGTGTGGATTTTCGTAATACTGTGGGATAACCATGGCGGTCCTCCTGTGATTTGAACAATACAACTTGCGTTCCGTGTGAAAATATTATACAATTTCCATAGGGAACAAAGACATAAACAGGTTGAGACCAAACATACACAAAATCAATGGATTTGGGGCAGAAACCGCCAAAAACAAAGTTTGTACGCGCGAAATTAACAAAAACGAGGAGTGATTTTTGTGTACATTAACTTCGGCTATCTGAATAACTCCCGCTTGGATTTCAAGGATTATTCGGCCCCGCTCATTGTGGGCAGCTGCGGGACTTACCGCCTGAAAACGCGCAAAAGGCTGCCGACCTATTGGCAGAAAGGCCGGCGTGACTACCAGATTTTGTACGTTGCCAACGGCAAAGCACATTTTTGGTTTGACGGTGTGGAACAGGTGGTAAGCGCCGGGAACATGGTGCTGTATAAGCCGGACGAGATACAAAAGTATGTGTATTACCTGGAAGATCACCCTGAGGTATTCTGGATTCATTTTACCGGCAACGATGTAAAAAATATTCTGACCTACCACGGGATCTCGCTGGAGGAGCATGTGTTTTACAGCGGGGTCTTGCCGGAATACAAAGCGCTGTTCCGCAAAATTATTCAGGAACTGCAGCTCTGCCGCTTTGGGTACGAGGATTATATTGCTTCGCTGTTCAATGATATGCTGCTTCTCGTCAGCCGCCAGCAGCATGAAAAGCCCGAGGTGGCCGGCAGCATGCAGGAACAGATTGAAGTGGCGGCTGCTTATTTTAATGAGAATTACAACACAAAAATCAGCATTGACGCCTATGCTGAATCGCTGCATGTCAGCACCAACTGGTTCATCCATAACTTCCGGCAGTATATGGGTATGTCGCCCGCACAGTATGTTCTTTCACTGCGCATGGTCAATGCACAAAGTCTGCTGGAACATACGAACTATAACGTAAAAGAGATATCTGAGATCGTTGGGTATGACAACCCGCTGTACTTCAGCCGAGTGTTCAAAAAAGAAATCGGCCAATCCCCTGCGCAATACCGCAAGCTGCGCGGGGAACCGGCCGAAGAATAAGCAAAACCCGCCTGCTGACAGGAAATCCTGTGGGCAGGTGGGCACTTTGTAAAAAGATACAAACGCAGCAGCCCGGTGCAAAACCTGTACCGGGCGGCTGCTTTATGATGAAATAGCAGAGAATGGCAGAAAGTTACAGCTGGTCGATGGTGGGGTAGCTGTCAATGGCACCGTAGCGCTGCACACTGTAACCGCAGAACCGGTTGGAAAAATCCAGCCACTGGTTCAGCTGGTCCGCCTGCAGAGCGGATAGGGCGGCGCGGTCCACCCCGTTTTTGTGCAGCTGCCACAAGAACGAGCCGATGAACCCGTCCCCGGCGCCGGTGGTATCCACGGCCTTTACCGGCTTGCTGGCGGAAAAGCCGTGGGCGGTGCGGGTGTAAGCGTGGGCACCGGCGCTGCCGCAGGTGTAGAGCACCAGCTGTACATGGCCCACAAACAGGCTGGGCAGGGCGGCTTCAATATCACTGGTGCCGGTCAGAAATTCCAGCTCTTCGTCCGAGATTTTGACCACATCGGCCAGCGGCAGGAACTCCAGCACCGTGCGGCGCAAAGCATCACGGTCCGGCCACAGCGGAAAGCGCAGATTGGGGTCAAAGTCAATGATAGTCCCGGCGCTGCGGGCTGCGGCAATGGCAGTTTTGTGGGCTTCCCGCATGGGGCTTTCCACCAGGGCAACGCTGCAAAAATGCAGGGCATAGGCGTTGGCAAACAGGCTGGTATCCACCTGCTCCGGGGCGTACAGCAAATCGGCTGAGGGCTTGCGGTAAAAACTGAACGTCCGGTTGCCGTCCGCTTCCAGCGAAACAAAGGCCAGGGCGGTGTTGGCTTTGTCTGTCAAACAGATGTGGCTGGTATCAATGCCGCAGGCAGCCAGTTCATCAATGATCTTGTGGCCGAACGGGTCATCTCCCAGCTGGGTCAGCAGGGCAGAAGCTCCGCCCAAACGGGCATAAGCACCGCACACGTTGGCGGGCGCGCCGCCCACACGGGGGCTGAAAGAGGGAACCTCGGCAAAGGAACAGCCGGTTTTGGACGGAATCATATCGATCAGCGCTTCGCCGATCGCATACAAGGTATCATGTGCCATGGAATGTCCTCCGTTAAATCGAAAGGGAATACAGGGTGCTGCCTGCGCCGCAAAGCTGCACGGCAACCTTGCCCGCTGCCGGGTAATACCGGGTGGAAAGCACCGCGGCACCGTCGTTCAGGAATATTTCCAGCGAGGAAGCATCCCCCACAACACGCAGGCTGCGGCAGGGGGCATCCAGCACAGCCTTGCGCTCGGTGCGCCCGGCGGCAATCGCTGCATCGGTAAAGCGCAGGGTACAGGTGCGGTCCGCTTCGGTGTAAGTCAGGGTCAGGCCGTTGGCAATGGTCAGGACAAAATCCCCGGCGGGGGAGGCGGTCAGGTCAAAGCAGAGGTCCGTTTCAACCGTTTCGCCGTCTGCCGGCTGGCGGGCTTCGCCGCGCAGGGCGTTCAGCTCGGCGGCGGGGACTTGCAGCAGGCAGCCATTGCCGTCCTGGGTCAACACGCGGGGCAGGGTCAGGCAGTGTTGCCAGCCATACTCCACAGTGGGGTTGGTGTAATCGGCATCCGGCATGCCCATCCAGCCAAACTGGATGCGGCGGCCATCCGCGGCGGCAAAGCTTTGGGGCGCGTAATAGTCAAAGCCATCGTCCAGGGCGTGGAATTCGCTCAATGTGCAATCGGTGCGCCAGTCACCCTGCAGGGCAAAGTAACCGCAGCCGTACACGTTCTGGCAGGCAATGCCCTGGGGCGATACCGCCAAAAACCACTGGCCGTCCAGCTCAAACAGGTCGGGGCATTCCCACATGTAGCCAAAGGCTTTGGGGGTAGTGATGGTGTTGATGTGGTTCCAGTGCAGCTTGTCGGCGCTTTCAAACACCAGCACTTCGCCGTGGTCGTCCAGTGTTCGGGCACCCAGCACCATATAGTAGCGCCCATCCAGTGCAAACACTTTGGGATCGCGCACATGGCAGGTCAGCCCGGCGGGATAATCCTGGTTGTACATCAGGCAGCGCTTGTTGTCCAGATGGATGGCATCGCGGCTGGTGGCAAGGCAGACATTGTGCCCGCGCCCCTGCTTGATGTAGTCATATTCGCCGGGGTGCTTGACATTGCCGGTATAGTACAGGTACAGCATGCCGTCCTCCACCAGAGCGGAGCCGGAATAAACGCCATGGCAGTCAAACGGTTCGTCCGGGTACAGCATTACGGGCAGGCGTTCCCAGTGGAACAAATCGCGGCTGCGCACGTGCCCCCAGTGCTTGACCCCTCCCGTGGGGTCAAACGGGCCGTACTGATAAAACACATGGTATTCATCGCCGATCTGGCACAGCCCGTTGGGGTCGTTCAACCAGCCAACCGGGGGCTGAACATGCAGCTTCTGCCGGTGGGGATCCGCCGCCGCGCGGGCGGCCCCGGCGGCTTCCACCATGGGGACAAGACGCTTCAAATCACGCTGCAAGGCATTCATAACAGGTAGCTCCTTATTGATTGAGAGGGGAAAACATCAGGCTTTGGCTTCCTCGGCTTCGGGGGTCCAGATCACCCAGGTCACAGCGAAGGAAACGCCGAAAGAAATTGCCATCATGATGAGGTACTGCAGCGGCATGTGCAGATGCAGCAGGATGCCGAAGATGCCGGTCACGCCGGTGCCGGTGGCACCAAGGCCGGTCACACTGGCATACAAAGCGCCACAGGCACCGCCGACCAGACCGCCGATAAAGGGCTTAAAGTAGCGCAGGTTGACGCCGAAGATGGCGGGCTCGGTAATGCCCATGCAGGCAGAAAGGGCGGAGGGCAGAGCCATAGACTTAACTTTGGCGTTCTTGCTCTTGAGGGCAACGGCAAAAGCGGCACCGCCCTGGGCAACGTTGGCGGCACTGGCCAGGGGCAGCCAGTAGGTGAAGCCAAACTTGGCCAGCTGGCCAAGGTCGATCAGGGTGTACATATGGTGGATACCGGCCACAACGGTGATGGCGTACAAACCGCCCATGATGAAGGAACCGATGCCGAACGGCAGCTGGATCAGGGTCTGAACGCCGTTGATGATGCCGTCCTCCAGCGTGGTGAAGATTGGGCCGATGACAGCGAGGGTGAGATAACCGGTAACGAAAACGGAGACCAGCGGGGTAACAAACAGGTCGATCATGGCGGGCACAACTTTGTGCAGCCGCTTTTCAATCTGGCACATCAGCCACACGGCAATGATAACGGGGATAACGTGGCCCTGGTAGCCGACCAGCGGAATTTTGTACAGCCCGCCAAACACCGACTGGTAGGTCTGCACGCCCTCAGAAGCAACGGTCCAGGCGTTCTGCAGGTTGGGGTGAATCATGATCATGCCGATGACAGCACCCAGGAACTGGTTGCCACCAAACACCTTTGCGGCGGAGAACGCGATCAGGATAGGCAGGAAGGTGTACGCCGTGTTGGAGAACAGCTGGGCAAACACATAGATGGAACCGCTGGTATCAATGTTCAGGAAGCCGTTGTTGACCATAAAGTTCAGCGCTTCCATAATGCCCATCAAAAAGCCGGAAGCCACGATGGCCGGGATGATGGGAACAAAGATATCGCCCAGCGTCTTGATGGCCCGCTGGTACCATGGTGCTTTGGAAGCGGCAGCCTGTTTGACTTCCTCCTTGCTGGCACCGGTGATTCCGGCCAGGGCGGTGAACTCGTCATACACCTTGTTCACAATGCCGGTGCCGAAGATGATCTGCAGCTGGCCCTGGGCTTCAAATACGCCCTTAGCGCCCTCAGCATTTTCAAGCTCTTTTTTGTTCACCTTGGAATTATCCGCAATCACCAGGCGCAGGCGGGTTGCGCAGTGTGCGGCCGATACAATGTTGGAAGCACCGCCGATGTTGTCCAGTACCTGCTGGGCTGCTTTCTTGTAATCCATGTTGCACGCTCCTTCTTTTATCTGTTGGCCCGGTAGGAGGTTCCGGGGCCTGTTTCATTTGACAGCTTTATTATATACGAAGGTGAGTGCTTTTTCTATTGACCAAACGACCCAACTTGCAAAGATTCTGTTATCGATTTCACACAGTTTCACACCGTTCTTTGGTAAAATGCACAAAAAACAGGGGACTGTATGGAAAGGGTGCACAAAACAAAAACTTCCCCGCAGTGATGCAGGGAAGTGTGGCGCAAAGGATGCCTGTTATAGCGACCAGACATTTTCATCTGAGTTGTCATCCCCGGTGGAGGCCCGGCATTTTAACTCATAATCCAGCTTGATCATCTGTGGCTCGGCATGGGGGTCCGCCAGCATGTCCAGCAGCAGGCGGGCGGCTTTGTCCCCGGCGGTGCGGTAATGCAGATGGGCGCTGGTCAGCGGCACATAGGCAACGCGGCCAATGCGATTGTCGCCCACAGCGGCAATCATGATGTCATCCGGCACCCGCAGACTGTGGCTGCGGCAGTATTGCAGCGCACCCAGCGCGATGGAGTCGGTCGCGCAGAACAGGCAGTCCAGCCCCGGCGCACGGCCAAACAGCTGCTCCGCCTGGTGGTAGCCGGATTCCATGTTGAACTTGGCAATGCTCATTCGCTGCGGCTGGGGCACGAGACCTGCATCCCGCAGCGCATTGTCAAAGCCTTCGCGCCGGGCAAGGCCGACGGCTTTGTCCAGCAGGGTCACGCCCAGGTAGCCCGGCTTGCGCCGCCCCTTTTGTAGCATGTGGGCGGTGGCTGCCTGCGCCGCGCCGAAATCATCGTGGAACACACAGCTGAACCCGGGATACTGCTGCCCCACGATTACCACCGGCACATGCAGGCTTTGCAGCACCGCGTGGTGTTCCGAGGTAAACATGGTGGCAATCAGGATAATGCCGTCCACCGTATCATGCCGCAGGGTATCCAGCGCGCGCACTTCGCGGGTGTTGTCGTTGGCGGTGTTGATCAGCAGCAGCTGGTAGTTCTGGTCGTCCAGTACCCGGCTGATGCCCTCCACCATGCGGGCGCAGCTTTCGCTGCTCAGCCGCGGCATGATCACCCCAATCTGCCGCGTGCGGCGGGTGCGCAGCATCTGGGCCTGCATACTGGGGCGGTAGCCGGTGGCTTCCACCGCAGCGGCAATCTGGGCGCGCTTTTCGGCGCTTAAGTACCCGCCGTTAAAATAGCGGCTGACCGCTGCCTTGGATACCCCGGCATATTGGGCAAACGCGGTAATGTTCATAGGCCGCACTCCTGTCCGGCTGCCGGCGTGGAAACCTGCCGGTGCACTTTTTTATCAGTATAATGCAGAAACTGGCAGGGTGCAACGGGAAAGAGCGGAGAAAAGAAAAATAAGAATGAATGGCATGAGGCAAAGAGTAAAATAGACAAAAAACGGGGATTGAATTTGTGCTTTTGACGGAGAAAAAAGAATGAAAGCTGAATACAAAAAAGCACACAGCTAAAAAGATTTACCAGAATGAATTTGGTGTAAAAGTTATCTTCCGCGCTGGCACAGGATGAAAAGGTATGCTATAATATAATATTAGTTACACGATGAAAAAGTAAGATGCCCCTGATGCCGATGCGGATGTGCGCGGGACAATGATATGTGTTTAGTGAGGAAAAAGAATGGGACTGCTGCAAAAAATTCAGGCAAAAACCGAGGAAGCCCGCGCGAAGGAAAAGATCCGCCCGCTGCTGGAAAGCCGCATGATGCGGGACATCCTGCTGGAGATCGGCCAGCGCGGCAACGAAGCGCTGGACCCGCAGTCCGTTCCATTGGCTATGCGCCGCCGCGCCACCCAACTTGCCAGCGAAAGCGGCCTGAGCGGCCTGAAGCAGTGCGCTGTGGATGAACTGCATCTGGACGAAGCGGGAATCACGCTGGTCTGCAAGGGGGAGCACACGGCATTTTTGTACGCAGACTATAACTATGAAAACATTGAGGATACCGACTGCCTGCCCGCTGTGGCCGAATACCTGGTGCAGCACATGCGCGGCTATTATAACATTACCCGCAGCTTTTACAGTGTGCCCAAAGCCAACGGCCATGTGGAGGAAAAGACTCGTGAGGTGACCGTGGTGCGCCACCACGAGGATACCCCCTTTGCCCCCGGCCCGGTGCAGAAACAGCATTTGTTCTGATGTACATGAGATATCCCCCAGTATACAGGAATTATGCCGCCCCGCATCTTGACGCGGGACGGCATTTTTGCTATACTAATTTAGTATCCGGCAGGAACCCAGAACATGGAGCATTCCCCAAGAGGTCGTAAGAGGGAACACTCGAAATCAAGCAGGCATTTTGGAAGTTGCACTTGAATTTATAACGATCCATCGTCAAAAACACACCATTTTCTACAATTAAATATTTGCTGTTCTCTCCTACTTTTCTCTCCTTTTTCCGGAGAAGATTTTGGGGGATTACTATAAGGAGCATTACCCAAGAGGTCGAAGGGGTCGCACTCGAAAGTTTGCATCCAGCAGGTCACCTTGTCCGCAGGAAATCCCATAACGGCGGGCTTTATCGGGTATCGC
>OLQM01002960.1_pt1 | contig 15601 bp, 14 predicted proteins | sample 1673161 | NCBI WGS metagenome assembly OLQM01 (sample SAMEA3136761, study PRJEB25190) | human gut metagenome | reverse complement strand
ATTATACATATTGTCTATTTAATTATATAAAGATATTTGTGGTGTTATCATAACCTTTTTTAATTTAATCAAACTTATTATATTATATGAAAATAGAACACAATCATGAACATCATGAAAAAGCTACAGGTAACCTCCTTTTTGTTTTCATTTTAAATATTACTTTTAATGTTATAGTTATTCTTGGAGGATTAATTACAAACAGTGTAGCTATTCTTGCTGATTGTTTACATGATTTGTCAGATACTATATCTATTGGTTTGGCTGGGGTGCTGGAGCATGTATCTCAGAAAAATCCAAATGAAAATTATACTTATGGTTATCAAAGGTTTTCTATTTTAGGAGCAGTCATAACTTCAATTTTTGTGATTATTGTTTCTGTTGTTGTAGTTTATGAATCAATTTCACGTTTATTATGTCCTGTAGCACCGGAAGCAGGATGGATGCTTTTAGTAGCTATTGTTGGAATTATATTTAAGGGAGTTTCTGTTTTTAAACTTCATAAAGGAGAAACTATTAATGAAAAAGTTATTTTATTCCATCTTTTGGGAGATGTATTCGGATTTGTCGAATTTTTCGTAAGCATCCACGATACGTTCCACCAGTTTATGGCGTACGATATCTTTTTTATTCAGTTCAACAAAACTGATACCTTTCACTCCCTTTAAGATGCGGAGAGCTTGCACCAATCCCGATGTTTGTGAAGCGGGGAGGTCAATCTGTGTCATGTCTCCCGTCACAATCATTTTGGTGTTCATACCCATACGGGTGAGGAACATTTTGATTTGCTGTGTGGTAGTATTCTGGGCTTCGTCCAAAATGACGACCGCATCATTCAGCGTGCGTCCGCGCATAAAGGCTAACGGGGCAATCTGGATAATGTTCAATTCCATGTATTCCTTTAACTTGGCAGCAGGTATCATATCTTGCAGGGCATCGTATAAAGGTTGCAGGTATGGGTCGATCTTATCTTTCATGTCGCCGGGCAGGAAACCGAGCTTTTCTCCGGCTTCTACGGCGGGGCGGCTAAGGATGATTTTTTTGATTTCTTTATTCTTCAATGCACGTACGGCGAGGGCGATAGCGGTGTATGTCTTTCCCGAACCTGCCGGACCGATGGCAAATACCATATCATTCTTGGCGAATCCTTCTACCAGTTTCAACTGGTTTTCACTTCGGGGGATGATAGGTTTTCCTGTGACACTGAACACAATCACGTTTCCTGTCTGTTCCGCTTGCGGCGCATTTCCTTTTATAATGTCAATGATAACTTCTTCTTTCAGTGAATTATATTCGGCGCAGTACTTTTCAAGTTTGGTGATATTTTCTTCGAAAGCACACATTTCTTCCTCGTCGCCCAGCACTTTGATGACATTGCCTCGGGCAACTATGCGTAGCTTTGGATATAAAGCTTTAATTAACTGTATGTTGGCGTTGTTTACGCCGTAAAAAATAACCGGATCAATGTCCTCAAGAACAATCAGCTTCTCTATCATTAAGTTGTATTAAAGAAAAATTTCTGCAAATTTAATGAAACGTTTTGGATTCTCTGATTGTTTGGAGGTGAATTTTACTGCAATTTACATTCATCTTCCGTTCATCGGGCAGTAATATGGAAACAACCTTGCTTCAGTTCGTATTTGATATAGCATTTTTCAGCTTGTCGTAGATCTCTTAAAACTTCGGATAGAACAAGTTTCAGTGTGTCGGCACTCACGTCCTGCATAGGGCGACCGTCTTTATCTTCCACTTTCTTAAAACGTTTCCAACTAACATCAAAAGTAGCCCCGAAACAATGTGCCGAGTTGGCGGAGGCATTTCCATTGCGACGGCGGAGACGTTTCACATCGTTTTCAGTACGTAGTACGGAGGTGATGATTACCTGATTGGGATTCAGCCCTTTGGCAGCCAATGAATCGAGAAAGTTGGAGCCGATTGTATCGAGCAATGCGCTGGCACGTGGAACGAGGTAGGGAATGGAATGTGTCAATGAATCCACTGCATAAAATTCATTATCAGTGATATGAGTCAACTTTTCTTTCATTGCTTCCGCTTCCTCTCGGTCTGCCAGCGGACTAATACCTATCTTTTTAGCGACTTCCAGATGTGCATCGTTCAAATCAGGGAAAGAACGTTTGTAACTGACAACGCCACGAATATTGTGCGGCTTGTTCAATTTCAGTGACATGTCTTTCTTTTTGCAGCTTGAAGTAAGCGTTGTAAGCCCAATAACAAGTAAAAATAGCGGTAATATGCGAAGCTTGTAAGTAGTCATTTTGTATTTTTTGCCCGCAAATATACGCTATTTTTTCATACGTTCTATGCTTTGCATTATTTTCCGCCTCATATCTTTTATGGGTCACTCTAAAATATTTTCCGGTATTTCCGGATGGGTATCAAGAGTGCCTATAATGGTATAGTCCGTGTTATCTATTGTTGTCTTCAGCGTTGGTATTATTAAATAATCACTTCTAGTAAGAGCCTTGTTAATAAGTTGCTCCCAATCTATCTTTAAATATCTTTGTATAAGATTGATAACTGCATTTACACTTGTAACTCCATCAAATAGTTCAAATCTTAATTTGTGAGGGGTGGGAGGGGTTGATGCATCCGTGAAATTTCCTTGTTCGTCAGATGCATAATTTAATGTTAAATAAGGTATGGCGTATGTAGGAGATGAGTTGCCGAAACCATTTTCTAATTTGACTGAAAAATCGTATGTTCCTTTGGCTATCGGATTTTGGGATAGTTCGTTTTTGGAGTCGCTATATCGGAAGAAATAGCAATCTTTAGATTCATTGTTAATCAAATAGACCACAGTGCCATTGGACAGTGCCGGATGATTACTTTCTTTTATTGCGTATGCCAAATAACTGTCTATAATTTTAATTTTTAATTCAACTATTTCGTTGGTGATATTATCTTTTACTTTCACCTTTGTTTCTCCTTTCTTTTTGGGGGTAACTTTTAAACTTCCCATTCCTATTGAGCTGGATAAATCTACATCGATGCTTAAAATATCAGTTTCTTCTACAGTCACGGTATAGTCTCTGTTTCCACCTCTAATGGTAATATCTGTTGCTCTTAATAAAGGTTGTTCGTAATACTCTTTTTCAAAGGATAAAGGATATATCTTTTCTTCATTATTATTGCCACAGCTAAAAAAGATAATTGTACAGAGGAATGAAAGTAGTGCTCCAAGTAAATGTTTTGTTTTCATGATTATTTTGTTTTATAGTTTTGCAGGAGAGATATAGTCTTATAAGTTCCTGTGTTGACGTTGGAGGCAAATATAAAGATTTTATCGATATGTTGGAGTAAATAGTGTATTTATTTCCTGTCCTCCAGCTATTTTCATACATTTGTAGCGGTTTATAAAAATAGGCCACTTTCCCACTAAACATAACACACATGAAAACAGATTTCGATTACAATTCTATGCCCGTTAGCTTCGCTCATTGCTTGAATGGACATTGTTTGCGTGCGGACAAATGTTTGCGGCGACAAGTAACTCTCCGAATGCCGAAAGAGCGGGCTGCTGTAATGGTTATTAATCCCGAACATGTCACTTCCGATGGTGTAGACTGCACTTACTTTATTGATGAAAAGCCGGTGTTGTTTGCACGGGGTATGAAACATTTGCTGGATCGGGTGCCGCTTGCTGATGCCACCGTTATCAAACGACAGATGATAGCCTACTTTGGCAAAACGATCTATTACCGTTGTTGCAACAAGGAGCGGCTGATTAAACCGAAGGAGCAGGAATACATACAGGGACTTTTCCGCAGGCGGGGAGTTACAGAAACGCCTCAATTTGACGAATATATAGAATACTATGATCTTGGGTAAGTATATCCGTTAGTTCCGGTAGTCCCACATATTGTGGGAAAGTATTCTTTTATATTATGGGAATTTATTCCCGCAAAATAAGGGAATAAATTCCCTCCAGCTAGGGAATCTTTTCCCATAATATATGGGACTACCGGGGACTGTAATACCCTGATAATAGTTGACTGCCTTTTTTCTTATCTTCGGGTTGGGTTGACATTTATTATGTAGGTATTATATAGCAGTCCCGGTATGAGAAATGCATGATGAAAGTATGAGAAATACCGGTTTTTTATGACATTTCAGGCAAAATACTATGAGAAACAGCTTTTTGAAAAGTATTTCTCATAGTGCTATTGCTTTGAATTACAGGTAATTATTCTATGGATTATGAGAATATGAGAAATGATTTTGCAAAATCATTTCTAGTGGCGCGACATTCCGGGATTATTGTAACTGTATACAAAGAATGAGCGATATGGCTTCACGACTTATTACATATTTTGTGTTACATATTTTATGTAACATAAAGAACGTAATAAATCCGGAATGTTCAAAGAAGATTTATTCGAGTTATATATAAAAAACAAACGCTGATGAGAACAAGTAATCATGCTTTTCTCATCAGCGTATATTAGTTGGATTACAACTATTTCTTATCTTTTTTCTCGTCAGCTTTTGTTGCAGGCTTTTCCTCCGTTTTGCTTTCCGGATTGATAATACCCTTCACTGTTTCACCGATAGGAAGCTTGTCCAATACGCCAAGGCTCGGAGCTACTGTCTTTACTAATGTGTTCAGGAAATTGCTAGTTCCACCGTTTCCTCCGTCGAATACAGTGATATTTCCTAGGTTCATGTGTTCGAACGCCTTCACCTGTTCGCCGGCGATTTCCTTCCACTGGTCTACCATCTTATATTGGATAGCGATAGCTGGATTCGATTCAGCTGCTCTTACCATTGCTTCGAAACCTTCTGCTTCCGCAAGTAATGATTTCTTCTTACCTTCCGCTTCTGCTTCCAGTTTCAATTGGATAGCTTTTGCTTCCGCTTCGGCTTGTGCTAAAGTAGCCTTTGCGCGTGCTTCCGCTTCGCGGGTAATCTTTTCAGCGATGGCATTTGCTTGCAGGATAGCTTCCTGTCTGGCGATTTCCGCAGGAACAATCTTTTCAGCCTTCAATGAAGATTCCACTTTCCGTGCCTTAGCTTCTTCCACTTCCTTTTGCGCAATTTCGCGTGCAGTTTGTACGGCAGCTTCCGATTTTGCGGCAGCTTCACCTGCTTGCTTATCGGCATTAGCTTGTGTTACAGCTAGTTCTGCATTGGAGAGTGCTACCTCTTTCTGTGCGTCATTTCGTCCGATGGCAGCTTTCTTGGCAGCTTCCGCCTGTTTGATTTCCATATCCGAGTTTAGTTCGGCAACACGGCTTTCTTTTTCTGTATTTGCCTGCTCGATACGGATATTCTTTTCAGCTTCAGCCTTTGCTACTTGTGATTCTTTTTCTGCATTGGCAATGGCTACTTGTGAGATTCTGTCCTTATCTGCATTTGCAACGGAGATTTCTTGTAGTTTTTTGGTTTCTGCAATAGCAATATCCTGATCTTTGCGGGTTTCTGCTACTTTCGTTTCACGCTCCTTTATTTGATTAGCAATTTTGATAGCACCCAGCTTTTCCTGTTCTTCGATGTTAGCCTGTGCCTCGTTCAGTGCTTTACTTTCAGCTTCCTTACCTAAATTGACAATGTAGTTGGCAGCATCGCGAATATCACTGATGTTGATGTTCATCAGATACAAACCGAATTTGCGAAGTTCAGTATCAATATTATCTTTCACTTTAGCCAGGAACTTATCCCGGTCAGAATTTAATTCTTCGATAGTCATATCGGCGATCACCATACGCATCTGACCATATACAACATCAGTAATTAAGTTCTGCTTGTCATCCATCGTCAGACCCAGCATACGTTCTGCGGCATTCTGCATCACTTCGGGATCTGTGCTGATGGCTACGGTGATTGTAGTCGGCACATCTACACGAATATTCTGAGCGGATAGCGCACCGGTCAGTTTACATTCGATCTGCATGGGTTTCATGGACAGGAATTCGTAGCCTTGAATAATAGGCCATACGAAGGCTGCACCACCGTGGTATAGTTTTGCCGACTTTTTATCTCCTCCCGTTTTACCATATACGACGAGTACCTCGTCACTCTTACATTTGCGGTAACGGGAAAGGATACCAATGAAGGTAAGCAAAATGACTGCCACTAATATAGCAGCCATTATCAACATTTCTTGTGTCATAAAATTATGTATTTGAATAGTTATTGAATGAACAGTGTTCCGTCTTTGTAACTGGTGATGATTGTTCGGTCTCCAGTCTGGTATGTTTTTCCGGATTCGGAGATGACGTCTACTTCACGCATGGCTCCGTCCCGGGTGGTCTGTACAGTATATTTGCTGTCGCTTTGCTTGAAGTAGATGGTACATTCTCGTCCCACAAGTTGATCTGTCTGTTCAGAATGATTTACTTGTTGCAGTTGATAAGCTTTCTTATAGAGAAACCACACAGCGAGAACAAAGAAAAGACCCACCAGAATTCCGATGACATAACTTTGAATTTCAGTGTTTCCCGCTAAATACATGTACCAGCCGAATCCGATTCCAAAATGAGTTAGTCCTTTAAAAGAAACTACGCTACTGATGTCAGCATCTACGTCTACATCTGCATCTATGTCTCCGAAAAAGATGGATAGAACGAATTGGATTACAAATATTCCTGTTGTCACAAGGGCAATAATAAGGAAAATGGTACTACTCATAATTGTGAGGTATTAGTGAATCATGATTATTTTGTTCTCCAAATATACAGGTTTATGCGAATTATACAAAGATAAATGAGATAAAATGACTACTTTTGCGCGCGAAAACCCTAAAAAAGAGGAATTAGCGTGCAAAGGTATTTTATTTATTTGGCTTACGACGGAACCAACTATCACGGTTGGCAGATTCAACCGAATGGGATTAGTGTGCAGGAATGTCTGATGAAGGCATTGTCTACCTTTCTGCGTCGCGAAATTGAAGTAATAGGAGCAGGCCGGACGGATGCGGGAGTGCATGCCTCTCTGATGGTTGCTCATTTTGATTCCGATGAACTGTTGGATACTACTTCTGTAACTGATAAATTAAATCGTCTGCTACCTCCCGATATTTCCATTTATCGTGTTTGCCGGGTTCGGCCGGATACCCATGCCCGTTTTGATGCGACTGCGCGAACTTATAAATATTATGTGACGACATCGAAATATCCTTTTAACAGGCAATATCGCTGGCGTCTTTATAACCAGTTGAATTATGAACGCATGAACGAAGCAGCGCGTATCCTTTTCGAGTACAACGATTTTACGAGTTTCAGTAAACTTCATACGGATGTAAAGACCAATATTTGTCATATTACTCATGCAGAATGGACGCAGGAAGAAGATGCTACCTGGGTGTTTACCATTCGTGCCGACCGTTTCTTGCGGAATATGGTGCGAGCCATTGTAGGCACGCTCATTGAAGTGGGACGCGGGAAACTGACTGTTGAAGGTTTCCGGCGGATTATAGAACAGCAGGACCGTTGTAAAGCCGGGACATCTGCTCCGGGGCAAGCCCTGTTTCTGGTCAACGTGGAATACCCGGAAAGTATATTTGAATGTGATGACCAGCAATCATCCATAACCGGCGAACCGTCTGTCGCTGATAACTTATAATTGGTAATTAGTAAATAATAAATATTCTCATGTGGTTATTATTAGCATTCCTCTCGGCTACTTTGCTGGGCTTTTATGATGTATTCAAGAAGAAATCGTTGAAAGATAATGCAGTACTTCCTGTTTTGTTTCTAAATACATTCTTTTCCAGTCTCATCTTTCTACCGTTTATCCTGATATCCGTTTATCAACCGGACTTGTTGGGAGGAACAATATTCAATGTTCCCGTTGCTGGTTGGGAACAGCATAAATATATTATCATCAAGTCGTTCATCGTATTGTCTTCGTGGATATTCGGATATTTCGGAATGAAACATTTGCCCATAACCATTGTAGGACCTATCAATGCCACCCGTCCGGTGATGGTGCTCGTGGGAGCTATGCTGGTATTCGGTGAACGATTGAATCTCTATCAATGGATTGGTGTGATGCTGGCCATTGCCTCTTTCTTTATGTTGAGCCGTTCGGGAAAGAAAGAAGGAATTGATTTTAAGCATAACAAATGGATCTTTTTTATTGTACTGGCTGCCATTACAGGTGCTATCAGCGGATTGTATGACAAGTATCTGATGAAGTCTCTGAATCCGATGCTGGTACAATCCTGGTATAATGTTTATCAGGTGTTTATTATGTGTCCTATTCTGTTATTGCTTTGGTGGCCTAAAAGAAAGTCTACCACCCCGTTTCGCTGGGACTGGACGATTATCCTGATCTCCATTTTCCTTTCTGCTGCCGATTTTGTTTACTTTTACGCATTAAGTTACGACGATTCGATGATTTCTATTGTTTCGATGGTTCGTCGGGGAAGTGTGGTTGTTTCTTTCACTTTCGGTGCGCTTTTCTTCCGTGAAAAGAATTTAAAAAGCAAAGCGATTGACCTTATACTGGTGTTAATCGGAATGATATTCTTATATTTGGGGTCTAAAAGTTAAAACAGTTACACAAGACTGTTTGTCATAGGTTAAATAAGATAGATATGAAAATAAATAAACTTGTTATTACTATATTCTTCTCTGCTGTCGGACTTTTTGTTTCGACTGCTCTTCAGGCACAAGAGGCCAAAACGTTGTTTGTGAATATGCCGGATTCTCTAAGTCCCTTGCTTACAAAAGTGAATCGTGAAGATTGCATAGACTTTCTGGAAAGTAAGATGAAAGCGCAAGTAGAAAACCGTTTTGGCAAGAAGTCGGAGATGACTGATCTTAGCAAAGACTATATCCGTATGCAAATGTCAGCTCAATCGACCTGGCAGATGAAAGTGTTGGCATTAAATGATTCAACGAACGTAATCTGTACAGTCTCTACTGTTTGTGCTCCTGCCTGTGATAGCAGCATCCATTTCTATACGGACGACTGGAAACCGCTTACAACATCTCTCTTTATTACCCTGCCCCTGATGGATGATTTTCTGAATGCTCCCGATTCAGCAGGAGTTTATGAGTTTGATGAAGCACGCCGTTCGGCAGATATGCTATTGATGAAAGCCGATTTTAATAAAGAAAATACGGAACTGACACTTACGTTAACAACCCCCGACTATATGTCAAAAGAAACAGCAGAGAAACTGAAACCGTTTCTCCGCCGCCCTGTAGTCTACCATTGGAAAAATGGAGCATTCTCAATTTAATAAGCATTCGTTGATGAACGCTATCATTTCCGGTGTGTTTGCTTCCACACTTTGAAGTAATTTGAATTGTGCTTTGGTGCGAACGAGGTTATGTTCCGGATATTTGATTTTATAATAAGTATCTCCGTTGATATAATCTGCCAGGAACCGTACACACTGCATGTATGGGAATAAAGCCGCCGCATAAGGAAGATTCTCAATCTCGATCTGAGTCAGGAATGATTTGGCTCCTTTCAGATAGCCCTTGGTAAATGCTTTGAATATTTCCATATTGAAGTTTACACGATCAAGGTCTTTGTCGTCTTCATCACCTGTGTTGGCACCTGTACGTAAGAAGTCACCATAATCGGAGAATATAAAGCTAGGCATTACCGTATCCAGATCAATGACACAAAGCACTTTACCATCCTCGTCGAACATCATGTTATTCACTTTCGTATCGCAATGGCAAACGCGTTTGGGAAGTTTCCCTTCACGATATAAACGTTCAGCCTTACACATTTCATCTGCGCGTTTCTCTATTTCATCCAGATAGTACTTCACTTCTGCTACCCGTCCGGCAGCATCCTTCGCAACGGCTTCACGTAGTTGTTTGAGACGGAACTCCATGTTGTGGAAATCGGGTATGGTTTCACCCAATGTTTCCGGAATATCGGCCAGCATAGCCTGGAAGTTACCGAAGGCTTCTCCTGCATAATTGGAATATTCGGGATTTACCGTCTCATACGTTTTTGCACGTGGGATGAATACCATCACACGCCAATAACTGTCACCGTCAAACCAGTATGTTTTACCTTCTTCTGTTTCGAGGAAACTCAACACCTTGCGGTCTATATCCGATTCTCCGGCTTCCGTCAGTTTCTTGCGAATGTGATTGGTAACAGCGCTAATATTGGATTGAAGCATTTCTACATTCTGGAAAATGGCATGATTGATGCGTTGCAAAACATAGTCGGGAGCATCTGCTTCTTTGGTGTTTACTTTATAAGTGTCGTTGATAAGTCCTGCACCCAAAGGTTTGATTTCTTCTATCGTACCTTGGACTTTAAATTTAGCTACGATGCTAGATAAATCTTTCATGTTTTTTTTCTTTAAAAATTTATACTAAGGTTATCGATAATCATATTTAGCAGCTTCGTTGGCCTGGTTAGCCGAGCGAACGGGTACTAATGTGAAGCCCCACTGGTAATCACGGTTAGCCGGGATCTGGTGGAAAGGTTCCGGGCGAGCACCCCAACTGTCATATCCGCCTACTCCTTGTTGCTTCATATCTACACAAACCTCAACGAAATCTCTGGGAGTGATGTCGTTGACATGATGCATTCTCCGTAATACGTTGCGGGCAGCGTTCTCGTCGTGATTGGCAACCTCTTCCGGGCTGAAGTTATTCCATTGGTAAGGGTGGGGCAGAGCTTCTTCAGAGTCAAAGTCTTCGATAGAGTTGCGCAAGGCATTGAAACCGATAAGACTGTCCGCTACCAACACCAGGCCGTTTCCTTTATTAGGAGATAAAGCGATCCAACGGGTATCAGTGTGATGTCCGTTTTCCTGTGGACGCACATAGTTGAAGTACATTTGATCCGCTGTTGTCTTATATACGCCAACGAGCGTTCCGTGATTGCGGTCGATATAATTCTCTTCCGGGCCACGGCCAAAGTATTGTACATTGTTCATCTGTGCCGGCAAGCGGAAACGCACACCGATACGGGGGACTTCCAGTTTGGAGGCAGCCTTACGGGCAGCATCACTTCCGGGGGTAAATGTAGCCATGCGGGTAGCTTCGGAAACTTCTGTTTCTGTAGGCTGCATATCCGTTGATGTGAATTTGGCATTTACGTTAACTATTCCGTTCGGATAGATTTTGTAAGTGACAACATACAAGTTGCCGGCAGCCAGTAAGTAGGTTACATTTAAGGAGACTGCTTTATCTTCTGCTGTCATGGTGGCATCCGTTATGCGGAAGTTTTTGCTTGATTGTTTCCATACCTGCAAACGTTTAGGAGTGCTGTTACCATAGTCATTATCATTAGGAGCACGCCAGAAGTTAGGCTGAATACCAAATCCGTCTTTGAAATATTCTGTACCATCTACTTTATACGAGGTTACTAATCCGCTATTCTTGTTGAATACAAAGTTTACTTTGGAGGAAGAAACGATTAATTCATCTCCTTGAATCGTTGTTTTCAATGCCGGACCGTTTGCTTTATATATACTCTTCTCTGCCTGGATAGGAAGTTGGAACTGGTCGTATGCAATTTCATATCCGGTTGGAATCAACGGTTCAGGCTCTGTGGTTGTTACACTGAAGTTGACAAAATATTCTGTTCCCGGTTGGGCTTTCAGACCATTTACCGGTACGGTGAATTCTTTAGAGGCTTGCGGAGCAATATCCAAAGATACTTTTCCACCTTTTATTGTCTTTCCGTTAGCAAGTACATTGTAGTGAATCTGATATTTTTTCAGGTTAGTGAAATAGAAACGGTTGGTGATTTTGAATATACCGGCTGCGGCATCTACTGCTTCAAAACCTACATTCTGATGTACATATTTCACTTCAGCCATTGCCGGATGCGGACCACGATCCGGATTGACAAGACCGTTGCAGAGGAAGTTACCATCGCTAGGTGCGTCTACGCCGAAGTCACCTCCGTAGGCCCAGTATTCTCTTCCATTCTTATCTTTTTGGAGAAGACCTTGGTCTACCCAGTCCCAGATATATCCACCTTGGAGATTCGGATATTTGTAAATTGCCTGCCATTGTCCCCACAGGTTTCCCGTGGAGTTTCCCATGGCATGTGCATACTCCGAAGGAGCTACAGGACGGTCGCTACCATTCTTTCCGATATTTTCCAGCCAGTCGGCACCCGGATATTGCGGAACATACATATCGGAGTTCCATTCCCATTGAGCACGTTCGTAGTTGACCGGACGATCCATCAGATCTTTGTCTGCCTCTTTCAACCACAAATAAGTCTGATAGAAATTATATCCGTTTCCGGCTTCATTTCCCAGCGACCAGAATGTAACGCTCGGATAATTCTTATTACGTTCAAACATATTGATGGTACGATCCATGTGCGGTTTCAGCCATTCGGGATTGTTACCCAGTGAACCGCCTTTCCGGAGATCATAATACATTCCGTGGCTTTCCACGTTGGCTTCATCATATACATAAAGTCCGTATTCATCACAAAGCTCATAGAAACGGCGGTCTTGCGGATAGTGGCAAAGGCGTACACTGTTTAAGTTATGTTGTTTCATCAGTTCGAGGTCACGGCGCATTAAATCCTCTGTAACATAATGACCTGTTGACGGATTATGTTCGTGGATATTTACCCCTTTCAGTTTCAGAGGCTGACCGTTGATGAATAAGCAGACATACGGTTTTCCGTTAGCAGCCTTCTGTTCGATAGGCTTGATCTCAATCCGGCGGAATCCTACATTGAAAGGAATGATTTCATTGATTTTGCCATTCTCTTTTACTGTCATCAACAGTTTGTATAGATTCGGATGTTCGGAGGTCCATGTGCTGACATCTGTCAGATTCTTATCGAAAGAAAGTGTACGTACTTCGTTCGATGGAATATAGGCTGTCTTCTCTTCAGTAGCTACAACTTTTCCTTGTGCATCTAATAGTTCATAAACTAATGTAAGATTAGTTGCAGCCTTTTCGTGATTTCTCAAATCGACATTTAAACCGAAGATTCCATTTTTGTAACTGTCGTCCAGCGTAGACTTAATTCGGAAATCTTTGAGAGCTGCTTTAGGCTGTGAATACAGAAAAACATCGCGTTCAATACCACTCATACGCCAGAAGTCTTGACATTCAAGATAGGAACCGGTGCTCCAACGGAAGATTTTAACTGTAAGTATGTTCTTTCCCGGCTTCACGTAATTGTTGATAAGAAATTCTGCCGGATTCTTGGAGTCTTCGCTATATCCTACTTCTTGTCCGTTGATATATACATATACGCCGGACTTAGCTCCTGCCAAATGCAAGTAGATATCCCGCCCGTCCCAGTCTGCCGGAATATCGATGTCCCGGCGATAAACTCCTACCGGATTGGCTTCGGGAAGAGTAGGAGGTTGTGGATTGCGCGGTTTGAATTCATAACCATGATTGGTGTAGATGGCTATTCCGTGTCCTTGTACTTCCCAGTTGCCGGGCACCTGAATATCATCCCACGAATCTGTATTGGTGTTCGGATCGGTAATGTTTTCGGGAAGTTTTTTATAAGAGTCTACAAAGTAGAATTTCCAGGTTCCGTTCAGCAAGCGGTAATACTTGCTTCGTTCGAACTTGCCACTCAAGGCATCAGCGCGATTGTTGTATGTCATAAAAGAAGTACGTGGATACTCTTTGTTGACTTCAACTACCTGTACGTCCTGCCAATAAGGTTTCACGGCTTTCTCAGCCATTGTACTAAGTGTTGTCAGGGAAAATATTCCCATGAAAATGCCTGTTAATAAGTTGGGGGTTGGTCGAAATTTCATGTTTCTCAATATTGGTTTTTCATTTCTTTTTTATTTTACTTTGATATGATCGAATCCTTCTCCATATACTCCAATGACAGCACTCTGCGATACAAATGCATTCGGGTCTATGTCTTTTATCAACCGGAAGATGATAGGCGATTCCCTTTTCTTGGCTAATACAAACATCATCTTTACTTCTCGTCCTGTATAAAAGCCGGTTGCATTGATAATCGTTACTCCCCGGTGCGGATATTCGTTAATATGCCGTCCAATTTCTTCATATTTGTTAGATATGATAAAAAACTGTACGGATTGGCGGGCGCTATTCACTACCTGGTCGAGAACGAAACTACAAATATAAAGAGTTACAAACCCATACACCACTTTTTCCCAGTCTTTTAAGACAAAATAACTGGAAGAAATGATAATCATATCGCAGATGAGCACGACTCTTCCTAATGTGATGTCCCGGTATTTGTTGATGATGGCTGCAATAATATCTGTACCTCCCGTACTTCCATTAGCCGAAAAAGCAACACCTATGCCGCCTCCACAGAAGGATGCTCCGATGACACATGCCATAAAGGGCTGGTCGTGGAGAAGCCCGAAACCTGCCGTCAATTTTTGAATGACGGACAGAAAGAAGGTGAGGGTAAATACACCAAAAATAGTTTTGATGCAAAACTTTAGTCCCAGCAACTTGAGGGCCAGTAGTAGCAAGAAGAAGTTGATGCTGAAGTACGTATATTGTACCGGAAAACCTGTGGCCCAATATACGATAGAAGCAATACCCGGTACTCCCCCGGTGGTGATATCGTTAGGCAACAGAAAAACGGTCCAACCGACGCCTTCCCCGACATAGCCTGCCGGCATGGAAAAATTCTGTGCCGCGAGCAGGTTACCGAGCATGTCGACCGTGAGAATCTGATCCAGATCCGCAGATTCCTTTGCGCTATCCTTTGCCGCATCCAGCTGGCTCTGTCCCTGCGCCAGCTGATTCTTTGCATCGGCAAGCTGCGCTGTCGCCTCGCTCAACTGCAGGATTCCCTCAATCTGGTTCTTCGTCAGCTGCGCGGAGGCTTCATCCAGCGCAATTTTACCTGCGTCCACCTGTTTTTGCGCCTCCTGCATGCTCGGGCGTTGCGCCGCGCGCAACGATTGCGCAGGTCTCCGGCTCAAGCATCAATCGAATATCCTGCAGGTCGAGCGCGAGATTCTCCGAGCCCTCTTCCATCATAAACGTCAGTCCGAGCGGGTCTTCCGGCACGCCGTTCTTCTCCGAGACAAACGTGCCCGCGCCCTGCCGCGCCGTTAAAATATTGCGGGCAACAAGGCGCTTAATCGCCTCGCGCAGCGTGCTGCGGCCCACGCCCAGCTCGCGCGCCAGATCATACTCGTTCGGCAGCTTGTCACCGGCCTTCATATCGCGGTCCAAAATGACCTGAATGATCTGATCGACTGCAAGATCGACGCGCGTTTTTCCCCCAACCGCTTTTTTCATACTCTGCCTTCTTTCCTGTATCGATTGTTTGTTTGGTCTAGAGTATAATATGTCTGATGTATTTTGGCAAGTTCTTTTTTATATTCTTCTTACTGCCGAGCGGATCCGGGGCTTTCACTTGTTAGAACGTACACTCATCGGGCGCATCAACAAAGCAGGCGACCCTGCAGAGCTGTAGTCTGCATAGTATTGTCGACCCACGACTACGCAATACTACACCTAACCTTACCTGTGCAGTATTGCGTAGCCATAATGTAAACCAGTTTCTCTCTGGCCCTTCCTTATGTTCGCAAACGCCTACACTATGCGCAATTGTCCGAAACATCGGCGCACCGGCCACACGCTTCCACGATCTGCATCATGCGATGGCAGTTACGGTGTGCTGAAAGAAGATGAGTTTATAAAAGAATTTATGA
>OLQM01002951.1_pt1 | contig 15623 bp, 10 predicted proteins | sample 1673161 | NCBI WGS metagenome assembly OLQM01 (sample SAMEA3136761, study PRJEB25190) | human gut metagenome | reverse complement strand
GAAATGGTTGAAGAGCCGGGCAAATCCGTAGCTTTTGTCGGAGACGGAATGAATGATGCTCCGGTATTGGCACTAAGCCATGTAGGGATTGCGATGGGCGGACTCGGTTCGGATGCGGCAATCGAGAGTGCCGACGTCGTTATCCAGAACGACCAGCCGTCCAAGGTGGCGACCGCCATCACGATCGGGCGCAAGACGCGTACGATTGTCCGTCAGAATATCATAGGGGCACTTGTTGTAAAAGGGATTGTGTTGTCGGCAGGTGCATTGGGATACGCCACGTTGTGGGGGGCAGTCTTTGCTGATGTCGGTGTCGCTCTGCTGGCAGTCCTCAACTCGGTCCGCATACTGAACAGGAAGGTATGGTAAAACGGGGATGTGTCAATATCTCCTTGTCCCCTCACTTGATGCGGGGCCGCAAAAGGACAGACCTTATCAATCAGATTTTTATAAGGTCGGTTTTAATGCGATCCCGCGTCAAGCACGGGAACAGGACAGTTTTGACATACCCTCATACATTTTGACACGCAGCCTCGTTTATGATCGTTTTTCACTTTCCTTTCAGAAAAGGTTTTCCATTTTTCCAAATCACCTCTTCCTGTGTGATATACCAGGTTTTTCCGTTATCGTTATTTCCCTGATAGAACAGATAAGTTCGACCGTCCAAATCGGTAAAAATATGAGGATGGCCGGATTCGCTGGAATTCCATTCGCCGGGTTTGCCGTTCTTAAGGAAAGGTTCTTCCGAAAGACGTTTCCAGACAATGCCGTCTTCGCTTTCCGCCACTCCGATCTGTTGAGGGGCATTATTGTAAGCTCCGGCATAAAACATATAAAGTTTGTCACCTTTCTTTGCGATCGAAGCCCCTTCGATACATTTTCCTTCCCACGGATACACGGGATACAGGATAGAGGAATCCGTTACCTGTACCCAGTCTTCCCGGTTGAAATTGGTATTGCCCGGAGCAACAGCTACTCCCTGCATCTGGATGTCGTAGTTTTTATCGCGGGTTGCAAAATAGAGGAAATAGCGTCCTTTGAACTCACACACTTCCGCATCTATGGCACGCCCACAAGTCCAATCTCCGGCCGGGTGGAAAATCGGATTCGTCGGATTCCTTCTGAAATGAATGCCGTCATCCGATATGGCATGGCAGATGGCATCTTTCTTCCCATTCCCGTATGTCTGATAAAACAAATGCACCTTTCCATCCTTCACCAACGCACCGGGTGCACAAAGTCCTTTCTTCTCATAATCAGCTTCGGGAGCAGGCGTGATCTCGCCCACCTTCGTCCAGTTCATCAAATCCTTACTCTCCGCAATCCCAATATTCCATCCGGAATCAGGTTCCCCCTTCATCGGCGGAATGGAATGGTACATCAAATAGCGCCCCTGAAAATTAACCACATGCGGATCTTTCGAATAAGGAACCCCGACACGGGAGGTATCGCCGTATAACATGAGGGGACGAGCAGAAGAGCCCTGTGATAAAATTAACTGAAAGTTTCCCCATAACAATAGAATAATCAAAACAAGTTGCTTCATAAATACTATCTGATCTTTTTTAATTGACAAATGTAACTAATATTCTTCTAAATAAATTCGTAAATCGGATTTACAATAAATGATACAGCCTATCCTTCTATCCTTTTGCCATTAAACAGGGAAACAAAGGGCAAGCCATATACATTATTTATTTCAAGTAAGGTTTACCATCCTTCCATAAAACTTCTTGCTGTGTAATATACCAAGTCTTACCATGATCATTATTACCTTGATAGAACAAATAAGTCCGTCCGTCAAGATCGGTAAAAAGGTGAGGATGACCAGATTCACTTGAATTCCATTCTCCCGGTTTTCCATTTCGTAAAAAAGGTTCTTCCGACAGACGTTTCCAGTTCAAACCATCTTCACTGACAGCAACCCCGATCTGCTGAGGAGCATTATTATAAGCTCCGGCATAAAACATATACAGTTTATTATCCTTCTTAACAATCGAGGCACCTTCAATACATTCTCCCTCCCAATCACACTCTGGATACAAGATCGATTTATCACAAGCTTGTGTCCAGTCTTCCCTGTTAAAATCAGTATTCAAAGAAGCTGTTGCCACTCCTTGCATTTGTATTTTAAAATCCTTGTCACGAGTTGCAAAATAAAGAAAATACTTTCCATTGAATTCACAAACTTCAGCATCAATAGCCCGTCCACAGTTCCAATCACCCGTCGGATGAAAAACCGGATTACTCGGGTCGCGATCAAAGTGGATACCATCAGTTGACACAGCATGACAGATTGCATCATTTTTTCCATTTCCATAGGTTTGATAAAACAAATGAATTTTACCATCCCGAACTAAAGCACCAGGTGCACAAAGCCCATTCTTTTCATAAACGGCATTCTTTTCCGGCGTTATTTCACCGACTTTCGACCAATTAACCAAATCTTTACTGGATGCGATGCCAATGTTAGCACCAGAACCAGATACATCCAACCTCGGTGGAAGCGTATAATACATCAAATAACGTCCCTGAAAATTCACGACATGCGGATCTTTTGAAAAAGGAACTCCACGACGAGAAGTATCTTCATACATCATCCTCGGTTGCTGGGGTTTACCCAGCAACGAGAAAAACAAACAAGTCAATAATAAAACATATACTCTCATTTTTATTGATTCTAAATGATTAATTGCCATAACCAGGATTCTGGGTAAATTCCTCCGGATTCGAAACATTTGTCAACTGATCACGCGGTATCGGGCGTAATACATGATAATCTTTAAATTTCCCTGCAGTCATAGGACTGATTTCAGGATCATTCATACGCTCCATCAATTTGTCCGTCCGTTTCAAATCATACCAACGATGCATTTCTCCCATCAATTCACGAGCTCTTTCATCCAAAATAAAGTCAATCGTCACATCGGAAGACTTAATCTCCATCTCCGCTTCATGCCCAGGTACAGCGGCACGGCGACGAACTACATTAATATATTCAGCTGCTTTCTGAGCATTTCCAGACAGGAATGCAACTTCAGCAGCCAACAAATATGTATCAGCCAAACGATAAACAAAAACATTACGCGATCCGGCTGTCCAGTTAACTTCTGGACGCAGGGGATCCAAATGTTTCACCAAATAAGCATACATTTTATAAGAAGTAAAACGAGTATTCGACGGCCATTCCGCATTCGGATTCTGCTCAGACTGGACATCCATCAGAGGATCGATTTGTTCACGCATATATTCCGGAAGAAATACCAAAACAGGCCAAACTTCTTTAATCTGTTCCGGTGTCCAAGGTTCTCTTGGATCAATCATGGCCAACTCTCCTTTTGTCCAAACCTTTTCTTCCACTTTTTTGGTAAACGGGCTGAAAACATTCTCCGTCACAGAATTTTCCGTTACATTCCACCGAGAAATAAAACAATCATCCCAACGTTGATCTTTCGTTTTGTCAAACAAACTTATTGCAAAATCAGAAGAACGCTCACGGCTCCAAGGTCTGCCATACTCAATAACTCTCTTTACAGCAGGATGTTCTTCCGAATAGGCTGAACAAAAGTACATATGGGCTGTATTACCATCTCCATTTAATTCCGCATTTTGCGTATACAAAACAGAGAAAAGGACTTCCGAATTATTTTTATTATTGATATCCCATAATTCTGCGTGCGATTTAACCAACGAATATTTACCAGAATTGATCACCTGCTCGGCATAATTCAAAGCTTTTTTCAAATCGTCATCACTCCGTTTCAAAGTAAGATACACTCTCGACAGATGGTGCATAGCTGCATATTTTGTTATATGCCCGAATTCAGATGCCTGGTAAGTTTCCGGCAAGTTTTCTACAGCAAATTCCAAGTCTGTAACAATTTGATTCCAAACTTCATCTACTTTTGTTTTATGTGCAGTAGTCTCTACTGAATTTGTCGGCTTCAACGGCATAGGAATATCACCAAACTGCTGTACCAGATGATAAAAATAGTGTGCTCTGATAAATAACGATTCTGCAAGAAAACGTGTTTTTAGATCTTCATCCAATCCAGGAATATCATTATTTTCCAGACTCTCAATAACTGCATTACACTGATTCACGGATTTATAACAACTATACCAGAAACTCCTGACATCAGCATTTGTCGCATCAATCGTCCAATTATACCATTGCTCATGTCCTTGATGACCGATCCATATATCCGAAGGACCTTCACACATATAAATCAAGTATTCCTGTATATACATTCCCCTTAAGGTTGAATACAATCCATTGACACCATTGGTTATACCATCTTTCGTCGTATAAAAATTACCAACAGTCACTTTATTATAAGCCGTCTCATCCAAGAAGTCGCAAGACGACAAACATAGCAGAGACAACGAACCTATCAATATTTTATTTAGTATTTTCATATTCTACTTTCAATTAATCAGATTATTAGAAACTTGCATTTACTCCAAATATAAATGAGGTTAACGGACGGTGGTCTGTATAGCTATTACAGTTTTCCGGATCCAGTCCTACATAATCACTCTTTGTCCATGTATATGGATTTTCAACCATAAAATATACCCTGAATTTTTCACTATAAAACTTTTTCGAAATCTCTTTCGGTAAAGTATATCCCAAATTAATATTTTTCAGACGTATAAATGACAGATCCCGATAAGCATAATCACTTGACACCAATAACTCCTGTGGATTAGTTATCGCAGGTTTCGGACAAGCATTAGAAGGATTATCCGGTGTCCAAAAATCAACATCCAGATGATTATAACGAGTTGATCCAGCCTCGTCAGTCAATACTCCTAATAGCTGTCCATACTTCTGACGTGTATAGAAATAAACATTCAAATCGAAATTCTTATAATAGAATCCTGTAGAAAGTCCTGCTGTCCATTTGGGTATTTTATTGAATGTATGCAAATCGCCTTCATCATAAACCCCATTATTATTTACATCTTCTATTTTAGGATTACCAGGTTCACGTCCATACTTTGCCGCTTCCTCTTTTTCTCCATATTGCCAAACTCCTATATATTTATACAGACGTTCAACGTAGAGAGGTAGCCCAATGAACCATTTATTTCCCGGACTATCTTCCTTTCCATTGAACAACTCGACAATTTCATTCTTGTTATAGCCAAAAGTCAAATCTACTGTCCATCTGAAATCTTTTGTCACAACAGGTACAGTGTTCAAGGCTATTTCAATACCCGAATTACGTGTCTTACCTACATTTTGCCAAGTAAATTCATACCCTGTATTGATCGGCAAATTGCGTTTCATCAATAGATCACGTGTATTACGAATATATCCGTCAATAGAACCACTGATCCTGTTATTCAAGAAGCCAAAATCCACGCCGACATTATATTCTTCTGTACTTTCCCACCCCAATTGATTATTAGCCAACTCGGTAGGCAGATATCCCATTGCCGACTGCTCAGTTGTCCCGAAATAATACACATATTTACCTAAAGCTCCTTGTGTTGCATACTCAGAAATTGCTGTATTACCGGAATTACCCCAGCTCAAACGTAATTTCAGATTAGAAAGCCAATCAACTTCCCGAAGGAAAGACTCATCATTCATACGCCAAGCCAATGCAACAGACGGAAAGAAGTCCCATTTATTACCTTTTGCCAAACGAGAAGAGCCATCGTAACGTCCAGTCAATGTCAACAAATACCGATCCTTAAATGTATAATTAACTCTTCCCATAAATGACAACAAAGCCCATTTACGTACAGAAGAAAGACGTGTAAATACATCTGGTGCTTCATTCACATTAAACCACGAACCGTAATAAGGCATATCCTGTCCAGTCAAACCGACCAATTCTGCTTTATCTGTCTGCATATCATGCACCAACGATACATCCAAACTATGATCATTCAATACCTTCTTATAATTCAGGACATTCGTAAAAGTAATCTGTTGCTCGTTCGTTTTTTTGTATTCAGCAGACGGAGAAGCCAACTGGCGAGCTTGAGAAGTAGAACTCTTATAAACTCCATTCTCGATTGACGACAAGCCATATGTCAAACTTGTTCGGAATTTCAAGCCTTTGATTATTTCCCAATCTGCAAATAAGTTCAAAAGGATACGGGTACGTTTTTCTTTATTGTCTACATTATTCTTATCAGTATCGAACAAAGGATTCGAATGCAATACCGTCTGATACCAACCGCTATTGTAAAAGCGCATATCTCCATTCTCGTCATAAACCTCCGTTAGTGGATCAATAACTGTTCCATATTTCCAGACACTATTATCTCCATTATTACGAGTTGTCAATGCTAAAAGAGAAGAATAGCCTACCGTCAAGTTCTTTGCTAATTCCATATCCCCGTTAATACGGGCTGAGAAACGTTCATATCCCATATTATCAATAATACTTTGGTCTTTATTATAGCCTAACACTAACATATTACGATTACGACCATTCGATTGATTGATACTGACATTATGATCCGTTTTATAGCCCGTACCGCTAAACATCAAATCTTGCCAATCTACAAACTGTCCGGAGTTCAAGGTTTTTAATTGAATATCATCAAATATTTCCTTATCTGTCTTTCCATAATTAGCCATTCTTTTCCAGTCTGCATATTTTTCACCGCTCATCATATCATAATTTTTGAATGACTTGGACACACCGACATATCCGTCATAACTAACAGACAGTTTAGCTTCCTTACGGGCACGTTTTGTCGTAATGATAACAACACCATTTGCTCCTCGAGAACCATAAATAGCAGTGGATGAAGCATCTTTCAAAACATCAATCGACTCGATTTCTGCCGGATTGATCTCATCGATCTTTCCTCCGAACGGAGCATCATCCACCACTATCAACGGATCATTGCCCGCATTGATCGAATTATATCCACGGATCACAATGGTAGAAGATGCTCCGGGAGAGTTTCCCATCGTAATATCCGCACCTGCAATTTTACCTTGCAATGCTTGCATAGGATCTTTCATCACAGCCTGATTCTGAATCGATGAAGAAGAAATCTGTGAAACAGATCCTGTTAGGTCACGTTTTTTGACAGAACCATAACCTACCACAACCACTTCATCCAAAGCTTGCGTATCTTCCTTCAATTGGATGTTCAATGTTGTCTTACCTTTACTAACCGCAACATCCTTGTCCAAATATCCGATATACGTTATACTTAATTTGGAACCTTCGGATATCGACAAAGAGAAATTCCCATCCATATCCGTAATCGTACCATTAGACGTTCCCTTTTCAACAACATTCGCCCCAACAACTGGTTCGCCATTTTCATCTTTCACGATGCCTTTCACAATGATCTGCTTTTGCTGAGTGATAGATGATCCTGCGGCTTCCTTCTTGGAAATCACAATCATCTTGCCCTGGACGGAATAAGACAATCCGTTATCCAATACGGCAGATAGCACTTCTTCCAAAGAAGCATCTTTAAAATCTCGCGTAATCTGCTTCCGTTCATTTACCTCGTCTTTCTTGTAAATGATGGAATACTGTAGTTCTTTCTCGACTTCCGCTAATACCGTTTTTAAAGGAACATTTTTAAATTGCCGGGTAATCCGCTGTGCATTCATGGAGGTAGCCCCAGAAAGCATCAAGGCAAGGATTAACGCCCTTCCTACATGTTTTCTATACATAAACCAATAAATTAAAGAATTAGATTTAATAATATATTAACAATTGCGCTATTGTTTTCGAATATAAATATCCCGGTCCCGCCGTTCATAACGGATCGGAATAATCTCGGATAGAGCGTGCAAGACATCTCCGACAGTCTCTTCATTGCGAAGTGATACGCGGAAAGCCATATCTTTTTCCAAGTCGTCTCCCAAATGAATCTGAACGTCATATTTACGGGATAGGCGGACTGCCAGCTCATTGAGCGTGATTTTATCATATTCAACTCTCCCTTCTGTCCAGGATTTATATTGAGAAGCCTGAACCTTCTGACGGGAAAAACTTCCGTTTTGTTTGTCAAGACTCAGCAATTCTCCCGGTGCAACCGGAATATGCCTCCCTTTATATAAAATATCGATAGAGCCTTCCAATAATGTCGTTTTGGCAGAAAGATCTTCAGGGTAAGAAGATACATTAAACTTTGTTCCTTTCACCAATACACTATACTGATCCGTTTTAACCACAAAAGGAGTTCCATCTGACTGTTTAGTCACTTCGAAATAAGCTTCACCAGTTAAAAAGACTTCCCTGTTTTTAGAATTGAAGTTACCGGCATACTGTAAGGAAGAACCGGCATTCAACCATACAACTGTTCCATCCGCCAGTATCAGCTTGCTTTTTTCTCCATAGGCAGTTTCTAAAGCAAACCGGTTATCGGCAGTTTCCGTATTCCGATAAAGATAGAAACTATATGTTCCACTCAATAATAGAACACATGCAATTGCAGCGATTGACGCACCTGCATCCGGCGTTGCAACTGTTTCCATTCATTCGAAACTTCAGGAATCAGTTTATAGGAAAGCATCCACTCCTCCTCCCATTGGCGGAACATTCTTTCATTAGAAGGTGCATCATTCACAAACCGGAAAAGAATCTCTTCTTCGGAGGGAGTAATGCGTCCTTCAAAATAACGTATTGCCAACTGGTGATTATAGATCTCCTGCTCTTTCATAATTTTTGCTTTCTATATGATGTAACAACCCAAATGAATTTTACCCAACCCCCTTCCTGAAAAAAATTCCCCAAAACAAAAGAAACAGGACTTCGTTCATTCGGAAAGCAGCCAAGCTAATATCGCGATATAGACATCCAACGGATATTTATCTTTAAAATGTGCGGAAAAGCGTGCTAAGGCTTTGGCTATATGTTTTTCCACTGCAGTAGTCGATATTTGGAGAGCATCTGCGATCTCCCGGTTTTTCATTTTCTTAAAACGGCTCATCTCAAATACTTCACGGCAACGGGAAGGCAAATCACTCATAACAAGACTGATCTGTTGTTGCAATTCCTTATACAGAAGCGTATATTCCGGACTTAGGTTAAAGTCCCAATAATAAAGTTCTTCCTGCCCGACCACCCTATCCAAATGTTCCAGATTATGCTGCTCGACCAGTTGCAGATGCTTCAAATAATTCAGACAGGCATTCCTCACCATTGCGAAAAGAAGAGATGAAATGGAAACAGCTTCTATCAGATCACGTTTTTCCCAAAATCTCAAAAAGCTCTCCTGTATGATATCCCTGACTGCTTCCTCATCCGTCACAAAACGAGCAGCATATCCTCGCAACCGAGGATAATAGCTATTGAACAAAAATTCGAATGCTTCGCCGTTTCCGTTCTTTATCTCCCGAAGAAGAGTCTTCTCGTCTGTGAAGTTTTTCATAATGATTATCTATTATGTTTCATCTCCTTATTCTTGCAATTATAGAAACCCTCTATATAGATATTCAAATCTTTGTCTATCTCAATGACGGCAAAACTATTATTTTCGGGAAGGCTTCCTTCTATCATTCCTTTCATTGTAAAATAGTGGATTCCATGCCGAAAACTATAGTTCCCGGCATGATGGTGCCCTTGGATAACGGCTACTACCTTACCGCTTTGCTCAAGTATCGAAACGATCTCTTCCGCATTGCCGATACAAAGTTCCTTGTCGATCCCGGAGAAAGTATCCAACAATTCGTGGATAAAGATCACGACCGGCAAATCGTCTTTCTTCAGTTCCTGCTGCAACCATTCTCTTTGGCCAGCGGGGATAAACGCCTTGGTCCAATCGAAATTACCGGAATCATAATCAGAACCATCCTCGTTGCAGTTACCGTCAAGCACGATAAACTTAATCTGGTTCCGTACGAAGGAATAATAAGGTTTTCCTTTCGCACTCCCGTAATTGCTCGTATGTGCGAGAAATTCAGATTTTGAGATACTATCCATATCATGATTGCCCAACACATGATAAACAGGGCCGTCGAAGGTCTGAAACTTTGCTTCTATCTCATCTAAAAACGACAAAGTCTGCCCTCTTTCAGGAATATCCCCCATATCCTTCAAGTCTCCAAGTTCAATCATGAAATCTAATTTCCGCCTATTAAAAACGTCTATTGCTTCCGATAACTTTGTGATGGATTGTTCATAATAGCGAGTTCCGTGTACATTCCGATGAGCAAAATGTATATCCGTTACCAAGCCAAAGCGCAGTCTCTTTTCATTTTCCCGCGCCAACAAGCCCGGACAGGATAAAAGCAATGCCCCAGCGCATGATCTCTTAAAAAATAATCGTCTATTCATGGTTTATCAGATTGATCAGGGCAAATGTAAACAATATTCCCGGAGAATTGGATAAAACTGTTTACCTTTGCCTTATCAAATACGAATCTGCTATATGAAACTAAAAGTAATTATCCTGCTTATCAGTCTGTTATCCGGCTCTATCGAAGCCCAGACAATTCATTACAATGCTTTCTCACACAACGATTATGAACGTCCCCGTCCGCTATTCGATGCCCTTTCATTCCAATTCAATTGTGTGGAAGCGGATTTATGGCTAATCGACGGCGAGCTGTATGTGTCCCACGATTCGGTCGCCCCCAACCCGGATATCACATTCGAGAAACTGTATCTCTTGCCATTAGTCGAACGGATCAAAAAGAACGGAGGCAAAGTATATCCGGACAGCGACCGCCCGTTTTACCTGATGGTCGATTGCAAGACAGACGGCGAAGCAATGTACCCCGTCTTGAAAAAGAAACTGAAACCATACGAATCTCTTTTCTGTCATGAAAAGGACGGGAAACTGCAAGAAAGTGCCGTGTTGTTCTACCTGTCAGGAAAAAGTCCCCGCAAAGCTATTGCCGCCGAAACCAACCGTTTTATCTTTCTGGACGGTACGATAGAAGATTTAGGGAAGGGCATTCCGGCCGTCCTAATGCCTGTCATTAGCGATAATTATTCCAAATATATCGGCTGGAAAGGCCAGGGAGAGATTCCCGCTGAAAAGCTCGAAAAGGTGCGAGAATATATCCGGCAAACCCATGCGGAAGGCAAACTGTTCCGCTGGTGGGGCGCACCGGACACACCACTGTTCAAGAAACTTTTTATTAAAGAAGGGGTGGATTTGATCGGGGCCGACGACTTAAAAGCGTTGAGTTTGATTTTACAGAATCCCTAAAAAATCTTTTTTCATCCCGAATAATTCTTTTTTAAATGTCTACTAATTCTGTAATCGGCGTCAGTGATTACAGAATTAGTAGGCACTCCGATGTTTTCTTATGCTATGTAGATAAGTAAACCAGGACTACTTATAAGACGAAATATTGAATAACTTCTTCATCTCACCCGTTTTCACCTTAGCCGTAAACAGGTCTTGCAAATCCTTAGCAGATAAGGAGTAAGAGGGAGCGAAAGCAGAGGATTCCATGTATTCCAAAATGCTACGGTAGAACTGCCGGGCTTCCGGTTTGTCCTGTACTGCTTTCAGATCAGACATGCAAACTAAGAGTTTGCCGTTCCCAACCTTGAATTCAAACAACAGACCCAACTTATGGTTGCGTTCAACATTGTCGATTACCTGCACGATCGGCCGGTAATCGTCGGACAGACGATCCAGAATCATAGGGTAGCTCTGCTTGATGATCGGGAACCATTGCCAGTTGGTGTGGAACTCGGTCGGGAAATCAGCCAATGCAGGGTGGCCGGGATCAGTCAAGATTCCCAATGTACCGGGAGAAACTGGGCGGTCCAAGTTTTCGCAGATAGTCCGGAACATACGGTAATTCCAATAATCCGTCTGGAAAAGTCCGCCTACCGTTTGATCCTTATGTTTGTCTTTCGAAGGGAACCAAAGGACTTTGCCACCCTCTGTCAGGTATTTCAGATGGGCATCCAGGTCATCCGTCACACAAATATCTTCAGATGGTGTAACCTCCTTATCAGCCGGATAAATCCAAAGTGAATAATCATTCCGGTAAGGAGTGCCGTCTATCGACAAGGCGAGCGTGACTTTTTCAGCCTTCCGGACAGAAGCGATAGCCGGTTTCAATGTGCCTACCTTTGCCAACTCTCCTTGTTTGACCTGTAAAGGTAAAACACCCTTGTCCAAGACCTGTTGTTTGCTGTCGGTCAATGTCCAAGACAATTGTTTGCCATTCAAATCACTTTCGGAATAATTAGCGATCTCTACCTCTCCGGTGAGCGCCTCATCGTTCGTCCAACAGAACTTCTCCGTGCAGAACAGAGGAACCACTTCCGAACAGAAATGCCGCCATTCTTCCGGCGCGATCAACCCTTTACTTTCCATAAAAGCATCCAAGATTCCGACATAAGCTGAGCCCTGTCCCGGATAATCCTGCAAATCGAGCAACTGGAAACCGCCCCATTCCGGCGTACGCAGGTTCATCTCGATATCCGCCCGGTACAACAGGGCCGACCATTTACCGGAAGCCATCATAAAGTCATACGCCTGGTCGATCATACCGGCCTCTTCCAAGCGTTTCTTGAAGATTTCGAAATTGCGAGGCTTCAATACACCCGTATATTTCTTGATCTCTTCATAATTCGGATATACCTGGAACTGCCCCGTCTCGTGGCTGATAATCGGAACATCGCACAAAGCATTGGCAGACGAGAAATCCATCTCCGAATTCGGGTACGTGTGATTCAGATACCCGCCGTCATAAGCGTCAGCAAATGAGAAAGAGGCACGGGCATGGGTGTTGAACTGCTTGTCGTCTTCACGCCCGACACGGCAAGTCGTGAAATAATCTTCATCCGCCTGCTTTCCTTTAAAGCCTAAATAATTATTCGAACCGGAAGCATAGATATGGCGGTTATCCTCCTTTTTGAAGGTCTGGATCAGCATGGCAAGCCCTTCCTCGCCGGACATCTCATTTCCTAATCCGAACATCACAAAAGAGGCATGATTACTATAGGCCCGATGCAGGTTTCGCCCTTCTTTTAACAGATAATCGCATAATTCGGTATCATCGATATCGATATTTCCCCAAATAGGAAGTTCCGGTTGCAGGTAAATGCCTTCGATGTCGGCTGCCTCAAAACAGGCTTCGGGAGGACACCAGGAGTGGAAACGATAATGGTTGATACCATACTGTTTCGCTACCTGGAAATAGTGCCGCCAGGTCTCCACATCCATTGCGGTATGGGCAATCAGAGGGAAGACACAGGCGTCATGTTTTCCGCGCAGGAACGTAGTCTTGCCATTCATGGTGAACTGCCGTCCTTTTGTTTTGAAATCGCGCAAGCCGAAAGTCGCCTGCTCCGTATCGACCGATTGATCTGTTTTTAGTGAGACAGAGAGACGGTATAGAGCCGGTGTAAATTCGCTCCAAAGCAAAGCCTTATCCCCCAGCGCAAGTTCGAGCTCCTGTTCCGGCTTCGTCCAGTCCACTTCAACTGTCTGTACCGGTGTTTTATGTTGTTTATCCGTATTCCAGGCTTCGGCATAAAAGGACAATATACCTTTTCCCACCCCTTTGTCCGGGTTACGAAGGGTTACTCTGGCAGTCACGACTTTTTTCGCGACATCCGGATAAAGCTGGATCTCATCGATCCCGCAAAGAGGTGCGCTTTCCAGATAAAAATCACCGATAATTCCATTCCAGTTTGTCTGTGTGGAAGCAGAATAAGCATGTGAAGAGCCGTAGACCTTTTCTGGCACGGCCTGCTTGCCGTTATCGACTAAAATAGCAACGGTATGGGTTCCGGGAAACAGATAAGAGGACAGATCATATTGTTGAGCCGTAGAGATATCGTTATTTGCCCCAACTTCTTTTCCATCGATCCAGATCGTCGTAGGCTTCGTGCGTTCCATCACTAAGCGGACGGATGTTCCGTCCCATTCTTCCGGTATACGGATCTGCTTCGTGTACAGTGCTTTCCCTTCAAACACATATTCCCTGGAAAGGCCTGTAGTCAGTGTCATATCCGTATTGTAAGTTCCCATTTTCCCCATATCGGTAATACCGGGCAGGAAAAGAGAATCCGTACAAGACTTTGTCAACCAATCAGGAGCAATCCCCGTACCGGCAGTATCCAGTTGCAATCCCCAATTACCCTCCAAGGAAATGCGACTCCGGGTATCAGGAGGCAGTTGTTGGGTACAAGCGGAATAAAATCCGGCGGTTAACAACAAGGCAACAAGTTTAATCGAATTTTTCATCTTCTTCAAGTTTCTATTTATATGCTTCAGCTGTTTTCGTTTCACCCGGTTTACAAACAATATCGAGATAACTGAACGGATTACCCAGTTCATCGTTCGTATGCTTGGCATCCATCCCGCTAATCATGGCGACATTACCCGGAAACATGGCTCTCCAAATCAATTCTTTCCCGGACTTGTTCGCGAAGGTACTACTTCCGGCAGATTGATGCAAGATAGATATTTTTCCTGAGAATACAGGAATATTTTCTATCGAAATCCAACGGGTAGCATCCGTAAAGCGCGGAAGGGTGGTAATACGGTTTGCCGTGACATCGGCATCTACGCCGGCAAGTCCACACACAATTCCTTCGATCACACCGCTGGCTACTTCGGGATAATCCCGACGTTCATTCGCATAAAGCTCCTTTAGATAATGATAGCCCATATCCTGCCTGCCGTATTTATAAAAGATCTTCGGATAGTAAGACATGCTTTCCACGTTTGTCTCTTTCTCCGACAGGATCGCCAATAAACGATTGATACGTTCCGGCTTGTCTACGATACCGAACCAAAGAGGAAAAACATTACATCCGCCTTCTTTCAGGTTTTCATTCTCCAACTTATAGGCATAATAGTTTTGAGTCTCTTCATTCCACCAACCGGTATTATATAGGCGGGCATACTCTTCCGCCTTCGACTCATAGTGGAGGGCGGCCTCTTCATTTCCTCCCAGCCGTTGAATCTGTGCATACGATTTCAATCCTCGGTAGATCGTAGCGATCAAATCGCCGGTTACCGTCAGCCCACGAACCGATTCCTCATAAGAAGGGAGCCCACGGAAGGTTTTGAACTTCGGATCGACACGTGCATCGTCTTCGTGCATCACCCCCGGACGTTCCATGATCTTATCCGCCTGCAACTGCCATCTGTCGATATATTCATTGGCCGATAAACGGAAGAACTCTTCAAAACGAGGATCATTGATGTAGACTTCATCTCCTGTCCAGAGGTACAAACGGTAACAAGCGTTCATCACATCGAAGTTCGCATTCAGGTTATACCAGAAATCCTGATCCGAGACATAATCAGCCGAAGCCGGCAGGTTATTCCTGTCTATCTCCCAATAGCTGCAATAGTCCTTCGACTCGGAAATATTCTCGACAAACTTACCCATCATATTCGCATTTTGCCTGCCATGCCCGTTCAGCTCCTCGCCTATACATTGATGAGAGACATCCCGCATGCAGAAAGCCTGGCGATTCGGCAAAGCCGCTTCATACCAAGGTCCGACCGGATCGGAATCCTCCCCGACATACCAATTCGAATTACTTACGGCCCAATCGAAGATCTTCACCAGGGCCGTATCATCGGATGCCACACAAAATGAGGTACGCGCAGCATCCGCTATATCAGGATACATCTCCTGCCCTGGCTGGCCGCAAGCACAACTTAAAACAAGGATAAGAGATAAATATGATAAT
>OLQM01002942.1_pt1 | contig 15691 bp, 13 predicted proteins | sample 1673161 | NCBI WGS metagenome assembly OLQM01 (sample SAMEA3136761, study PRJEB25190) | human gut metagenome | reverse complement strand
CCGGAGAATCTTGAGCGTGAGGTGGTCCATATATATCCCGAAGGGTATAATCCGGAAGAGTGGACGCTCCTTCCCGGAGAGGAAGTGACCGAGATCCTTATGCACGAGCCCGAGAAGTTCTATATCCGCAGGATAGTGCGCCATACAGCCAAACGGAAGGGTACAAACGAGTTCAAGACCGGCCCGCTTCCCGTCATGCCAATAGCAAAGAGCTATGCCTCTGCCTCATTGCTGGCAGACATGATGATAGGGAAATATGTGGATCACATACCGTTCCACAGGCAACTGGAACAGTTCAAACGTGTGGGGGTACATCTCCCCGCGTCAACGGTCAACGACTGGTTCAAGGATGTGGCGGATTTGCTAAGGCCCCTTTACTTCCGATTATGGGAGCTGGTGATGCAGACTGACTACATACAGTCGGATGAAACGACAATCCCCGTGATGAATGACGAGAGACACAAGACGGTCAAAGGTTATATCTGGCTTGTGCGCAGTGTCATGACCGGACGTCAGTTCTTTTACTATGACAAGGGTTCCCGAAGTGGAAAGGTGGTGCTGAAACTCTTCGGCAAGTTCCGGGGAGCCCCATACAGACGGACGGATACGAAAGGTACGAGATGCTGGACGCCAAGAAAGGTATTATCCTTCTTGGCTGTTGGGCCCATGCACGCAGACATTTTTGGGAGGCAAGAAAGAATGACATGCAGCGTGCCGACTATGCGCTCGCACAGATACAGTTGCTTTATGACGTGGAGCGTAAGGCTGACGATGAACGCCTGACTTACGAACAGAGGGCTGAACTTAGGGCACGTCTTGCATATCCCATACTTGTGCGCTTCGAGAAATGGCTGGTCAATGAATATCCCAAAGTAATGAAAGACAGTCCGATCGGAAAAGCCATAAAATATACATACGGAAGGTTCGACAAACTCTCCAGGTACCATCTGGACGGTCGTTACAGACCGGATAATAACGAGATAGAAAATAAAGTGCGGCCTGTCGCGTGCGGCAGACGTAATTACCTGTTCTGTGGCAATAATGATGCCGCTGAAGATGCGGCGGTGCTCTACTCGTTCTTCGGCTGCTGCAAGGCTGCCGGGGCTGACTTCCGCACGTGGCTGATCTACTTCCTTGAACATATACATGATTATGACGATGACTACTCGATGGATCTGGCCGAATTGTTACCTGACAATCTGTTATCCAAGGGCAAGATATTATCCGTTACGTCACCGGAATCTCCCAAGAAAGACTCCTGATACCTTCGTAAATCTCGCCTAAACACGGGAAAACTACCGTTTTATGCCAATCAAGACGGGAAAAAAGGGAATAAAGTGCCGTTTTTATCTTCATTATCCCCGATAAATAGGGAAAATAAGGGAAAGAATACCCTTTTATACCAATTATGGCGGGAAAGTAGGGATAAAAATATCGCTTTATCACATTTGTCACAGGAAAATAAGGGGCAAAGGGGAAAAACTTCCTTTTATCCGCTCCATTAGTAGGGATAATATCAATTACTATAGAACCCGCACATCTTTGGGTTGAATTGATGTAACAATAAATCATAGAACGATAAAATGAATAAACGACATTATGAACATACGTTACCCAATATACGAGGGAGTTTATCGAATACTTACGTCTTTCCTGTTCTTCCATTTCTGTTACCTGTGTACGGCAGGATTCTGTTTCCCGTACATGTCGTTTATAAATGAGAAGAGCGACCTTTCGGCCGCTCCCTTGTCATTCGTTCTCTTCCTTGAGCCTTTCATATTTCTCTGTTTCCATTTCCGTCTCGCCGTCGAAGTGGAAATGTGCCATATGACCGTATCCGGTTTTAGGCTCTCCGCCGCATTTGTGCAGTGCGGTGTCTATTTCCCAGTCGGTATCACCGATGCCGAGGGATATGTATGTCCCTCTGAGCATACACCCGGCCAGCCTCAGTGCGGCATCCTTCCTTTTTTCCCGGCGGAGCCTGTCAAATGCCGCGAGCGCGATTTCCCGGTTGGGTATTTTTATCGTAGTTTCCATATCGTTTCATTTTCAGTTTGCCGTTACCTTGTCTTTCCCGCTGTCTTTTGCTGCCAGGACACCGAAAGGCAGATCGAGTATCCTGTGGTTAAAACATAGCGTTGAATTGTAGTCCGTGCGTTGCCAGAGGGTAAAATGGTCTCCGGCGAACGACCATCTGAAATAGCCTGACAGTGAGCCGAACTGCGGATTGACATTCCTGCTTATGAGAAAGCGGTTCACGTCCACGATGTGTCCCGCCGTCAGTAGTATGTTCAGTATTTCCACGAATGCCAGCTGCGAGTATGGGTCGATAGGCATTACAGGTCCTTTGAAGTTGATTTCCATATCTTTTGTCTTTTAGTCATAATTGTCATCAAATATTTCGTAACGGAATGGAAGCATGTCGCAGTAGTAGCTTGATACGCCCGTGTATATCAGGGCATCTTCTCCCGTGTCCGCGTCTTCTTCCGTTTCCGTGACGGTATCCCCGTACAGGTCATGGTAGTGTGATACCATCATGTGCGGGTCATCCGTGGTGATGTCATATCCGTAACTTCTGCTCCAGCTTATGAAAAACTCCGTTTCTTCCTCTTCGAGCCTTTCAAGGGCATCCCTGATCTCGAAGAAGTTGGGACAGAGCCATTCACGGCTGATCAGTGTGTCCGGAATGTTTTCCCATTTCGGATACCGGTATTCCGGTTCCTTTTCCCCGGGGAAAAGGTCGGAACAGGCACTCAGGAACTCGCCCATGTCGCTGTAGTCGGACAGGTGCAGCCAGTAGTCCCTGTAATCCTTTATGTCAATGAGATGCTGTGTGGTCACGGCAATCTCTGCATTGTTCAGATCCATATTACTTGTCTTTTATGTATGTGGATGCCGGGGATTCCATTCCACCGACCTCGACAAGGTGCCGTGTCCCGGCTGTGCAGGGTTTTTCGGGAAAATACCGCAGCTCCGCGAGGATGATTTTCCTGAAAACCGCCTGCGGCCTGACCTTGCTCAGCCGATGGGGACGCGGCTTACCTTTGTCGGTGGGAATGGAACTCCCGGTCTTCTTCATACGGTTCATATTTATTCTGTTATGCGCTGGCTTCCCCAGCTGATGTGTATTTTGCCTTCACTGTCCTGCGTGCGGATGAGCAGGCTGTCGATGACAGACATTGTGATGTCGAACTCCTCGAAGATTTCTGACTGTTCTTTGACCTCACCGGTCTTGATGAATTCGTTCAGACGCTCCTTGGTCAGTACCAGTGCCATCAGGTTCTGTTCGACCGAATCTTCGTAGGTGACGTAGTGGACATCCTTCATTTCTTTGGAATCGAGACGGATGAAACGGAAGTAGAACTGTTCCATACGGGGGATGTTCCACTGCAGGGATTCCAGTATCACGTCGTTGCAGGTAGGTATGTTCACGGAGCTGCTCAGGCTCTGCTGTGTACATATCAGGATGCCGTTGATGGTGGAGTCGAATTCGGTCACGATGCTCTGCCGTTTCTTGAAGGCTACATCTCCCTTGACCACAAATACAGGTCTGTCGGGAAAATGTTCCCGGATATAGCTCTCGTAGAGGTCGAAGGCCGCCAATGTGGTACATCCGATGGCAACCTTACCCGGTATTGTCCTTATGAGCCTTTCAATATAGCGGGTCTTGGAAGGATAACTGTCACCGTAGTATCCCTCTATCAGGTGCGGGACCGAACAGGCCTTGATAAGCAGCTTGATCTGCCTCATGAGTCTCAGTCCTGCATCCTTTTTCGTGTCTCCCGTGCTGTTGTAGTACAGCTCACAGATGCGGCAGAATTCCTCGATGATGACACGGTATACCTCGTGTTCTCCTTCCGAGGGACGGACGGTATGTGTCCGTATCCGGTATTTCTCTCCTGCGAAGTCCCTGAATTTACGGGTGATGACTGTCTTGCCGATAAGTTCGGAGAGTTCGTCCTTGTTGTACACGTCCTGGTTCTGTTTCTCGATGCCGAATACAGTGGCTTTCCCCGGACAGTGGCAGGCACGGAAAAGGACATGCCCCCTGAAGGCGGGGAACGGTGTTCCGTAATCCGGGTTGTTCTCTTCCTCTATTTCGTGGTCCCTGTTCTCGTGGTAAACCTGCGGGCTCCAGCATATCATGTTTACGGAGTTGTTGTAGAGCAGTTCGAACTGGCTGTACAGCTCCGCGATGTTGTTGCGGGTGGTTGTTCCGGTATCGAGGATCTTGTATCTGATTCTTCTGAAGATGCACAGGACGTTCCTTGTGCGCTGTGACGTGGGATTGGTGATTTCGTCCGACTCGTCGAAGACCAGGCACAGTTTCCCGCAAGTGCGTCTGACGAAACGCATCAGACCTTTTTTCAGCTTGCCGAGCATGGAAGTGGAAACGACAAGGAAGGTTCCTTCCGGTACATGGTCGAGGTCTCTGAGGTTTTGTATTGTGCGGAACCGTTCCTTGTTTACAGTCAGGAACGGCACCCAGGTCATATTGGTGGCGATGGCCGGTGCCAGTATGATGACATTCCTTGCTCTCCGGAACTTGAGCAGGTATTTCGCCCGGTGATAGACGGCGGCGGTCTTGCCCGAACCTTGCTGCCAGTTCAGCAGGGCATAGCGTTTCTGCAACACGAGGTTCATGTCGTGTTTCTGCAGGTCCGTGAATTCGCAGACCTCACCGTCCTTGTTGATGAATGTACACCGGTCCAGATATTCTTTCAGGCCGGCATCTTCCTGCATCTCCGCGAACTGGAGGTTCTGGATTTCATACTGCCTCTGTTTGCGCCGTATCAGTTTCCGGGCGGCACGGATCTGCCGCATGTTCTTTTCCGTGACGGCATCGGGCATCGGGAGTTCGGCCCTTCCGAGTATGAGGTCGTTGATGCCTGCGGCCTTGTGCGTGACCTTGTCAAGCAGACGCGGGGCATATTGCTTCAGCTTGAAGCCGTAGGATGTCTTCACCAATGCCACTTCCTTGCGCGGCACCACGTTCTGCGAGGTGATGTACCTGCGGATGATGCCGAGAACCTTGCCGGTGGTCAGCTTCTTGCGTTCCCATTCCTTTATCTGTTCCCGGGTGGCATTTTCCGGCGGTTTCTGGTTGCGGAATTTGGACACCAGCGCCTCCGCCTTTTCGACATGCCTGTTCAGCACGGCATGGGCTTTCAGCTCGTACATGTATTTGGCGAGCCTGTACTCGAACTGTTCCAGCTCTTCTTTGTCTATATGGTTGCACTCCCGCATCAGCTGGAGGCGCAGCCGGTGTTTCATTTTCCGCACTTCGGCTATGCGTTTCTTCAGCTCATCCATGCTGACAAACTCTTCCGCATTGTAGGGCTGCATTTCAATATGGAGGGAACGGCGGAGGAATACCATGATTTTTGTTGCGAAATTCTGCACGCCCACCGTAGAGAAGGCTGAATGTTCCAGCCTGGTCTGGCCGATGAAGGAGAAATTCGAGTTGATTTTCGCCACGCGTGTCTTTTCCCAGAATTCGTTCTGCATGAAGGAGAGAGGGACGATGACCATCAGTATTCCGGCCGGGGCGAGTACGTCATAGGCCTTGTCCATGTAGAATTCCTGCGACAGCCTGTAATCAAATTTCAGGTTGAAGGGCGGATTTCCTACAATGATGTCGAAACGCTGTTCGGGATTGTACAGCTGTATGTCGCATTTCTCGATATGGGCTTCCGGGTAGAGGTATCTGGCAACGGCCACCGCCTTGCCGTCAATGTCGAAGCCGTAGGCGTTGTGCAGGTTGGGCAGATGGTTGAGTAGGCTAAGTATATGGCGCCTTTTCATATTTCTATGAGAGGTCTCCTTATACTCGCCTCCGAACCGAACGTACATGTTTCCACGTATTCGGCTCTCCACTAACATATCAGTCATAGCAATCATAGTTTGTTTGAGTGAATTTTATTATGACAGGATTGGCATAAAGCAATAGTTTTCCTTTTGCGGGCTATCATACGCTTTTCCCAATCTTTTTTTCCTTTCAAGTCTTTTAACTTACGAACATGATGCATATCCAATTCGCCAGTCGCTCCACATAGTTCACATTTCTGAGCCTTTAACCTATCAATAAGGTTTGTTTTACCCAATGTGAAACCAATGTTGGGGAAGTTGTCATACTTTGATTCCTTACTTGGTTTTAATTGCTTGAAACCCTTGTTGTATAATGAATAATACTTTCTTTTGCCTTTGCTGTTCTCATATGAAACTGTGAAAATTCCGTTCCTTTGGTATCTGCTACAAATTTTCGCTACAGAGGTGCGGTATTTTCCTGCAAAGGTTTTGTACATGCTATATTCCATAATGTACTTGAAAGCATGTAGGGAAGAACTATTTTTTGCAAGGGAATAGAAGTTGTAAAGACCTATTATCTCGGCATTGTAGCGTGATAGTATTTCAAGGTCATCATTGTTAATAAGCATAGCTCTACTTTTAGGCTTCCATTGCTCCATCTTTTTGCCTTTGACTATTTTAAGAGCATCATAATGTTGCAGTTTCTGCCTAATTAAGTTTTGAGGTATTCTTAAATTGACCATTTTGTTTACAGACCTTCTTGGAAAACCTCCTTCCATTCTTCTGACGTGATTGGTCTTGGCTACCGTGATGTCATAACCGAGAAATTTGGCATTTTTCTCTGTATGGGTTATCAGAGTTTTTTCATCTGATAATTCGAGTACAAGATTGTCGTGAAGATAGTTCTTGATTTTTTCTTTGATTACTTCAGCGTCTCTCTTGCTGCCTATTATTCCGATTAAGAAGTCATCAGCATAACGGACATATTTCAGTCGTTTGTAGTTGCCATCCATTTCATCTCCAAAATGAAATTTAATCTTCTCTTTGTCGATTTCCTTGATTTGATTAATAATTTTCTTCCTTTCTTCTTCATCAACAATAGTTTTCAACTTACTCACAGCACGCCATCTTCGTGTTCCAAGTCTTGAGCTTTCTGGATTATGTTTGCGTCTTTCCCCTTTATCAAAGTTTTCAATTAGCGTTTTCATAAACTTATCGAGCTTGTCAAGATAGATATTAGCCAATATTGGGCTTATAATACCTCCTTGAGGTGTTCCACTATAAGTTTTATGAAATGTCCAATCTTCGATATATCCAGCATTGGCAAATTTTCGTATTAACCTCAGAAAACGTTCATCGGCAATACGCTCAGAAAGGATATTCATCAGAGTTTCGTGGTTAATGTTATCAAAGAAGCCTTTTATATCTCCTTCAACGAACCATTTTGCTCCTATGAATGATTTCTGAATTTGAGCGAGTGCAGTGTGGCAGCTACGATTGGGACGAAAGCCATGTGAGGTATGTTCAAAACTACCTTCATATACAGCTTCCAATATCATTCTTACTACTTCTTGCACCAACTTATCATCAAATGCAGGTACACCTAAAGGGCGCATTTTACCATTTTTCTTGGGTATATACACTCTTCTTGATGGTTGGGGTTGATAGCTCTCATCTTTCAATGATGCTATCAGTTTCGCAATACGAGTGAGGCTCATTCCATCAATGGTTTGATTGTCCGAGCCAGGTGTCATGTTACCCTCTTTTGCATAAATGCGTTGATAGGCGACATAGTACATTCCCTCGTTAAACAGAATCCTATACAGCCTTTCGTACTTGTACGAAGTGTCTTTGCTGTGTTCTGTCAGACTGTTTAATACTTTTTCTGGACTTCTCATAATGTCTCACACATTTTCCTTTAATTGTATTAAAAATGTTAGCTGCCGCTCTTCGCCATGTACAAGGCTTTCCCTTGTTCGGACTACTATAGCGGCTCCGTTGCCTTGTCGAATATTCATAGGTCTATAACCTAATAGCCTTTTAGGGCATTCCGATTTAGGCAATCCACGTTTAGCGATACAATAACTATTAGCATGATAGATTGTCGGATATGACTTCCATCCTTTTATGCTTATTGCATATGTGTTCACGATATGTTCTTGCTCCAATTGTACTTCTTCACCAATGGAGTATCGTGAAATGACGAGTTCAGTTACCTTACGTCATCGGTTGAGCTGTACCCACTCGGATTATCATTCAATCAATTCGGATTTTATCCTCATATCTATCGTTTCATCTTGCCATTCAGTCGCAGTTTGGTAACTAACTGACTTATGACTTTGCCGACATGCTACACTCCCTGTCTGGTTTCCCTTTCAGATAAGTCGGCTGATGATAGGTTTTACAAAGAACGCTTACCTAATCTCTTGCTAAAGAGATATTTATTATATCGCTATTACGTGCGCACAGAAGTTGCCCATGCCGCAGCACATGTCAAGCACCATTTCCGTGGATGTAGGAGAAAGGGTCTCCACCATGCTCCGGCATATGTCATGTGGTGTGAAGAACTGGCCCATCTCGAATTCCTTCTTGGCCTCGGCGTATTCATGGTAGCTGGTGAAATCCGACTGCCTGAGGTTGTGCAGTCCTCCGATTCCCGTGTAGCAGTTGTAGATGCTTTCCTTCGGGACGAGGTCCTTGCCGGAGTCTATGGCGAAAAGGATTTTCTCGTTGATCTCGGCACGCCTGTCCTGGGGAATCTGTTGGGGTATGATGGCATACATGTCTTTTCTTTTTTAATGGTTGGAAACGAAGACACCCCGCAAGGATGTCTTACGGGGTGTCTGAATAAGTATTTCATGAATCACTCTTCTCTGAGTGTGATTTCATCCAGCCGCAGCCTTCTGTAGCAGTTCTCTGCGGCCTGACTGTCCTTGAAGCGTACGTCGATGCGTCCGTTCTTGTAGAACTTGATCTGTTCTGCGTTGCTCAGGGTGAGGTTGTACCATTCGGTTATATCCACATCGCGTCTGTCAAGGCCGATGACCATACCACTTGAACCGTTTATCACGTCATCTGCTCCGTATGCGATACCTTCGCAGAAAATGTCCACTTTCCTTCCGCAGTCATACGAGAACTCATATTCCCGGTGGTATTCCAGATGGATGCTGTCCCAGGATACGATGTCAGGGAAAGTTATCTTGTCCTTTTTCAGTTCGGGCTTCACCTTGCTCCAGCGGGAAGGCTGTACCGTTTTCAGGAAACGGGCCAGCAGTTCTTCCTCTGCGGTCTCACGGAAACTTTTTCCGCCGAGGTGTTCAATGACCATGTTCACGTAAGTCTGGTAGATCGGACGGAATCCCATGCGCATGGCCTTCTCGTCGATTACAGGAATGGGGACATCTACATTGTAGGTCCTGTTGAAATAGGAAATGATGCGTCTCGCGAAATTCGCGTTGGCATTGCAGTTGTTGTCCGCAAGCTCGTTGATGAGGTCAAACGGTTTGAATTCGTTGTGGGTATAGTCATCCTCCCCGCTGTTGTTGAAATAGAAATTCCGTATGGAGACCTTACCGTTATCCTCATACTTGAAGCTCTTGATTTCCCGATACCGTTCCGCTTCTTCCTTGAAGATGTCATACCATCGGTCGATACGGTCAAGTGTCCTGTAGAGCTGGTCCTGCTGTAGCTGGCAATACTGCCGGTCCTGTTCTGTAATCTTGTCCTCGTTCCTTACTTGCACGTTCAGGATACCTGTAAGCAGGTCAGTGTGGCTGCCTGCTGTTCTTGTTGCTGTTGTCTGCATAACTGTATTGTTTTAGAGATTGTCAATTTCGGGTTTGATACGGTAACAGTAGGTGATGTGGCTGTCCATGTCCTTGACCAGCTTGACCTGTTCGGGATGGAAGTTGAGACGCCGTTCCATGGCCGGGGCATCTATCTTGTCCCATTCGTGCTGCGGCAGGAACCGGTTTTCATGTCGGAAACACCAGAGTACGATCTGGTTTTCCCAGTTGCCCTTGAACACAGTCCCTTCATAGTCCTTCAGGAACTGCCGGAAGTCCTCTTCGGTCCTGAAAGCTATGTCGTAGCCCTGGTACAGATTGCGTGCGTCCTGACCCGTGTCCTTGGTCAAATAATATTGTCTCCATGTTTCCGTGGTGAAATCACCGTAGAGCGGATCAGGTTCGGAATAGGACCATAACGGTACTTTTGCCGTGAATGTGACGGCACCGTTGGCACACGCTCCGCAGTTTCCCCAGTCCTTGAATGCACCTTCCGTCCATCTGACGAATTTCAATTGCTTGGGGTCAATATGGTGGAAGGCCCCTCCGCTGACGCTCAGCCGGATATTGGCGTCCTGCTCCCATACAAAGGGAATATAAGGTTCTTCACAGATGGAAATCCGACCGCTCTCTTCATCATTGTTTTCAATAAGGGCATTGCCGTAATATTTCCCGTATCTGTCCACATAGATGAGTCTGTCACCTATCTGTGGAGTTTTTTCCGAGCGTGTCCTTTCTATCAGTTCCACATAGCCGTTGGCCATATCCACGTCCTGCTGTGTCAGCCAGTGTTCATGATCGTACAGAATGTTCAGTGGCTTGAGTGTTTCCACCGTGTACTTGTTCTTTGTTGCCTGTAACATAACATTTGATTTTTTGTTAGTCCGGCTTCTGGGGCCGGAGTTCCCATAACTACAGGCCTAAAAAGGTCGTGTTCCGTACATGCAAGGCTTCGGGAAAAAATACCGCAAGCCCTCCGGGGCGAGGATGATTTTTTCCACGAACCCGAAGGGCTTGGCCTTGCTTGTACAGGAAGAACACGAATTACCTTTGCCTGTGGTTATGGGGACTCGGCTACGGTATGCTCGTTTTCCCGATATGTTTTTGTTTCTAGATATTATATGTTTAAGATTGCCTGTAAGCCTTAGGAGTCATACCCATGTGATGCTTAAAGTATTTTGAAAAGAACGAATGATTAGGGAAATTCAGCTCATTGGATATTTCTTGGATTGTCTTATTGGTTGACCGTAACAAAATCTTAGCTTCCAGAATGGTATATCTGTCTATCCAGTCATGAGCTGTCAGTCCGCTTGTCTTTTTTATAATGTCTGACATATATTTTGTTGAAATAAACAGTTTTTCTGCATAGAAATCCAGTGTTCTGTTTTCCTTGTAGTGTTTTATTATCAGCTGAATAAATTTACTCAGCAATTCTTCTTTTCTCTCCTTTTTTTCCCGTTTATCAGAGTTAATCAATAAGCCGGAGATATAATAAATCAGAGCCTGCAGTATCGAGCTTATCATTTTATCTCTATATACTGACTGGTCTTTAAGTCTTTGGATAAAGAAATCATAAAACTGCTGTATATTGAAACATTGATTTGCTGTCAATTCAATTTTAGGGTATTTTTGGATATAAAGAAAAATCGGAAGTATTTCTCCTATTTTCGGAAAAGCTTCTTCAATAAAACGCTGTGAAACAATAAAGAAAATTCCCCTGATATCAGACGAAACATCCTTGTGTTCTATTATATCTTTAGGAAGTGTTATTACCATATCTCCCGGCTGTACGTCGTACCTTATCATGTTGATATCAGTAGTTATATGTCCGTTAAGACACAAACTTATTGTAAATGCACCAAGTCTGATGGGTGAATCGTTGGGAATCTTGAATTTAGAGAGATCATCCAGTACAATAAAATCGTTATCTACATAATCTATATCGCCTATAAGATTCTTTGCTATTCTTATATCCAGGTTCTTGAATTGATTCATATTTTTTTATTACAAATATAATTGTATCCATATTTCCATCAAAGAATTTCTTACTAATAGAACATTTTTGATGGTGAAATGAATATAATATTCCCTTATCCAGTAACTACTGTTCTAAACCACATAGTAAAAAAAGGGTTTTAGAACATTCCGCATGTGTAAATGGAAACGCGTTTCTCATTGGGTTTGATGAAATTTGCAAAAACTAAAGTTTAAGACAATGAAAAGATTATTTATGTATTTGAGTGTGGGAATTATTATTCTTGCATCAGCCTCCTGTAAAACAGATTCAGGAAGAAAAGAATATTCTTCTGTACTGGTTAAAACATTAACAGTAGGAAATAGAGACAGTGTTGAGTATGTCAAATACCCTGGAGTTATAAATTCGGAGAAAGAAGTGACCATAGCTTTTAAGGTCAATGGCCAGATTGCATTCTTACCAGAAAATGAAGGAATGAGTTTCCGTAAAGGCAGTATTATAGCAACATTGGACAAGCATGATTTTGAAGTCCAGTATAATGCTGCAAAAGCTGTATTCAAACAATCGGAAAAAGAGACGAAACGCATACAAGCCTTGTTTGAAAATAACACAGTCTCTCCAAACGATTATGAGAAAGTCATTGCTGCAAACAAAGTGGCAGAGGCCAAGTTCAATGCTGCTGAAGATGCTTTGAGATACACGGAAATAAAAGCTCCATTTGACTGTTTCATATCAGATATTTTCAAAAACAGCGGAGAGATAGTTTCTGCCGGAATGCCCGTTTTGCTTCTGAAACAGGAAGGTGGGTACAAGGCGGACATAAGTATGGCATTAAAAGATTATAGCAGATTGAAAAATCTTATATATGCAGAACTTGTGTGCGGTAATCTATCTACCGCAATAACATTAAAAGCCCAAAACCGCAATGCATCAAACGGACAACTATACAATGTTTCCTTTGACATACCATCAGAATTTTCCAAAGTCCTGTCAGTCGGTATGAATGTAGATATAAGATTAGCATATTCAAGCACAACCCCATCATTATCATTGCCTGCATCGGCTTTATTTCAGGATAAAGGGAACACATGCGTATGGAAGATCAATAATGGGAAGGCTGCTTGTACACCCGTTAAATTAATACGGATAGAAAGAGAAACGGCATTTGTAAGAGGGTTGGAACCTCACGACAGAATAGCCATAACCGGAATCCATAGTTTGTCTGAAGGGCAGACCGTGGAAGAAATGAAAGAAGTGTCATCAACCAATATAGGAGGAATGCTATGAAAAGTATGGCGGAATATGCCTTGGAAAACAAGGCCCTGATCAAGCTGTTTATAGCTTTCCTCGTTATCGGCGGTCTATGGTCTTTCTACTCCATGAGCAAAATGGAAGATCCGGAAATAACGGTCAAACAGGCTTTGGTCATGACTGTGTATCCTGGTGCAACTGCGCATCAGGTTGAACTTGAAGTGTCTGACAAGCTGGAAAAGGCAATACGTCAGATGGGAGATATAGACTATATTGAATCAAAATCACTGAACGACCTGTCTCTTATAAAGGTAGTTCTGAAAACAACTGTACCCAATGGCGAATTGGAACAAAAATGGGATATATTGAGAAAAAAGATTGTCGATGTTCATACCCAATTGCCTACCGGTGCCTCAGTACCAATGGTACTTGATGACTTCAGTGCTGTCTATGGAATGTTCTATACGTTAACGGCTGATGGTTTTTCAGACAGTGATATGATACGATACACAAATTTCATTCAGCGTGAACTTATTAACATAGAAGGTATAAGAAATGTCCAGATATATGGAACTGCAACACCTTGTATAAATATCAATATAGATAGTAAAGAAATGGCCCGTCTGGGAATTTCTCCAATTGAAATACTGATGACACTGCAAGATCAGAACAGGACAGTATATAGTGGCTTCTTTAATAGTGGCGATGAGCGTATGAAGGTTATGGTACCCGGAAACTTTCGAGATCTGGAAGATATTAGAAATCTGGTTCTGAAAGGTCATGACGGTAATACGTTCACTCTTGGAAATATAGCTGATATCGAGGAGGACTATGAGAAACCGCAGCGTAACAAAATGAAATATGACGGTAAAAGGGCTTATGGTATTGCAATAGCCATGGAATCAGGCTATGATATTCTAAAAATCGGAAATACTGTAACCGAAAAGATTGAAGAGCTGGAAAACGGACTTCCGTCAGGGTTCAAGTTCAACAAGGTTTTTTACCAGCCTGAGCGTGTAAGTGATGCCATTGATACATTTATTGTAAATCTTATAGAATCAGTACTTATCGTTATAGTTATTCTTATGCTTACCATGGGATTCAGAAGTGGTGTCATCATAGGAACAGGACTGGTAATTACAGTTTTGGGATCTTTTGTAGTCCTATATTTCTTTGATGGAACTCTTCAGAGAGTGTCTTTAGGGGCATTTATAGTTGCCATGGGTATGCTTGTGGATAACGCAATAGTGGTTGTGGATGGTATTTTGGTTGACAGTGCGCGTGGTATGAAAAAGCCTCAGTCACTTGTTCACACGGCTAATATCACGGCACGTCCGCTTTTGGGAGCTACCCTTATTGCTGTCATAGCTTTTATGCCGGTTTCGCTGTCCCCGGATATGGCCGGAGAATATGCCCGCGACTTATTTATCGTATTGGCCGTATCTCTGCTTCTCAGCTGGATTCTGGCACTGGTACATGTCCCGATTCATTCAGAACATTATTTGAAGATTAAGACGGCAGATGACAATACAAATATTTTCAATACACCATTATACAGAAAATTTCGCGGTATGCTTACTTTCCTGCTGCATCATAAAGCCGGGACTATTATCGGAATTGTACTGCTGTTAATTGTCAGTGTTTGCTGTTTCAGTTTTTTACCACAGACATTTTTCCCGGATCTGACATACAACCAGATTTATATGGAATATAAGATGCCGGAGGGAACACGTATCGAGAAGGTTGAAAAAGATCTGGAAGAAATAGAGAGGTATCTCAAGACAAATCCGGCCATAACGCACGTAACCACATCTCTCGGAGGCACGCCGGCGAGATACAACCTTGTACGTTCAGTAGCTGATCCAAGTCTTCGATACGGAGAATTGATTATCGATTTCAAAAGCCATAAGGACATAGACAACTGTATGCAGGATTTACAGGAATATATGAATCGTCATTATCCTGATGCCTTTATCCGGCTAAAGAAATATAACACTATGTATATGGAATTTCCTATAGAAATTCTGGTCTCCGGCCCAGATCCGGGAGTTCTGAAGGAATTGAGAAACAAAATTCAGGATATTATGCGGGAGGAACCTTCTGCAATGCTTATTACAGATAATTGGGATGATCCAGTCATCAACATGGACATTAACTTCAACCAGCATAATGCCCGAAGAGCAGGACTTGGAAAAACAGATATTGGATTGTCATTGCTCTCAGTAACAGAGGGTATTCCTGTAGGTTCTTTATATGATGGCAGTATATTAAAAAATATTTACTTGAAGAACATAGGATATAACAGTCTCGAAGATGTTACTGTCAATTCTATGCTGCCTAATATTACTGCTGTGACAGAAGAGGAAAGTATCCAGCGAATACTTATGAACCCTGAACGGAAACAGTTGTTGATAGACAGGTTGACATCCGGAAGGCCTGTTAAAGAAATATCGGACAGTATCAGCTTTGAATGGAAAGATCCAGTCGCCTACCGTTATAACGGACAGCGTGCTGTCATAGTCCAGTGTAATAATGCCTACGGATTTACCGCTGAAGATACACGCCTTGCTCTTGAAAAGAAAATTAATGAACGAATTGACTTCCCTGACGGCTATTCCATGAAATGGCTGGGTGAGTATAAGGCAAGTACAGATTCTAACAAGTATCTTTTCAGAAGTCTGCCCATAGCGGTCATATTCATGTTTGCGGTTTTGGTATTTCTATTCAGGGATTTCAAGAAACCGTTAATTATTTTTCTGTGTCTTCCGCTTGCATACATAGGTATTGTAATGGGCATTTTCGTCAGTGGAAAGCCTTTCAGTTTTGTTGCTGTTGTAGGAGCTTTGGGATTGATAGGTATGATGATAAAAAA
>OLQM01002940.1_pt1 | contig 15704 bp, 13 predicted proteins | sample 1673161 | NCBI WGS metagenome assembly OLQM01 (sample SAMEA3136761, study PRJEB25190) | human gut metagenome | reverse complement strand
AACGCTGAAAGCATCTAAGCGTGAAGCCGGCCTTAAGATAAGATATCCCACTGAGATAATCAGGTAAGACCCCTTGAAGACTACAAGGTTGATAGGCACAATGTGTAAGTGGCGTGAGTCATTGAGCAAGCGTGTACTAATAGGTCGAGGGCTTGACCCCATTTTCGATTGATACTTCATTTGCTGAAAGCAGTTCGATATTCAGTTTTGAAGGTATATGCCTTCTAAGAAAGAGAAGCTGACGTTGGTCAGGGTATGGCCGGTGTCGATGACGGTGAGGAACCACCTGTTCCCATTCCGAACACAGAAGTTAAGCTCACTTGTGCCGAAGATAGTTGGCTGGAAACGGCCTGTGAAAATAGGTAGATGCCGGCTTCTCTTTTTTATTATGGCCCGTTGGTCAAGCGGTTAAGACAGCGGCCTCTCACGCCGTTAACGTGGGTTCGATTCCCGCACGGGTCACCAGGAGGAGCACCATAGCGTAAGCTAAGGTGCTTTTTTTGTATGTCTAAAACCACTCGCTAGGCGAGTGGTTCGATAAAGATTATATCGATGAGTAATGAAACTCAAACGAAGAATTTTGGAATAGTACCAGTGGGGCAATTCCAGACTGGGTTATTGGCGTATCGCCGGTAGTCCTGTATTAAAAGGTTCCATTGCAAACGAAAGACTCGCAGAAGCAGGATATTTTAGTATCCTCAGGCGCTACTACGAGTCCTTGCACTTACGCGGTTGAACCGCCGTGTACCGGTCGGTACGCACGGTGGTGTGAGAGGTCGGCTCTTTAGTTAAGAAAGCCTCCTACGCGATTCTTTTAGGTAAAAAAACAAACAAGCAGAACACTTCATTCAAATGCATATAGCGGCTATTAATTTCATACAGAGACAAATAGCGGCATAGAACAGATATAATAAAAGAAGCTATAAAAAGCAGGTATTCACGTGGAGGACGATATCGTTTCTACATGAACACCTGCTTTTTTATTTATTATTTACTGCTGGAATAAATAGTGGTAGCCAAGTATTCATCACTGACCCAACCATAAATCCCACTGTAATATACAACAACCCAGTCAGGCACATTGCTGCTATAGCCGCATTCCCATACGATGATACCGTAGGGGATATTATCCATTTTTTCATAATTTGTACCGGGACCTTTACGCATAACCAGCCCATGATCAGCAGTGGTGTAGGTACAAAGGCTATCAATTCGGCTAAGCGTTACATCTGGTGCAATGCATCCATCCGGCAGAATAATGTCGGCATTGTTTTCGGCATAATCCTGTACTTGCAGCAAGCCCCAAAGGCCATTCTGTTTTGCCCATACGCAGCCATCGCGCGCGGGGGCTAAATCTTCATATTGCCCAGCGGAAATTATCTCATTGCCGTAAACATCCAGAACTAGCTTTTGTCCGGATTGATTTTTCACAACTACCATGCCGGATAAGTCTGCGTAAGGATATTCAACAGTTTCGTTCATGATGGACAAACTCATCTGCGGCTGATAAATGCAGGGGATTACTAAAGCACCGCTTTGGTCGCAATATCCCCAGTTACCGGCTGCATCCTTTACCGCGATTAAAGATTCACCGGCCATGCAGGCATCCTGGTAGTCGAAATCGGTTAAAATTGTACCGTTTTTATCCGCAACGGCAAAAGGTGCAGAATTGTCAACAAGATAACCGGCATATTCATCATCCCAAATGCCTTGCTGGATGCCAACCAAATCAGGAGCATACACCTGTTCGATGGGCGTGCCACTGAATGTATAGACACCAATAGCAGAACGGTAAATCTGGCTGTCACCTAAAATCCACTGGATGCCATACCCGCCGTGCCCGCCCAGCATGGTTGTAAAAGGCATTTGTTGGGCAACCAGCTCCTGGTTAATCTGTTCTTCCAGGGCATTCAGCTTCTGGTAATCGTATGTATCATCTACCCCAATGGAGAGCTCCTGCTCACCATACAGGTACGGGATGCTTTCTGACAAATCTTCCAGAAAAGCATTACAGTTGACAGCATTAAACAGGCTCCAGCGTTCGCCCTTGCGCACAGCGTACAGATTTCGGGCAGCGGCGTAACCGGCAGTGTGGGTTTCGCGGGAGAAGAGAGGAATCATCTCGTCAAAATCATATTGCGGCGGTAACTTTCAGTTGGCATTGCTAGTGGATGGTATAGCTGTGGCAACAGGTTCACTGGTCGGGGAAAGAGCAGCGGAGGAAGCAGGTTTATTTTCTGGCGCTGCAGCACAAGCGGTAAGCATTATTGCGGTGATAACACTGGCGGAAAATGAGAATAACTTCCTTTTCATGGTTTTTCACTCCTTGCGTAAATGATTTTTCGGTAAGATGAAGAAGTAATATAAGAAAGTGAATTCATAAACCCTATAATATCTTATTTTATCAAAAATATCTGCTAATGGGAATAGCTAACAATTCTACATGGATAAATTTGGATAGTATGACAAAGATTGCAGAACTGGAGTGAAAGTCCGAATTATGGGATGAGTGATCTGCTATAATAAAAGAAACAAAGAAGCCGCCACAGTCGGACTGTGACGGCTAGGAATAAGAAGAAATGTGGAACTATTATAAAATCCATTTCTATCCACAGAAAGCCTTAAGGTCGCTTTCTGACATAAAGTAGTGTACATGATTTTATCATGAAAAGCAAATTTTTTAGTAAAGAGGATTGACAGAGTCCTATTTATGATGTTATATTGATTACAAATGAAACTTTTATATAATCCAAAATAAAAACATAAGAAGATGATTACCATGCTACTCGGTCATACCAAACAAATCAATGGCGTCTGGAAAATACAATCCCTAAAACAACACAGTGAAAACGTGGCCGAGTACTGCGCACGGGCGTGCCAGCCGCTGGGACTTGAAAATTTGGGCCGTCTTACAGGCTGGCTCCATGACGTTGGAAAATCTCATATCAACGTGCAAAAACATCTGAGAGGCCAGACAAACGAAAAAATCAATCATTCCAGCGCCGGAATGCGGTGGCTATGGGAAAATTATGGCGGAGAAACAGCTTCACCACCTTCTCGCTTGACTGCGCAAATGGCAGCATTGGCAATCGGATCCCATCACTCTGAACGTATGGATGTTTTCGACCTGAGTGGAGTAGAACCCTGGATAAAACATATGTATTCAGAGCAGGCTCAAGAGCTATATGAAGAAAGCTGCCGGGCCTTTTTTGCGGATTGCATAAGTGAAACAGAGATACGGCAAATGTTTGCCAAAGCTGCGCAGGAGGTAGAATGTCTTGTGCGGAAAATCCGAACGCAGGAAGGAAAGAAGCCGCGGCTTTGTATCTATCAGGTCATGTTGGGGTTGGCACACAGATTTTTGTTTGCAGCCCTGATCGATGCAGACTGGTTGGATTCAGGCAACTATTATAATCAAGAAGGATGCCTTCCCCCGGAGCAGCTTCCGCCATGGGATCTGATAGAAAGCAATGTTGAAAGATTCCTGAACAATTTGCAGCCCCGACATAAAATAGATACCTTGCGTGCAGAAATTTCGGAGCAATGCAAGACAGCAGGCGAATGTGCAAAGCTGGGCATTTACCGCTTGTATGTGCCAACAGGCGGAGGAAAAACATTTTCCGGGCTGCGATATTGTGTGCATGCGGCCAAAAAACTTTCGGCCCGGCATATTTTCTATGTTGCACCGTTCCGGTCAATTATCGGACAGAATGTACAGGAGTTCAAAAAGGCATTAGGCGGCAGTGAATATCTGTTGGAGCACCATACGGATGCGGTGCTGGATACAGAGAACCCCGAAATTCTCCGCCAGCTGGAACGCTGGCAGGAAGCGCCGGTGATATGTACAACTATGGTACAGATGCTGCAAACCCTGTTTTGCAGCAGGCGGCAGAATGTGCGCCGCATGGCAGCACTGGCAAATTCTATCTTGGTGTTTGACGAAATACAGTCCCTGCCCATTTGCCATACATACTTGTTCAACCAGGCGGCAAATTTCTTGGCGTACTATTTGGGGTGCGTTGTTGTTTTGTGTACGGCAACACAGCCAGCGCTAAGCGAAGTAGCAAACCCTTTGCGGCTTGCATCGCCGGTGGACCTGGTCCCGGATTACCAGCTGCGCTTTGCACAGTTCCGAAGGACAAAGATTGAAGTGCCCGAAACAGGAAATGGATTTCAGGCAGGAGAACTCGCAGAATTTGTACGGAGCAAGCAAGACGAGAATGGCAGCATTTTGGTCATCTTGAATACCCGTTCGGCGGTCGAAAAGGTGTTTGAGGCTTTGAAACAATGCCAGCCGGAACATACACAACTTTACTGCCTGACCACGCACCTGTGTGCAAAGCACCGTGCAGATGTTATCGCAGAAGTTAAGCAAAAATTAAACACCTTACACGGTCAGGAACGTTTGATCTGTGTAAGCAGCCAACTGATAGAAGCAGGCGTGGATGTAAGCTTTGATTGCGTCATTCGAAGTATGGCTGCGCTGCCCAGTGTGGCCCAGGCTTCCGGCCGATGCAACCGCAATGCGGAAAGGAAATGCCGCACGGTGTATCTTGTTAAAACCTACAATCTGGAAAATCTGGATCGACTTCCGGAACTGCGCAACGGCAGGGAAGCCACACGGCACCTGCTGCAGCAATTACAAAGGGATGCGGACCTGTTAGAGCCGGAAAGTATTTTGAGGTACTACCAGCTTTATTATGCAGAGTCCCAACAACAGGAACGGATGGGCGATCCGGTTGAATTAAAGGGGTACATTCCCCCAAAAACAGTGAATTTGTTTGACCTTTTGTCAGATAATCAGGAAAGTGTGCTAGCCTGGAAAGAGACAACAGGAAAACAAAAGTTCCCCAATTACTTGCTCCGGCAGGCGTTTGCCACGGCAGAAAGGAATTTCCATGCTTTGGAGGACATTACAACGCCGGTGGTGGTTCCCTATGGGGAAGATGGCGCGGATATGGCAACAAGACTTTCGTCCAGTAAACCGCTTACCCCCAAAATGCTGCGGGACGCACAACGCTTTACCGTTGGTATTACAACAAATGAAAAAATACGCCTGGCAGATCAAGGCGCACTGTACACAGTAAAAGAAGGGGCAGTGACAATTCTTAACAAGGAATATTACGATGACGAAAAGGGAATTCAGACAAGCCCCGGATTTATGCCGATACAATTTGCTTAACAAGGAGGGTTAGACTTTGCAATACGAAAATTCAATATCCATGCAGGTATATGGGCGTTATGCACTGTTCAGCGACCCAATTACCCGCGTAGGCGGCGAAAAATTCAGCTACCCGGTGCCTACCTACCAGGCATTGAAGGGCATTTATGAAAGCTGCTATTGGAAACCAACGTTCACCTGGGTAATTGATGAACTGCGCGTGATGAACCCGATTGAAAGACAATCCAAGGGCATCCGTCCCATTATGTATAACAATGGAAAAAACGATCTTTCCATCTATACGTACCTTTCCGATGTTTGCTACCAGGTGCGGGCACATTTTGAATGGAACGAACATCGCCCAGACCTGGAAAAAGACCGCAATGAAAACAAACATTACGCTATTGCAAAGCGTATGTTGGAACGCGGCGGCAGAAGAGATATCTTTTTGGGAACACGCGAATGCCAGGGGTATATTGAACCCTGCATTTTTGGCCTGGGAAAAGGGCATTATGATGATGTTTCATCCCTGGACCTAGGCCTAATGGAGCACGGCATTACCTATGCGGACGAAAACGGGAAAGGCGTGATGCAGGAACGCTTTTGGCACCCGGTAATGCAGAACGGAAAAATCTGTTTTTGCCGCCCGGAAGAATGCGAAATTGTGCGCGATATCCACCCGCAAAAGATGAAGACCTTTACGCTGGGTGAAACGGTCAGCGACTGCGATGATTTGTACAGGGAGGTGATACAGAAATGAGCTGGCTTAGTTATTGCTATAAAACCTACCAGAATAGCGTGTCAGAAATTGGAAAGCAGCAGCCTGGGAAAGTTCCACTACTGCCGGTGGCTCACACGACGCAGCAGGTCAACATTGAAGTGGAGCTGGACAAGGACGGAAACTTTCAGTATGCAGGCTTGCTGGCACAAGATCAAAGGACAACGATCATTCCTTGCACAGAGGAATCTTCGGCGCGGACATCCGGCATGGTGCCGCACCCGCTAGTGGATAAACTGCAATATATTGCGGCAGATTATCCCACTTTTGGTGGTAGTAAAGAATCCGGATGGCCGCTTTACCACAAGCAGTTACAAGCGTGGTGTACATCTCCTTATGCCCACCTGGCTGTGTGTACAGTCCTGCACTACCTGGAAAAAGAATGCCTGATCGCAGACCTGGTCAAGGCAAATATTTTGTTTATAGATGAAAATGGAACTCTGCCAACAAAATGGCAGGGAAACAAAGAAGACAAGCCCCCTATTTTGGATACGCTGGCCGGTAGTGACCAGACGGAATCTTTTGTCCGGTTCCGCGTTGACAATGTTGATTTGTCGCGTGATACAACAGTCCGAGAAAGCTTTATCCGCTTTTATGAAACACAGTTAAAAGATATTGACTATTGCACAGTTCAGGGAATCAAAATGCCGGTTTCTACATTAAGCCCGTATAAGATCCGCAACCCAGGTGACCGTGCAAAGCTGATATCCAGCAATGACAATACGAATTATACTTACCGCGGGCGCTTTGCGGATGCAGCGCAGGCACTTTCGATTGGTTATGAAACAACCCAAAAGGCACACAGCGCCTTGCGATGGTTGGTCAGCAAGCAAGGGGTAAATACAGGGGACCAGACTGTACTTGTTTGGGGAACACAGAACGAAGCAGTACCCAATGTGCTGGGGGATACTCTCGATATTGCCCAGGAATATAATCCACTAGCAGGCGATGATTGGGACGATTTTGAGGAAGATACAGAAAGGTTGCCTGCGAATACCCAAGAAGAAATTGCACGGCAGTTTAACCGGGCCATTCTGGGGTATCAGCACCAGTTGAAGGACAATTCCCAAACGGCGGTCATGATTTTGGATTCTGCTACACCTGGCCGGTTGTCCATCCGGTACTATCAGGAACTGCAGGGCTCTAAGTTGCTTGCCAATATAAAGGATTGGCACGATACGTTCCAATGGCAGCTGGAATACCGCAGTGTAGAGGAGCCGACGGAACTGGGCAAAAAGCCCAAGATCAAGAAAGTTGTCTTTGTTGGTGCGCCTGCCCCGGCGGACATTGCAAAAGCAGCCTATGGCGAAAAAGTGGATGCAAAGCTGAAACAAGCGACAATCGAACGACTGATTCCCTGTATTACCAATGGGGAGCGCTTCCCGCGGGATTTGATGATCAGCGCGGTAGATCGGGCAACAAACAGCATTGGCCTGGATTATTGGGAACAACAAAAAACACAAAACATTGCCTGCGCCCTTGTGCGTGGGTACTATCATAGAAATAAGAAGGTGGATTATCCGATGAATGTTGATGAAACCATTAAAGACCGAAACTATTTGTTTGGGAGAATTTTAGCCTGTGCAGAACAGATTGAAAGACGGGCGTTGATTCAGCTAGGAAATGAGAACGAAAAACGTTTGACAAATGCAGAGCGTTTAAGAACCGCGTTTGCTCTGCACCCGGCAGCAACAACACTTCTTTTAGATAAAAAATTAAATCCGTACCTGAACAGAATGAAAAACCGTAACGGAATGGATAGCCAAAGATATGCGATGATGCAAGAATTATTACATAAGATTGGCACAGAAAACTTTACGAACAAAAGACTTGGTGAGCTGTATCTGGTTGGCTATGCCGACCAGATGATGGACTTTAAGGCCGAAAATGCAGAATATAAAGCGAAAGCAAAAAAGCAGGAGGAATAAAAGATGGCTGTGCTGCAGAATAAAATCGACTTTGCACTTGTGATTGCTGTAAACCATGCGAACCCGAACGGTGACCCGCTGAACGGAAACCGCCCGCGCGAAACGTATGAGGGACTGGGTGAAATTTCGGATGTGTGCCTGAAACGCAAGATCCGCAACCGCATGATGGACCTTGGCCAGAATGTGTTTGTCCAGTCGGACGACCGCTGCAATGATGGCTTCAAAAGCCTGAAAGACCGTGCAGACGGCTGCCCAGCAGTGAAAAAAGCTGAAAAAGATAAAGATGCTTATGCAAAGGCTGCCTGTGAAACCTGGCTGGATGTGCGCAGCTTTGGCCAGGTGTTTGCCTTTAAGGGGAAAGAATCCAAGGGCGATGGTGTTTCCATTGGCGTGCGCGGCCCGGTATCTATTCATCCGGCTTTCAGCGTGGACCCGATTGATGTCGATGATATCCAGATCACAAAGAGCGTGAACGGTACGACTGGCGAAAAGAAGTCAAGCGATACCATGGGTATGAAGCACCGTGTGGCTTTTGGCGTGTACACAACCTTTGGCAGCATTAACTGCCAGCTGGCAGAAAAGACCGGCTTTACAGATGAAGATGCAGAAATCATCAAAGAAACGCTGCGCACACTGTTTGAAAACGATATTTCCTCTGCCCGCCCGGATGGAAGTATGGAGGTTGTTCGCCTGTATTGGTGGCGTCATAACTGCAAAAACGGACAGTATTCTTCGGCAAAGGTCCATCGCTGTCTGCATGTGGAGCTAAAAGAAAGTGTGGCACAAGCACACCGGGTGGAAGATTATAATATTACTTGCGATACCCTGAACGGATTGACACCGGAAGTGTATGATGAATACTGATGACTATCTGCAAATGTCTGGCATCCAGCACTTTGCATTCTGCCGCCGTCAATGGGCACTTGCGTACTTGGAACAACAATGGTCCGAAAACCAACGCACCGCCGAAGGCCGCCTGCAGCATACCCGCTGCCATGATGTTACCCTGACGGAAAAACGCGGCGATTTGCTGATCGCCCGCGGTATGAGGGTCGTCAGCCACCGCTTAAAACTGACCGGCGACTGCGATGTGGTAGAGTTTCACAAGGATCCAAACGGCGTGTCATTGCAGGGCCGCCGCGGCCTGTGGCAGCCCATGCCCGTGGAATATAAGCATGGCCGCAGCAAGGTAAACGATGCCGACCGTTTGCAGCTCTGCGCACAGGCCATGGCGCTGGAAGAAATGCTGGTGTGCGAGGTGCCGGAAGGGGAAATCTTTTATGAAGAAACCCGGCAGCGTGAACATGTTTCCCTGACACCGGAACTGCGCAGCACCGCGCAGACCATGGCGGATGAGATGAACCGCCTGTTTGCGCGCGGCTATACCCCAAAAAGCAAACCCGGCAAGCATTGCAATGCCTGCTCACTGAAAGAGCTTTGCCTGCCGGCGCTGTATCAGCAGGCAGACCCGGCGGCGTATCTGCGGGAGCATATTGAGGAGGGCGTGCCATGAGAAAGCTGCTCAACACCCTGTTTGTCATCAATGAGGACGCTTACCTGACATTGGATGGCGAAAACCTTGTTGTTACCCGCAATAAGCAGGAAACCCACCGCTATGCCCTGCATACGCTGGAAGGCATCGTCTGCTTTACTTACGCAGGTGCCAGCCCCGCTTTGATGGGAGCTTGTGCCCGGCGGGGCATTGACCTTTGCTTTTTTGACCCGTATGGCAGATTTCAGGCCCGCACCGTGGGGGAAGAACGCGGCAATGTGCTGCTGCGTCAGACGCAGTACCGCGTGTCGGATGACCCGGCCCAGAGCTGTCGCTATGCCCGGAGCTTTATCCTTGGTAAAGTGTATAACGCACGCTGGGTGCTGGAACGCGCAACCCGCGATCATCCCCAGCGTGTCCCGGTCGAAAAACTGAAACGCACCTCCACCCAGCTGGCCGCCGCGCTGCCGCTGATACAGACCAGCGATGATCCGGAACAGCTGCGCGGCCTGGAAGGCGAGGCAGCCCAGCGCTACTTTGACTGCCTGAATGACCTGATTCTGCAGCAAAAGCAGGATTTTGTGTTTGAGGGCCGCAGCCGCCGTCCACCGCTGGACAATGTGAATGCGCTGCTTTCGTTTGCCTACAGCATGCTGGCGCGGGAGTGTGCATCCGCCTTGACCGCTGTGGGCCTGGACCCTTATGTTGGCTTTATGCACCGCCCGCGCCCCGGCCGCAAAAGTCTGGCACTTGACCTGATGGAAGAACTGCGGGCGGTTTATGCAGACCGGCTGGTCATCAGCTGCATCAATCAAAAGATCATCACGGCAAAACACCTGCAAAAACAGGAAAATGGTGCCGTACTGCTGACGGATGATGGCCGCAAAGCTTTCCTGACCGCATGGCAGAACAAAAAGAAGGAAGAGATCACCCATCCGTTTTTGAAAGAAAAACTGCCCTGGGGGCTGGTGCCCTATGTTCAGGCGCTTTTGTTGGCCCGTGCTCTGCGCGGCGACCTGGAAGTGTACCCACCGTTTTTCTGGAAGTGAGGTGCCGTTATGTTGGTGCTTGTAACCTATGATGTCAACACCGAAACAGCCGCCGGTCGTCGCAGGCTGCGCAAAGTAGCAAAAGTCTGTGTAGACTACGGCCAGCGGGTGCAAAACTCCGTATTTGAGTGCCTGCTGGATGCCGCGCAATACACGATGTTCAAAGCAAAATTGACCGAACTGATCGATTCGGAATCGGACAGCCTGCGCTTTTATCAACTGGGAAACCATTACAAAAGCAAAGTTGAGCATGTGGGTCTGCACCCGGATTTTGATCAGGATGGAATCTTGTTTGCTTAGTGCGAGGGGAAGGCAATCATAAAATTCCCGGTTCCTTCGCACCAGAAAATATGGAAAAAACAGGGGCAGAAAGGGTAAAATACAGCCTTGCCTGTCAGCATGAAGATGCAATCCCCATAAAATTTGTTTCATATGCGCAAAAGTGCCCCACTGTTTTGTGCACTTTTGCTGTCGCTCTCCGCAAGGAGAGCGTGGATAGAAATAGCAATCCGGGCTCTACTAGCTTGACCTTTCCCGGTCGCTCTCCGCAAGGAGAGCGTGGATAGAAATACTACGACAATTACAATCTGCACTGTGTCGAAGAGTCGCTCTCCGCAAGGAGAGCGTGGATAGAAATATCTATGGGGCTCGATGGGAGGTTTAAGCTGTGGTCGCTCTCCGCAAGGAGAGCGTGGATAGAAATAGACGAGCAGATTGAACAAGAACCTACTCCCGAAGGTCGCTCTCCGCAAGGAGAGCGTGGATAGAAATACGTCTATCGACAACTTGACGCAGGGGGGTTTCAATGTCGCTCTCCGCAAGGAGAGCGTGGATAGAAATTCTGTGTCTGCGTTTGATGTTTTGGCCGTTTCGGCGTCGCTCTCCGCAAGGAGAGCGTGGATAGAAATGCTGAAGATTGGCTTGACGCTGGTCGTCTCCCTCGTCGCTCTCCGCAAGGAGAGCGTGGATAGAAATACTATGACAATTACAATCTGCACTGTGTCGAAGAAGTCGCTCTCCGCAAGGAGAGCGTGGATAGAAATAAGTATGTTGTTCAGTGCCGTAAAACGTTGGGCGGTCGCTCTCCGCAAGGAGAGCGTGGATAGAAATACGTCTATTGACAATTTGACGCAAGGCGTCTTCAAGTCGCTCTCCGCAAGGAGAGCGTGGATAGAAATCCAGAATGGCTTGTTGATGTCAACGAATCGCAGCTTCCGGTCGCTCTCCGCAAGGAGAGCGTGGATAGAAATGTTAATTTGCGTGTTTTGGATGGCTCTAAATCATCTGTCGCTCTCCGCAAGGAGAGCGTGGATAGAAATGATGTTTTGGCCGTTTCGGCTCTGCCGGAACTTGTCGCTCTCCGCAAGGAGAGCGTGGATAGAAATGTGTCTCAAACCGTTAATTGCTCTCTTCGACTTTGTCGCTCTCCGCAAGGAGAGCGTGGATAGAAATTTCTGATTGACGAAATCCAGCTTGAATTTAACTCGGTCGCTCTCCGCAAGGAGAGCGTGGATAGAAATATTTCAGTGACAAGGACGCCGATTGGGTGCGTGTGTCGCTCTCCGCAAGGAGAGCGTGGATAGAAATTTGCTGTTTTATTATTTTTTTGCACTTTGCTACGTTGTCGCTCTCCGCAAGGAGAGCGTGGATAGAAATGCCGGAGCCGTCAACCCCTTGGCCTGTCTGCCCGTCGCTCTCCGCAAGGAGAGCGTGGATAGAAATATTCTTCCGGCGGTTATAGTTGCGCGTACTTATATTGTCGCTCTCCGCAAGGAGAGCGTGGATAGAAATTATCTTTTTCTTGGCTCCCGGCTTTTCTTTCCGGCGTCGCTCTCCGCAAGGAGAGCGTGGATAGAAATGCATGGTTAACACCTCCAACTACACTATACCATAGTCGCTCTCCGCAAGGAGAGCGTGGATAGAAATTTTTCTGGGCTGGTTCGCGTATGGTTACGCTTATGTCGCTCTCCGCAAGGAGAGCGTGGATAGAAATAATTTGGCGGTTTTTGCCGTTGACGTACCCACCCCCGTCGCTCTCCGCAAGGAGAGCGTGGATAGAAATATTCCTGCTGGTCGTTATGCCTTACTTGTTAATATGTCGCTCTCCGCAAGGAGAGCGTGGATAGAAATATAACTCTTCCGGTTCTCAGGTTTCCGCGAATGCTGTCGCTCTCCGCAAGGAGAGCGTGGATAGAAATGTTCAACTCATGCAGGGCGTTTCTTCTGACAACCGTCGCTCTCCGCAAGGAGAGCGTGGATAGAAATAATGTATCATTGATTATAAGGAGGTGCTCTATATGGTCGCTCTCCGCAAGGAGAGCGTGGATAGAAATATTATGTTAATGATGCTATCAATGGTTGCAATCCCGTCGCTCTCCGCAAGGAGAGCGTGGATAGAAATTGCCGTTATCCGGCGCGCTGTGTGGGCTTATTTTGTCGCTCTCCGCAAGGAGAGCGTGGATAGAAATCGTCAAGTGTAGCTACACTTGCTGTGCTTGCTATGTCGCTCTCCGCAAGGAGAGCGTGGATAGAAATTCTTTTGCCTTTTTGTACTCGACAACAGAAACATCGTCGCTCTCCGCAAGGAGAGCGTGGATAGAAATCTCTAAGTTTTGGACACATATTCCCTTATAATCAAGGTCGCTCTCCGCAAGGAGAGCGTGGATAGAAATATTTAGCAATCCCGGCTCAACTACTCTGACTTTTCGTCGCTCTCCGCAAGGAGAGCGTGGATAGAAATTCGGTAATCCGCCCGGCTATTGATGTGTTTTTGGCGTCGCTCTCCGCAAGGAGAGCGTGGATAGAAATAGTTTTTTGTGGCCCTCAAGGGTCGGGAAAAACTCTGTCGCTCTCCGCAAGGAGAGCGTGGATAGAAATTCTTCCGGCGCTAAAGCTGATAGCGTGTCACAAGTCGCTCTCCGCAAGGAGAGCGTGGATAGAAATAGGCGCTAAGGCCGAAAAAACCCAATATAAAGCGGGTCGCTCTCCGCAAGGAGAGCGTGGATAGAAATATTCCCAGCAAGGGCACTTTCCGAAGCACCCACAGTCGCTCTCCGCAAGGAGAGCGTGGATAGAAATTGCGGACGCGTTTTGCGCCGTGAGTTGTTACTAAGTCGCTCTCCGCAAGGAGAGCGTGGATAGAAATTTTTTGATTTATCATTATATTTGTAAGGAGGTGCGTCGCTCTCCGCAAGGAGAGCGTGGATAGAAATCTTGTCTATGGGTCTTGATGGGAGGTTCAAACTGGTCGCTCTCCGCAAGGAGAGCGTGGATAGAAATATATAACGGGCCTTATTCGGGCGCTCGCGCCCTGTCGCTCTCCGCAAGGAGAGCGTGGATAGAAATATGTAATCTCAATCGCGCGCATGGTGCCGCGCACGTCGCTCTCCGCAAGGAGAGCGTGGATAGAAATACAAACATGATGGAATCATCCCGCGCGGCCAACTGGTCGCTCTCCGCAAGGAGAGCGTGGATAGAAATGTCGCGCGCGCCTGTGCCCCATCTGCCAATGGCGTCGCTCTCCGCAAGGAGAGCGTGGATAGAAATATCTGTCAATTCACACACATCCTTTCTGCCCCGAGTCGCTCTCCGCAAGGAGAGCGTGGATAGAAATACCGTTTACGGGATTGTGATTACGTTCGAGAATTGGTCGCTCTCCGCAAGGAGAGCGTGGATAGAAATTTCTATTTTTCGACTCGTGACGCTGACTGGGTGCGGTCGCTCTCCGCAAGGAGAGCGTGGATAGAAATTACACAATGCAGATTATAGTTGTCATAATGTACGGTCGCTCTCCGCAAGGAGAGCGTGGATAGAAATCTCCTGCTGGCTGCTGGCGTGATGCTCGGCGGGCGTCGCTCTCCGCAAGGAGAGCGTGGATAGAAATTGTGAATCTTCGTGTCGTGGATGAATCTAAATCTGTCGCTCTCCGCAAGGAGAGCGTGGATAGAAATATTACGATAATTACAATCTGCACTGCGTCGAGGAGTCGCTCTCCGCAAGGAGAGCGTGGATAGAAATGGGATGGAGATTGACGGCGTGTCCTATGATGTAGTCGCTCTCCGCAAGGAGAGCGTGGATAGAAATGAGCATTGCGGCGCACCAGGCCAACGAGGTTGCCCGTCGCTCTCCGCAAGGAGAGCGTGGATAGAAATGATGAAATGTCAAGCTAAGAAGTATTCTGGGCTTGTCGCTCTCCGCAAGGAGAGCGTGGATAGAAATACTATGCGTCGGGATTTTAAGGCCCTGGGCTTGCTGTCGCTCTCCGCAAGGAGAGCGTGGATAGAAATGAAACCCCTACCCCGACCTTTGCCGATTGGGGCAAGTCGCCCTCCGCAAGGAGAGCGTGGATAGAAATGCTCAAGTCCGCAGAGGATGAAGCGCCGGAGGTGTCGCTCTCCGCAAGGAGAGTATAAAATGTTTCTCTTTCTGACTGTTCAGGGCGGTTTTGTTCATGCGGATATCCGCTTTAATTTTAAAAATTGCTATAGTAAAACTCTCGCATAAAATAATATAAAAATATTATATTATCTACTTGACAAGGTACCCCGGTGGGGTATATAGTGAATATACCCCGCCGGGGTACCTTGCATGTGATGGGAGGGTAACATAATGCAGGAAAACGAAAAGAAGGAACCGTGTTGCTGCTGTGCACACAAAACAAAGCATCGCAGTGAAGAAGAGTATAAAAGCCTGGTCCACAGACTGAACCGGATCGAAGGGCAGATTCGGGGCATCCGTGGGATGGTGGAAAACGAAGTGTATTGTCCGGATATTCTGGTGCAGTCGGCGGCGGTAACGGCGGCGATGAACGCGTTCAACCGTGAGCTGCTGGCAAACCATATCCGCACCTGTGTGGCGGATGATATCCGTGCCGGGAATGACGAAGTTGTGGATGAGCTGCTGAAAACGCTGCAGAAACTGATGAAATAAGCATTGCCTGCACAAAATAGCAGAAGCAGAACATGAAATAAATGCACGAGTGTTTGAGCCAGCAAAAATGCCATGCCAGTGCCCAGTACGATTGTTTTTCTGTTCACAAACCATCGGTAAAAGTTTGTGTAACATTACCAGAGCCATGAATAAATGCCAGTCATTCCCTGTGAGAGGGTGTGGATAGAAATGCCGCATCGGCCTTGGTTGCTCCCAACGTATCGCTCTCCACAAGGAGAGTGTGGATAGAAATGGTAACCTCAATAATACGTCGAATTGCAGGCTAGCCGCTCACCAAAAGGGGAGTGAGGATAGGGCAACACCGCACAATTCCCGCCTTGCGGCTTAAGCACCGCTCCGGCAGCTG
>OLQM01002936.1_pt1 | contig 15719 bp, 12 predicted proteins | sample 1673161 | NCBI WGS metagenome assembly OLQM01 (sample SAMEA3136761, study PRJEB25190) | human gut metagenome | reverse complement strand
CCTCGTAGATGTTGTCCAGCTCCTTGCGCATGTCTTCCGAAAGGTCGTTCACCGCTTCGGCGTTGTCCTCGTCCGCCCGTTCCAACAGGGTCAGTTTCGCACGGATTTCGGACAGCTCGGCCGTCATAGTCGAGGTTGTCATAATGTAGTTGCGCATGGCGACGAAAGCATCCATAATCCGAATACTGACTTGTATGGCTGTCGGGCTGCGTAGCACGGCAGAAAGCATGGAGACCCCTTGTTCGGTAAAAGCATAAGGACGTTTTCGTGTGCCGCCCCAACTTGATGTTCCATTTTGGAATATCAAAAATTCCTGTTCTGTCAGTTGAAACATGAACCGTTCCGGAAAACGTTCGATATTTCGCTTTACAGCTTTATTCAGGTTGCCGGTCGTAACGCCGTAAAGCTCGGCCAAATCCCGGTCGAGCATCACGCGCTGGCCGCGGATTTCATAGATTTTGCTTTGGATCGTAGCGAGTTCTTCCATCGGTTCGGGTCAAAATGAACGGTTATTTCTCTTCCTTCGGGAGTTTGAACCCGATGGGCCGGGGCTGTTTGCGGGCCTCGGGCACTTTGACCGACAGGGCCGCGATGGCCTCGTAGATGTTGTCCAGCTCCTTGCGCATGTCTTCCGAAAGGTCGTTCACCGCCTCGGCATTGTCCTCGTCCGCCCGCTCCAGCAGAGCCAGCTTCGCCCGGATTTCAGCCAATTCCGAAGTAACGGTTGTAGCTGTCGTAATATATTGCGCATGGCGACAAATGCTTTCATAATAGAGATACTTACTTGTATTGCCATTCCACTGCGCAATACCGCAGAAAGCATCGCAACTCCCTGTTCGGTAAAAGCATAAGGTAGGGATGTCTTCGGCCGCTTCACTCTGGATGTCGTCACAAATTGTGATGACATATTTTTCCATTCAATTTCGGAAATGCGGAACATGAACTCTTCCGGAAATCGTTCGATGTTACGTTTTACGGCCTGATTCAATGCACTGGTCGTAACTTGGTAGAGCGCCGCAAGGTCGAAGTCGAGCATCACGCGCTGGCCGCGGATTTCGTAGATTTTACTTTGTATGGTTGTGAGTTCTTCCATCAATAAGTTTGGGCAAGTTCTTTCCTTCAACACAAATATAGTCGCTTTTTTGCAAAAAGAAAGACGAAACCGCTCCGTTTCGTCTTTTCTATTCTTTTTTCGCAGGATAATTTATCGGTGCGAAGAATTCAGCGATTGTGATGTTATATAATTTACAGAGTTTCAGTATAGATTGTGTGTTTGGAATGGAGGTTCCTGATTCATACCGAGAAATATCTAAATGTGTAAACTCAATAACTTCTTCTTGAGAATACCCATGATCCGAACGTAATTGTTGCATACGTTCTATCAAGAGCCGTTGAAAAGTAGTATCTCTATATTTGGGAACCTTTGTTCGCATTTTTTGCAAAGGAAAGGTGATGTCTAAAATTTTATACACGTGATTTCACGTGTATTCGAAAAATTTGATTATATTTGCATACGTGGATTTCTAAATACAGAAATTATGCTACATTTGCGATTGAATAGTTCGGCGTAGCCGACGGACATAATCATAAAGGGTAAACAACTCTTTATACCTACTTGTAAACTTGGAGACCTCTTCGGAGGATGTTTAATCAGATGGTATAATGGTTGTCAGCTCCGGTTATGTCCTGTTTGTTATTTGCAAGCAGGGCTTGACTGGGGCGCAGGACAGCTTCCATCTGAAGGTAACTCCAAGACCGACAAGTAGGGGCTGACACCGCGCCCCCTTTTTATTTTCTGCGGGCGCATCATCCACTAACCCGAAACCGTCATGCGCCGTCATTTGCCGAATACATTACATCATACGGATTGCACCCGCCGAGCGACCGCCGGCAGGCGGAATCGGTATATCTTTGCAGCAGCGTTTGTTTTGAGCCCTAATACTATCGAAATTATAAATATGATACCGATTCGCTGATTTACTATCGGTTTTTCTGTCTGCTGGCAGAGAAAGATAGTTTTTTACGGGGCGGCCGCGCCCGTTGCACCCTGCCCTGGTTTCAACTATCGCACCACCGAACACATAAAAACATACCGAAAATCAGCCGACAAACCGTTCCGTGGCTGAATCCCGACTCGAATTAATAACACGGATGCGGCCGATATACGATTGAATTCTTCATGGAATCTGTGTGAAGTTGCGTCACTATCCATCGTATGTCTCTGCATCCGTTTTCATATCCGGAAATTGTCTCCGACAATAAGTCCGAACCGGCTCTACCCGTATTCGGACTAATGGAAGCGCGTATTTACAAGGGAGAATACACATCGGCTGAGATGATCGTCTTAAAATCTCTTGACATTCATTACAAGCCGATGGCTTCCATTCCTTTTCATTTATTGTAGATATAGCAGCATAATTATAACATTCACCAGATAATCTTTTAGCAGTGTCCGAAGCAAGAAATTTGCCCGCTGAATCTCCGAAGTAACCTGCCGGACGGTCAGGTTGAATTTTTCCGCAATTTGATGGTAAGTCATATCTTCCAGACGGCTTGCCAAAAATACATTACGAGTAAGAGACGGCATTTTGGCCAGTTCGCGCCGGTAAATCTCGATTATCTCGGATTGGAACAGTTTGCCGATCTGTTCTTCGTTAGATAATGTATTGATACTCGATTCGATCCGCCATTGTTCTTTTCTATAAAGTTCGCTTTGGGCTTTGAGCATGGATTTCCGCTTACGCAGGTATGAAATACAGCGAGTCCTGACGTAATTGTAAATATAACCTTTGATATTCACGTCGAATTCAAGGTGATCCCGGTGTTCCCACAAATACATGAAGCCATCGGTCGTAATATCCGTTGCCATCTCCATATCATTTATATAGGAGTATGCGATTCGGATAAAACGCTCCTTGTCGTTGAACAGCCTGTCGAACTCTTCAGCTGTCAATATTTTCGTCGGCTTCCCCATCGCAATCTTTCGATACTGTTTCCAAAGATAGCAATTATTCCCGAAAATGCAAGTCGAGAATTCATCCCCGGTTTTTCGTTTCCGATGTTTTGAAAGCGCCTGCAAAAAAGAAATGAAAATATTTTTGAAACAAAATAAGGCTCCTGGAAGCAAACGTAGGCAATCAACACACTCATTGTCAGCGCATTGACTAAATAAATAATTTTACATTATTATTAAATATATTTATTTATAAAAAAGGCTGTAAACTCGGTTCGCTCATGCGTTTAAAAAGAGAAAACAATGAAGCCGGCATATAATTTAATTACAAGATAATGGATCAAGAGGTAATATACAAAGCCCTGCGCGGCGAAGCAACCCCAGATGAGCTGGAACAGGTGGCACGGTGGCATTCCGAAAATCCGGAGGACTTCCAGCGTTGCGCGGATGAGGTGCACATGCAGATCGACATGATGGAGTTGTACGGCGAAGAGATCCGTCCAGCAAGTTGGATCGCCGTGCACTGGAGAAAGGTAGTCCGTATTACCGTACAGGCTGCCGCCATGCTCGCCATCGGGCTGTTCGTCGGGGGATATATCAGCAAGGAACGCACCTACGATATGCTTGCCGAGCAAATCAACACGTTGCAGGTTCCTTACGGCCAACGCTTGAAGTTCACGCTTCCAGACGGTTCGAGCGTTCAGCTCAATTCCGGAGCAAAGATCGAATATCCATCCGTATTCAAAAAGAATCTCCGCAGAGTAAAGCTTTCCGGCGAGGCGGTATTCGATGTCGAACACGACGAGAGGTGTCCGTTCGTTGTAGAAACTTTCGCATCCGATATTCGGGTGTTGGGTACGAAATTCAACGTTGTGGCCGATGAGCGCCACCAACGCTTTTCGACTGCATTGCTCCAAGGTCGGGTGCAAATTACAAACCGGCTCGATCCCACGCAAAAAGACATTATACTGAAACCTAACGATATTGCTAATCTCTCGAACGGTCATCTTTTCATCGAACCGATAACCGATCCGGAAATATTGTGCTGGACGGAAGGTCTTATCAACATTTCGGGTCTGCCTTTCGATGAACTGATGGAGAAATTCGAGCGGGCATTCGACGTGAAGATCGACATCTCCCTTGAGAAACTTCCGAACATCAGAAACGTCAGTGGTAAAATTCGTGTGAACGACGGCATTGACAAAGCCCTTCACATTTTGCAGTATACCGCGGACTTTTCTTACAAGAAAAATTCGGAAACAAACGTAGTGACGATCTATTGATGTGAAAGCCTGATTGTTTAACGCCTAAAATGATTGCCTATGAAAACGTAACCAACATCGTTCATAGCTTGTTCAATGAAAAAGCCTGCGGAGGTAGAGATCCGCAGGCCGGATAATAGATTGAATCGAGCTTTTTTGAGACACTAATTAACCTATTATCTAAAACTTCGCAAAGATATGAATAAAACAGTATTCTTCAACAAGTTTCGAAGACTGTTTGGGTTCGTACTCACAATCTCTTTGCTTGGGAACGTATTCGCTGCATCTGCACAGAATGCCCGAATTTCCATTAAGATGGAAAACGTCCCTATTTCGCAGGTTATAAAAGAGATTGAAAATCAAACCCGTTACTTGTTTATCAACAAAGGCGTCGATACCAAAAACAAGGTCAGTATCAACGCTGTCCAAAAAACGATCCAGGATGTGTTGGCACAACTGTTCGCCGGCACGGAAATCGCTTACCGGATCGATGAATCCTACATTATCCTGACCAAAAAGAACGATGCGGGGAATCCGGTTTCCGTGACCGGAAAAATCAGGGATGCAAAAGGTAATCCGATCGTCGGAGCCAGTATCCTTGTTCAAGGAACTACAATAGGCGTCAGCTCCGACGCCGATGGTGCGTTTGCGCTTCAGGTACCCCCCCCGCAGCAGACAGACAGCTGGAAATCAGTTTTATCGGTTATACTCCTGTGTCTATTGTCGTGGGCAGCCGAACTTCTTTCGAAATCACGCTCGAAGAGGCTGCGTCCGAGATCGAGCAGGTCGTGGTCACTGCTCTTGGTATTAAGCGTTCGGAAAAGGCCGTAGCCTACAATGTTCAGCAGATCAAGGCCGAAGACATCACAACCGTCAAGGATGCCAACTTCATCAACTCGTTGACGGGTAAAGTGGCCGGTGTCACGATCAACGCCTCATCGTCAGGTGTCGGCGGTGCCTCGAAGGTCGTACTGCGCGGCAACAAGTCCATTTCGCAGTCTTCGAACGCCCTTTACGTTATCGACGGCATTCCGATGTACAACTTCGGTGGTGGTGGCGGTACGGAGTTCGATTCGCGCGGTGCTACGGAATCCATCGCAGACCTCAACCCCGAGGATATTGAGTCGATGTCGGTGCTGACGGGTGCTGCCGCGGCCGCGCTCTACGGTTCGGAAGCCGCGAACGGCGCTGTGATGATTACGACGAAAAAAGGCCAAGCCGGGACTCTGAAAGCTACGTTTTCGAGTAATATCGAATTTCTCGCACCTTTCATCCAGCCGGAATTTCAGAATCGCTACGGTACGGGTTTGAACGGCCAGCGCAGCGGCTCGAGCATTTACAGTTGGGGCGAGAAATTACGCCCTGAAGCCCGTTACGGTTATACTCCGGACGATTATTTCGAGACGGGACACGTTTATACGAATGCTGTTACGGTTTCTGGCGGTACGGACAAGAACCAGACCTATTTTTCGGCTGCTTCGGTCAATTCGGACGGCATTATCCCCAATAACGAATACGACCGTTACAACTTCACGTTCCGCAATACTTCGTACTTTCTGAAAGACCGGCTCAAGCTCGATGCGAGCGCCAGCTACATCTATCAGAAAGACCAGAACATGACCAATCAGGGAGTCTATTCGAACCCGCTGGTTCCGGCCTACCTGTTCCCGCGGGGTGAGAATTTCGACCTTTACCGTCGCTTCGAGCGTTACAACGAAGGGACGAAACTCATGGAGCAATTCTGGAGTGCGGATATGGAAGGCGGTGATTTGCGCATGCAGAATCCCTACTGGATCAACTACCGCAACCTGCGCAATACGGACAAGAAGCGTTATATGCTGTCGTTCTCGGCCAGCTACGACATTCTTCCGTGGCTTAATGTTGCCGGACGTGTCCGCATTGATAATTCGAATTCGCTCTACACGCAAAAACTCTATGCCTCGTCGAACACCACGATTACGGAAGGCGGCAAAAACGGCCACTATACCGAAGCCCGTGCTTACGACACGCAGACCTACGCCGATCTGATGGTAAACATTAACAAGACTTTCGGCGAGGATTGGTCTCTGAACGCGAATATCGGCGCCTCGATCAACAATATCAAGACCGATGAGTTGTCATACCGTGGGCCGATTCAGGAGAACGGACTTCCCAACATATTCAATGTTTTCGATCTGGATGACACGAAAAAACGTGCCGAAAAGGTCGGCTGGCACGACCAGACGCAGTCGATTTTCGCCTCGGTCGAAGTAGGTTGGAAACAGATGCTTTACCTCACGGTGACGGGGCGTAACGACTGGGCTTCGCAACTGGCCAATTCGCCCGAGTCGTCGTTCTTCTATCCGTCAGTAGGCCTGTCTTGGGTGCCTTCTTCGACATGGGATCTGGGCAAGACGTTCAGCTATCTGAAGATCCGCGGTTCGATCGCCTCGGTAGGTATGCCTTTCCCGCGTCACCTGACGGTTCCGACCTACGAATACGACGCTACGAACAAAGTGTGGAAGGACAAGACGCACTATCCGATCGGCGACCTGAAGCCGGAGCGTACCATTACCTATGAGGTCGGTCTGGATGCCCGTCTGTGGCAGCATATCAACCTTTCGGCTTCGTGGTATCAGGCCGACACGAAGAACCAGACCTTCGACCCGTCACTTCCGCCCTCGTCGTCCTATACGACCATCTACCTGCAAACCGGACACGTCCGCAATACAGGTGTCGAGCTGTCGCTCGGGTATGACAATCAGTGGCGGAACTTCCGCTGGACGACGAACTTCACCTACTCATGGAACAAGAACGAGATCATCGAACTGGCAGCCAATGCCGTGAACCCGGTTACGGGCGAAGCGTTGAATCTTACCAAGTTGGACATCAAGGGGCTGGGTAAGGCGAAGTACATCCTCAAGGAAGGCGGTACGCTGGGCGACCTTTACACGACGTCCAACCTTCGCTTCAACGACAACGGTTATGTCGAGGTGGACAAGAACGGCAACCTGCTGATGACCGACGAAGGCGAGGACATCTATCTCGGATCGGTTTTCCCGAACCACAACCTCGCATGGCGCAATGACTTCAGCTATAAGGGTATTAACCTCGGCGTGCTGTTTACGGCCCGTCTGGGCGGTGTCTGCTATTCGGCGACGCAGGCCAACCTCGACCTGTACGGCGTCTCGGAGGCTTCGGCCGCGGCGCGCGATGCGGGCGGTGTTTTGATCAACGGCCGTGAGATGGTCGATGCCCAGAAATGGTATCAGGCGATCGGCTCGCAGTCGGGTTTGCCGCAGTATTATCTCTATTCGGCGACGAATGTCCGCTTGCAGGAGTTGTCGCTGGGTTACACTTTCCCGCGCAAGTGGTTCCGCAATAAGCTGGGGCTTACCGTGTCGTTCGTAGGGCGCAATCTGTGGATGATTTACTGCAAAGCGCCGTTCGACCCCGAAGCCGTCGCTTCGACGGGGCTGAACTATCAGGGTATCGACTACTTCATGATGCCCTCGATGCGCAACCTCGGTTTCAATGTCAAATTCCAATTCTAAAGCGCAGCAACCATGAAAAAGATGAATAACAGATGGCAGTCGGTGCTGCTTTCACTGGCGCTGTTCGGATTGGCAGCCTGCACCGGCGATTTCGAAGACATCAACCGCAATCCCAATCAGGTTACGGACGACCAGATGGATGCCCTGAATTATAAGACCGGAACGAAGTTCAAAGCTCTTCAAAGTCTTGTGATTCCGGTGCAGGAGCATATGTATCAGTTCAACGAATCGCTTTCGGGCGGGCCGTTCGGCGGTTACATCGGTGCTACGGTCGATACGTGGCAGACCAAGTTCGAGACGTATAATCCGTCTGCCGACTGGCGCAAATGGCCTTTCGCCAACGTCATCACCGAGACCTATACCCCTTATAAGGGCATCATCAACGGCACGGAAGACGAAGTGGCCATCGCTTTTGCCCGCCTGTTGCGTGTGGCCATCATGCACCGTGTGACCGATTCCTACGGCCCGATCCCTTACACGAAGCTGGAAAGCAACGAGTCGATCTATGTGGAGTATGACTCGCAGGAGGCGGTCTATACGAAGATGTTCGAGGAGCTGGACGAGGCCATCGAGATACTGGGCCGCAATACGACGCTTCCTGCCGAGGCATGGAGCCGTTACGACGGTGTTTATTACGGCAATATCGCTCAATGGCTCAAATACGCCAATTCGCTCAAGCTGCGTATGGCGATGCGCCTCTCCTATGTGAAGCCTGACATTGCCCGGGCAAAAGCCGCGGAGGCGATTGCCGGAGGTATCATTACGGTCAATGCCGATAATGCGGCTATGCACGCAGCCGAAAACCGCATGACGCTGATCTATAACGATTGGGGCGACCACCGTGTCGGGGCCGACATCATCAGCTATCTGGACGGTTACGACGACCCGCGTCTGGAAAAGATGTTCCTGCCCAACGACGTAGACGACTACGTGGGTATCCGCATCGGCATCGACGTGGCGGGAAAATCGACGGCCATGTCGAAGTATTCGAATATGATCGTTGCGAGCGATACGCCCTATTTATGGTTCAATGCCGCGGAAGCGACTTTCCTGCATGCAGAGTACGAACTGCGCTGGGGATCGGCCGAGACGGCGAAGACGCTCTATGAGCAGGCTGTCCGACTTTCGTTCGAGGAGCGGGGAGCATCGGGGGCCGACGCCTATTTGGCCGACGCCACGAAGAAGCCTGCACCCTATACCGATCCGCTGGGCAACTACAGCGCATCTGCCCGGAGCGAAATCACCGTTCCGTGGGAAACGGCGACGGACGGCAGCGATACGGAGGCCGTTCAGGAGCGCAACCTCGAACGCATCATCGTGCAGAAGTGGATCGCTATCTTCCCGTTGGGAGTCGAAGCATGGTCGGAACACCGCCGTACGGGGTATCCGAAACTGCTGCCTGTACCTACCGACAAATCGGGAGGTTCCGTCAATGTGGAACAGGGCGCACGCCGTCTGCCTTACCCTGTCGAGGAGTACCAGCAGAACAACGCCAACCTTCAGGCGGCCATTCAAACGCTCGGTGCAGAGCAACAGAACGGCGACCGTTCGGGCGACGTCATGGGAACCCGCGTATGGTGGGATTGCAAACCGTATAACAAGTAATCGCTATGAATATGAAACCAAACCGAATGATACGTTTCCTCGCTTTTTGCGCTGCCGTCGCAACGTTTGCGGCCTGCAACGACTGGACGGAGATGGAAACGGTGGACAGCAAGGTGGAAAAGCCCTGGGAGCAGGATCCGGCACTATGGGCCGAATACACCGCGGCGTTGAGGGCCTATAAACAGTCAGAACATTTCATTGTTTATGCCCGTCTGCACAACTCGCCCGAGAAAGCATCGAGTGAGCAGGATTTCATGCGCTGCCTCCCGGATTCGCTGGACATCGTGACGCTGACCAACGCCGATAACTTCTCGAAGTTCGACGCCGAGGATATGGACGTCATGCGCGAGAAGGGGACGAAAGTACTTTATCAGGTCGATTATGCCGCACGCGCGGAAGAGTTCGTCGATATGCAGGCGCTCGATGCCTATCTGGATCAGGTTGTCGCCGCCGTCGCCGCCAACGGCATGGACGGCTACTCGTTTACGACCGACCCGCTGGCGACGGATGCCACAGCCCGCATCGTCGAGAAATTCGCTGCGGCGAAATCCGAGGGCCAGCTCCTCGTCTTCGAGGGCAACCCGCTGTCGCTTGCGGCCGCCGACCGTCCCAAGGTCGATTTTATCGCCCTCGATACGGAGAAACTCGAAAATGTGCAGGAGGTGAAGCTCCAGGTGCTGAATGCCACGGGGTATGCCGGTATCGCGCCGGAGAAGCTGCTGCTGGCGGCCGAGATCAGCGCACCCCTGCTGGATGAGGATCGCACGGAGTTCGCGGCCGTCGATGAGATGTCGCGCCGCGTCATCGAATTCGGCCCGCTGGGCGGTCTGGCAGCTTACAACATTTCCGAAGATTACTATCATGCGGAGATGAACTACCAGACGATCCGTGGGGCGATCCAGACGTTAAATCCCGCTAAATAGTGAACGCCATGAAAAAATACGGAAAATATCTGATTGCAGCCGTCGCGGGGCTCGTGTTTTTCGCGGCCTGCGATAATTATGAGGCCGACGACCACAAGTTCGGAAACGCCGTTTATCTCGACGTCGCGGAAACGAACGAGGTGCAGCTTACAACCTTCGGCAACAATAAACCGACTTACGACTGCGCCTTGCAGGCGGAGCTGACCTATCCTGCGGGACAGGATGTGGCGGTGACGCTCACGGTCGACCCGTCGCTCGTCGGGACGTACAACGCCCGCTACGGTACGGAGTGGACGATGCTCGATGCCAAATACTATGAGTTGTCGGCCGAGAGTGTCACGATCGCCGCGGGAAAAACAACCTCGGATGTCGTGACCCTGCAATTCAAGGAGCTGATGGGCCAAGGCGAGGAACAGACGGGAGCGCTTCCTATCGACGAAACCTATCTCGTTCCCGTGCGCATCGGCCATGCCTCGATGGACGTGCTTCACGGTTCCGACGTCGCCTATTATGTCGTGAAACGATCCTCGGCCATCACCGTCGCAGCGCAGCTCACCGACAACTGGATCGAGTTCCCGACCCTCGACAAGTATTCGGAAAGCAGCAAGGCTTGGAACGGTCTGACGGCCGTGACCTACGAGGCCCTTATCTACCTCGACGATTTTGCGACGAGCAACGCTACGGGCAGCCCCGTCAACATCTCGTCCATCATGGGTGTCGAGCAGTATCTGCTGCTGCGTATCGGCGACACGAATTTCGAGCGTCAGCAGTTGCAGTTCGACGGATCGGGTGCCGGCTCGTCCTTCGGGAAGATTCCCGGGCGCGATGCGACGAAGAACCTCGAAAAGGGGCGCTGGTACCATGTCGCCTGCACATATGACCAAGCGGCGCGTACCGCACGCATCTATGTCGATGGCCAGATTCAGAGCGAAGCGACCGATGTCGGCATCTCGGCGCAGAGCAAGAAGAACCAGATCAATCTGGCCATGCGGGCGCTCTACGACCTGTGGAATACGGCTCCCGACAACGAAAAACCGCAGTACGAGACCGACGACACGGGTTACAACAAGCTGGGCGAGGCTTACCAGTTCTTCCTCGGCCGCTCCTACGACGATTACCGTCCTCTGAACGGCAAGATCGCCGAAGCACGTGTCTGGTCGGTGGCCCGTACGCCCGAACAGATCTGGGACAATATGTACGACATTCAAAACCCGCAGGACGATCCGACGCTTCTTGGCTATTGGAAGTGCAACGATGCCTCGGGCAATACGGTCAAGGACTATTCGATGTACCGCAATGACGGAGTGGCTAAGTATGATATTATCTGGCCGCAGGGCATCGAGATTCCGAAACTTAACGAAAACAACGAGTGATTATGAAGACGATTTTTAGTTTGCAAACGGGAATTGCGACGCTTCTCTGTACGGCGGCACTCGCAGGCCTTATGGCCTGCGACGCCGACACCGTAGAGCAGCAGGGCGGGAAACTTCCCGACAAGGAACCGTTGGAGAATATCTATGGAAGGTTGCGTAGCAGCAGTATGTCCGACGACAAGGTTCGTATTCGGATGACGGAAGGATCCGGGTTCGTAACTTCCAACTTCTATTACCAGTTTTCAAAAGCGCCGGCTTCGGAATTATCCCTCGACGCATGGATCGACGGTTCGCTGCTCGATGGGTGGAACGAGGCGAACGACGAGCAGCGAACGTTGCTGCCCGAAGGCAATTATGATTTTCCTGACGGCAAAACGCTTTCGCTCTCGGCAGAAAATCAGCGTTCTGCACTTAAACGCATCCGCTTCATAGCCGAGAATCTGACTCCGGGCGAATATTATCTGCCGCTGACGGTGGCTGAAGAGGCCGGAACCGAGGAGCATCAGACAATCAATTATCTCATTTCAATTCGCGCACGACAACTCGGGGAGTACAAGCTCAATGCCGACCAGGTATTTGCCGTATTCTATCTCGACACGGAAAAATACCAGCCGTTGTTGGTGGATGAATACCTCATGTCCAAGCTCGATGCCAATACGTGGGAAAATGCGTGGAGCGAGCGGGAAGACGGCTTGCGGACGATCGGTAACATTGTCAATTTGAACAAGGTGGTATTGGATTACGATGCGGAGACGGGACGCGCCCTGTTGAATCTCGGAAACGACATGCGCTATGTCCTCGATCATATCGACAAATATATCAGGCCCTTGCAGGATAAAGGCCGTAAGGTCTGCATTTGTCTGGAAGGTGGCGGAACAGGGCTCGGATTCTGCAATCTGACCGACGCCCAGATTGTCGATTTCGTAGCCCAGGTGAAGACCGTTATCACGGAATACGCACTCGACGGTGTGAATTTCTGGGATCGCAATGCCGCCTACGGCAAGGAGGGAATGCCCGCCATGAACACGACCTCCTATCCGAAACTCATCAAAGCGATGCGGGAAGCGCTCGGCAATGACAAACTGGTGACGCTGACCGATTACGAAGACCCCACCGAGTATTTCTGGGATACCGGGGCGACCGGAGGCATCGAAGTCGGGCAATACCTCGATTACGCATGGTCTGGGTATCTGGACAATGAGAAAAATGTTCAGATTGTCGATCCCTGGCATCAGGGGCAGCAATATGTCTCGACGGATCATCCCCGCAAGCCTATTGCCGGCCTCGATCCTGCGAAATACGGATGTATCAATATTCCGTGGTATCCGCAGGGCCCGAACACTATAAATGACTATTTCACCGATATTTTCTTCTGGCGTCAGGCAGGAAACAAGCAGAGCAATATTCTGGTTTTTGAAAGTCTGCGGACGCTTCTTCAGGATAATTTCGAAAGCACTTGGGCTAACAGCATTCAGGTTGGATATACGTATTTTGCCGACGATGGCGCTTGGATGATCGAGGATACACCTTGGGGCCCCTCCATTATGAGCGATAATGAATATTCATTCGATACATCTCTTTTGGGCAAACTCCCGAATGGTGGTACAGGATATAACAAATGGTTAAAAGACTGGTAAACTTACAGGCATGCCTATTTCGGTCTAAACGACATATTCTTTAACCCTTAAAACTCATTGAATGACAGAAAAAACAAAAACCAAAACCCAAAACAAACCGATTAACCAGTTATTGATCCTTTAAAACTAAAAACGACTATGAAACGTTATTTTGAAATTTTTGCAGCCCTTTTCTTGGGTACTACGATGATGTTCTCGTGCCAGCAGGCCGAGGAGCCGACGATGGATCAGGGCACAGTTCCCCAAACCCGTGCTTACGGCGATACGCCCGTGGTGGCCATCTATGTCGAGACCAACGACACCAACCCGCTCAATGCCGGAGATTACATGCTCTCCAACGGCAAACCCTTTGCCGGTATCGTGGAGCTGTTTGCCTCGAACATCCACAAGCGGACGGTGAACGGAGTGGTAGAGCCTACGCTCTTCCTGAATGACAAGATGACCAACCTGCTCGAAAACGGCGGTTATCAGACTTACGTGAAACCGTTGCAGGACAAGGGCATCAAGGTGCTGCTGACCGTGCTGGGCGACTGGCAGGATATGGGTGTCGCCAATATGAACAGCACGCAGACCACGCAGTTCGCCAAGATTCTGGCCCATGCCGTTGAGAAATACGGTCTGGACGGAATCGGATTCGATGATGAGTATGCTAATTATTCGTCTACCAATTCTACTTCGTACAGCGAAATCATCACCAAACTCCACGCGCTGATGCCGGCCGACAAACTCATCACCGTTTTCGACTGGGGGTATACCAACACGCTGAACAGCGAGGCTAAAGCCTGCATCGACTATGCGTATCATGGCTATTTCGGTTCGAGCTTCATGACATCCGGTCTGGTGGACAAAACCCGCTGGTCGCCGGTATCGACGAATCTCGGCTCTGCTCCCAACGCAGCGACGCTGAATTCGCTGGCCAAGCGTGCCAAAGCCCAGGGCTACGGCGCATTCATGTTCTTCAACCTGCGTCGCAGCAGCAACGTTAATCCGCTTAACGGATTCAACGCTACGGCAAGCGGGCTTTACGGTCTGACCGTTACCTGTGAGAACGGCGATCGCCCTCAAGACTGGACTTTTGTATCGTCGGGGTATGAGATCAACATGGACGAAGTGGAATAACTCCGCAAAGAGATATGTGCGAATAGACCGATTTAGGATGGTTATCTGCTTGTAAGCTATAACCAGTTTCCCGACCCGCACATCCTTCGGGGTGTGCGGGTTGTTTTAACTGAAGAAGGGATATAAAAACGTTCCCCCTATCCGAAAGACGAATGGGGAAACAGAAACTACCGCAAATACATTGACCGATTCGAGTCGATATATACCCGTAAGTGACCTTTCAATCTAAAAACTCTCCGTAGCCGGTTTGTGATAGTATTTATTTAATAACGCACGAATTGATGAATTCGTATTCAAATTATATTTAGTTGGCACAATAATAAGTTGAGATAGTATCAACCTATTGACACCTGAAGAATGCTACAACCCGATGAATAGATAGGAGAGCCCGTGCTGTTTTTGCACGATTCTCCTATCATCCCGTCCATCTTGTCTTGGTAGCATTTTCAGGTGTCGATGACAGGATTCGACAGCTATTCGCTGTTTTGCAAAGATAAGAAAAATTATCCAACAGATACTTTGTGAATACGAAAAATACACATGATTCTGCAATACGGAGATCTGTCTTATGAAAACGCTTATTCATACCCGTATATACGCGTTGCTAACTCAAAATGAATCGAATCCGTCGGAATTAGCCCATGCATACGAAGAGTTTATCGAGACGATGACCGAGATGGTTGCTAATTTCGATAACCGGGATGATATTTTGAGAATACTGTATTACAGCCGGGTTGAATTCGACGTATTGTCCCATCCATCGTTTAATCGATATTCGAACAATGTTTTAAGGACGACGTTCATCTATAAAATCATGTATATTCTGGATTGCGAAATCAATATCGTCAGCAATAGTACGAAATATAGCTCGAACCAAGACTATTCGCTCCCTTTATCCTATCAGGACGGCGAGTTGCTGTGGACAGGGACGCAGCAAGAGCTGCTGGAGCTTGCCGTTGCCCTTCATAAAAACGGGATTATCATGTACGGCAACCGCAAGGCGCGTTTCATCGAGATCGTCCGTGCCTTGTCTTCTACATTCCATATCACGATCAACGATGTCTATGTCAAGAAAACCAGGATGCTTGACCGCAGCACGGCGGTCACACCTTTTCTGGATAAATTGAAAAAAGCCTATGAGCAAGTCGTCGAAAGACACCTGCGATAGAGAGAGCGGAGACCTGTCAAGGACGAGAAAATCAGAAAGTTTTTCTCCGTTTGCAAAGTTTCAACAGTTTATTTTTCAGTTGATTATATTTTCATACTTTACAAAAAACTTTTTGATTTTTCCCGAGAGGCATCCGGAAAAGTGTA
>OLQM01002931.1_pt1 | contig 15736 bp, 15 predicted proteins | sample 1673161 | NCBI WGS metagenome assembly OLQM01 (sample SAMEA3136761, study PRJEB25190) | human gut metagenome | reverse complement strand
CGTTCCTGACCAAGGACAGCGCGCAGGGCGGCGTGATGTTCATCTTCGACGAACCGACGACGGGACTTCATTTCCACGACATCAACAAGCTGCTGGCGGCATTCAACGCGCTGATCGAACGGGGACACACGATCGTCATCGTGGAACATAACATGGACGTCATCAAATGCGCCGACTGGGTCGTGGATCTCGGTCCCGAAGCGGGTACGGGCGGCGGCGGAGTCGTATTCGAAGGCACTCCGCGCGCATTGGAACAGTGCCCGGAGAGCTATACGGGCAAATTTCTCAGCCTGCGCACGAAATTATAATCATGGAATTCTTCACATACAGATTACCCAACGGCATCCGGGGTATCCACCGTCAGGTGAAAAGCAACGTGGCGCACTGCGCGCTGGTCGTCAATGCCGGAAGCCGCGACGAACACCCCGACCAGTACGGGCTGGCGCATTTTACGGAACACGCCTTCTTCAAGGGCACCCGGCGCCGCCGCGCATGGCAGGTGAACTGCCGGCTGGAAAACCTCGGCGGCGAACTGAACGCCTTCACGACCAAGGAGGACACGACCATTCACGCCACGACCCTGCGGGGCGACTTCCCGAAGGCCGTCGAGCTGATCGCCGACATCGCCTTCCGCTCGACGTTCCCCGACCGGGAGCTGGAGCGCGAAAAGGAGGTGATCGCCGACGAGATCAACACCTACAAGGACTCGCCCGCCGACCTGATATACGACACGTTCGAAGAGATGCTGTTCGCCGGCTCGGAGCTGGGCCACAACATTCTGGGCCGCAAGGCCGCGCTCATGCGCTACGACGGCGACGCGATCCGCGCCTTCACCGGCCGTACGCACACGACCGACCAGATGGTCTTCTCTTCGATCGGCAACTTCTCGGCCAAGACGGCCGAGACCGTCGCGGCGCGTTATTTCGCGCAGCAGGCGGCCACGACGCGCGGATTCGTCCGGGCCGCGACCGCACCCCGGCCGCCGTTCGAGAAGACCGTGGTGAAGCATACCCACCAGACCCACTGCATCATCGGCGGCCGCGCGTACGGCATCGGCGAAGAGAAACGCCTGCCGCTGGCCCTCGTGACCAATATTCTGGGCGGGCCGTGCGCCAATTCGCTGCTGAACGTCGTGGTGCGCGAGAAAAACGGACTGTCGTACAACATCGAAGCCAGCTACACGCCCTACAGCGACACGGGGATCGTGGCCATCTACTTCAGTTCGGAAAACGGCAACACGGCGCAGTGCATCGACCTGATCGAAGGGGAGCTGCGCAAACTGCGCACCACGCCGCTGACGGGCCGCCAACTGTCGATGGCCAAGAAACAGTTCATCGCCCAGCTCGCCATTTCGAGCGAGAGCAACGAGGGCTACATGCTCGGCGCCGGAAAAAGTTTCCTGACGCACGACGACGTGGACACGATGGAACAGGTCTACGCCAAGGTGCGTTCGCTGACCGCCGTGCAGCTGACCGAAGTCGCCGAAGAGGTATTCTCCGGCATGTCGAGACTGATTTATAAATAAGGTTATGGAAAAAGAGATCGTATTCGTCCTGCTCGACGAATTTGCAGACTGGGAGGCGGCGTTCCTCGCCCCGGCCCTTTGTTCAGGCGTCATGCCGGGCCGTCCGGGTTCGTACGCCGCAAAATACATGTCTCCCGACGGAGAGTCCGTCCGGTCGATCGGCGGATTGCGCGCAACACCTGATTACGACGCTTCGACGCTGCCGGAAAGTTGCGCCGGACTGATTCTGGTCGGCGGCATGCAGTGGGAGTCGGCCGCCGCCCGGCGGATCGCGCCGCTCGCAGGCGAAGCGCTGAAGCGCGGGATTCTCGTCGGCGCCATCTGCAACGCGGTTGCGTTCATGGCCGCCAACGGCCTGCTGAATGGGGTGCGGCATACGGGCAACACGGTCGAGATGCTGAAACAGTGGGGCGAGGCGAACTACACGGGCGAAGCGCTCTACGAGAAGCGGCAGGCCGTGCGCGACGGCAACGTCGTGACGGCAAACGGCACGGGATATCTCGAATTCACCCGCGAATGCCTGCTCGCGCTCAAGGCCGACACGCCCGACCGGATCGAGGCATCGTACAAGTTCAACAAATACGGATTCTGCAGGCAGTAATGGACGCGCTCGAACAATATATCCGCGACCACACCTCGCCCGAAGAGGAGTTGCTGCACGAACTGGACCGCGAGACCAACCTGCGGGTCATACAGCCCCGCATGCTGTCGGGCCATATTCAGGGCCGCCTGCTGGAAATGCTCGTGCGGATGCTCCGCCCGCGGCGGGTGCTCGAAATCGGGACTTTCACGGGTTACTCGGCCCTCTGCATGGCCGCAGGGCTGGAAGGGGAGGCCGAACTGCATACCGTCGAGGTGGAGGACGAGCTGGAGGAGCTGGCGCAGTCGTTCTTCGACCGCAGCGCGCACGGCTCCCGCATCCGGCTCCACATCGGTTCGGCGCTGGATATAGCTCCCGTACTGGGCGGTGTGTTCGACCTCGTATTCATCGACGGCGACAAGCGCGAATACCCGGACTACTACCGGATGCTGATGGGCGACGACGACGGCTGTCCGCTGGTGCGCAGCGGCTCGGTGCTGATCGCCGACAACATCCTCTGGTCGGGAAAAGTCGTGCAGCCCGTCGCGCATAACGACCGCCACACGCAGGCGCTGGTGGAGTTCAACCGCATGATCCGGGAAGATCCGCGCGTCGAGAACGTAATCGTACCGCTGCGGGACGGCCTGAACCTGATTCGGATAAAATAAGCCGGGAAATAATATTTTTGGGTCTAAATATGTTCAATGCGGAAATTTTTTCTTACCTTGACATAACCTAAAACGACCCACCATGCCTAAATTAACCCTTCTGTCGCTATTCGCGGCACTCATGTGCGTCCCCCTGCACGCACAATCTCCCGATTACCGGTTCGGAAAAGTATCCGAAGAGGAGCTCCGCATGACGAGTTACGACAAGGATCCGGAAGCCGAAGCCGTCTACCTCAACGAAGAGAACAGCTTCTACTACCAGATCGGCAACGACATCCTCATCACGCGCGATTACCGCGCGCGCATCAAGATCCTCAAGCCCGAAGGCACCGGCAAGGCCGACGTCTCGCTCTCCTACATCGACAACTACAACTGGCGCGAAAACGTTTCGGGAATTGATGCGGCGGCTTACAACCTCGTGGACGGCAAGATCGTAAAAACGCCCCTCAAAAAGCAGTACGTCTTCACGGAACAGCTCGACGAAAACCGCAAACTCATCAAATTCTCGATTCCCGAAGTCCGCGAAGGCACGGTCATCGAATACAAGTACCGGATATCGTCGAAGAACATCACCTACATTCCGTCGTTCCGGTTCCAGCACGACATTCCCGTCATGCGCAGCCGCATGACGGCCGCCATCCCCGAATTCTTCCGGTTCAACCTCTCCATGAAGGGATATGTGCGCATCAACGTGAACGAAGACGCCTCGACCGGCACGATCGGCAGCGGCCCGAACAGTTTGTCATACAGCATACGCAACATCGCCACCGAAGCCGCGGACATTCCGGCCCTCAAGCGCGAAGAGTACGTATGGAGTCTCAACGATTTCCGTTCGACGCTCGATTTCGAGCTGTCGCAGATAGCCTTTCCGAATTCGCCCGTCAAAAACTACGCGACAACATGGGAGGATGTGAACGAAGCCCTGCGCAAAAGCACGTTCGACACCCACTGCCGCATCGGAAATCCGTACAAGGACGAAGTGGCCGCGATAAAGGCCGCCGAAGGTACGCCCGAAGAGAAGATCCGGCAGGTGCTGCGTCTGGTGCAGTCGAAGATGAAGTGGAACGAAGAGTACCGTCTCTTCTCGAAAGGTCCGCGCGCCGCGGCTAACAAAGGGACCGGATCGAGCGCCGACATCAATTTCGTGCTGATGGCGGTCCTCAAAGACGCCGGATTCGAAGCCGTCCCCGTTCTGCTCAGCCCGCGCCACATGGGACGCCTTCCCTATGCGCATCCGACCATCGACGGCATTAACGCCTTTGTCGTACGCGTCGCCCTCGGCGACGGAAAGCACGCCTATCTGGACGGCACGAACCCCAATTCGAGTCTCAACCTGCTGCCGACCGCATTGCTCGTGGACCGGGCGCGCGTCTACGGCGTGAACGACGAGAGCGGATGGTGCGACCTGACCAATCTGGTCAAAAACACCTCTACCATAAACCTGATCCTCAAACTCAACGAAGACAACACGCTGACGGGGACCTTCATCCAGCAGGATGCGAATCAGGCGGCATTGAGAGTGAGCACGGCCTACACCAACGCCAAATCACAGGAAGAGTATATCGAAAGTCTGGAAAAAGAGCACGGCATCCGGATCGAGGATTTCGACATCGAGGGCGTCGGCACCAACATGGTCGTACAGAAATACCGAGCCACGGTACAGCCCCCGGCGACCGACGAATTCGTCTACATCAATGCGACGATCGTGCCGTTCATGTCCACGAACAAGCTCAACGCCCAATCCCGTACATTGCCCATCGAGTTCCCCCTGCCGATCACCTACGGCATCCGCTGCGCGCTGGAGCTGCCTGAGGGCTACGCCGTCGAGGAACTGCCCAAGAACATCAACATATCCGCCTACGAGGACGGCGCGAGCTGCCGGTATATACGCAACACGTCCGGCTGCTACGTGCAGTTCAACTTCCAGTTCGGACTCAAGCGGATTCTCTACCTGCCGACCGAATTCGAAAACCTCAATACGTTCTACGGCATGGTCGCCGACCTCAGCAACAGCCAGCTCGTAATCCGGAAAAAACAGCAGGAATGATACGCCGATCGCTTTTCACGTTTCTGGCCGGAATGTGCCTGCTTCCGGCGCACGCCCAGATTCCCGGACTTCCCGACAGCCTGCTGCGCAACAGCGACGCCGTATGCCGGCTCATGTCGGTCGATTTCATCTACAGTTCGCCGACCTCGGCGGTAACTAAAATCGTCGAGGAGACGACCATCCTCAACAATACGGCGACGCACAAGGGAAATTTCACCTGCTACGTAAGTCCCACGACCTCGCTGAAAAGTTTTTCGGGAACGCTCTGCGACGCCAGCGGCAAGCTGATCCGCAAACTCAAGCGCGGGGACCTGAAGTACACCGAATTCTCGGCGGGCAATCTGGCCATAGACGCCGCGACGTATTACATGGAGGTCTACGCACCGACCTATCCGTATACCGTCCGGTATGAATACGAACTCGCCGACAAAGACGGCATACTGGGTTTCCCGTCGTTCATCCCCGTCTCTTCGGGCACGTCGTTACAAAAGGGCGTTTATACGGTCTCAGTGCCTGCAAGCACCCAATTCGGCTACAAGTGTCTCAACATCGGGGAACCGGAAAAGACCACCGCAGACGGCCGCGACGTCTACCGATGGACGCTGACCAACGTCCCGGCCCTGAAATCCGAACCGGCGCGGCCGCCGCTGCTCGATCTGCTGCCCGCCGCGCTTACGGCCCCGCACGACTTCATATACGAGAAAACGCAGGGCAGCATGCGCGACTGGGCTTCGTACGGAGTCTGGCAATGCAGCCTGCTCGAAGGGCGCGACCAGCTTCCCGACGCGCTCAAGCAGGAGGTACACCGCCGCACGGACCACCTGACCGCGCCGCGCGACAAAGTAAAGGCGCTGTACGACTACATGGGAGAAACGACCCGTTACGTCAGTATCCAGCTCGGTATCGGGGGCCAGCAGCCGGCATCCGCCGCAGAGGTGTTCCGCACCAAATTCGGCGACTGCAAGGCGCTCTCGAACTACCTGCTCGCCATGCTCAAGGAGTGCGGAATCGATTCGGACTATGCGATCATCCACACGGCGCGCCGGAAAATGTATCCCGACTTCGCATCCCCCAGCCAAGCCAACCACGCCATTCTGCGCGTCCCGCTCGAAGGAGAGACCCTCTGGCTGGAATGCACCAATACCGACGTCCCGTTCGGATACGTGCATAAGAACATCGCTGGGCACAACGCGGTTGTCTTCCGTAACGGTACGGGCGAATTCGTAACACTGCCGCAGTATGCCGATTCGCTGAACCGCATGGTACAGCAGGTGGATATTACGATCCGGGAGGACGGGTCGGCCGAAGGACATGTCACGGAACGCTACGAAGCGGTGCAGTACGAACGGATGATGGGATTCCCGAAAAAGGAGGAGAAGAAACGCGCCGATTACCTGCTCGGCGACCTGAAAATACCGATGGTCAAGGTGGCGAACATCACCTTCGAGGAGCGGAAAACCACACTCCCCTCGATCGAGATCGCCTACGACATCTCGTCGCCCAAGTATCTCAACACCACGGGTAACCGCTGTTTCCTGCCCCTTACGCCGTTCAGCAACGAAAAACCGTACCGGGACAAGGAGCGTCTGTACGATATCCATTATCCGACCGGTTACGTGGACATAACGATCGTGAGGATACGCATACCCGAAAACACGCAGATCGAAGCGCGTCCGGCCTCGTGCTGCGTCACGGCCCCGTTCGGCAGCTATTCGCAGCAGGTCGGCATCGAACCGGGGCTGATTACCGTCGAACAGCGCACCTCGATAAAAGCCGGAACCTACCCCCGGAAGATGTTCGAAGAATACCGCGGTTTTCTCAACGGACGGGCCAAGGTATTCAACGCCAACTTCGTACTGAAAAAACAGTAGCGGCGCCGGCGAAGGCCGAAGCGAAGGGAAGAGTCCGAACGGAACAAGGAAGCCCGAATGGAGGAAAGCCCGAACGGGCTCGAAAGAACCGCAACGGAAATATAAAGAACGGAGGGAAGGATAGAAACGGAGAGCACCGAACGAGGGAAAGCCGATTTTTCGTACCTTTCGGAAAAATCAACGGACAAATGGAACTAAGCGAATTACAGCGGCGGGTCGATGCGTGGATCAAAGAGTACGGAGTGCGCTATTTCAGCGAACTGACCAACATGGCCGTGCTCACCGAAGAAGTAGGGGAGCTGGCCCGCATCATGGCCCGCAAATACGGCGACCAGTCGTTCAAGGAGGGTGAGAAATGCAACCTCGCGGACGAGATGGCCGACGTATTATGGGTGCTGACGTGTCTGGCCAACCAGACGGGCGTGGACCTCACGGCGGCCATGGAAGCCAACTTCGCCAAGAAAACCTCGCGCGACAAAGAGCGGCACCGCAGCAATCCGAAACTCTGACGGAGCGCATTTTCACACAAGCGGAGCGGCAATGCGGATTAAAACCTCCCGACAGGCCCGCTCCGCTGTTGTTGCGGAACGTGCCCGGCACGGTACAGCGCATTTGGTGCGAGCTTTCGTACATGGGGCAGCAGCTCTTCGTCGTCGGCAGTCCTTCGGGCCGAAATCACTCCACGATGTCGATGCAGATCGCACCGTATTTCCCCCGCACGCCATAGGTCTGCACGGCTTCGACGGGAAGCATGTAGAAATAGTGCATCGGCACGTCGGCCGACACCGAGAAGGCATCGGCCCGACACATCTTCAGCCACGATTCGATCGAAGAAAAAGCACCGTTGAAAACCACGAGCGGCACCCGGTCGGGATAAATGTCCCCGATAACGACACCCCTGCCGGCACCGCAGCGCGCCATCGTCGCAGTATCGGTGTATATTTCGAGCGTGCGCAGGATCAGCCCGTCGATAAACTGGAAGATACTGCCCGGAACCCGCTCCCCGTCGAGCAGATAAACGGCGTCGGGCGGCAACGTCCGCCAAAGTTCCTTGGGAACCTTGAACATGGAGACCTCGCCTCCGGCCCTGCGCACCGAATCGTATTCGTCGCGCAGCGTGTAGGCGGCGATATGCTTTGGGGTACTGCGCCACTTGTGTCCGGGCTCGTCGTATACGCCATCGGCCCACGTATATCCCGCAACGTTGCCCAGCAGGTGCGGACGTACGCCTTTTTTCCGGTTGCGTTCGGTAAAGAATTTCAGCAAACGCACCTTCTCGCGCCGGGTAGTGTCCGACAACCGCATCCGACGGTTTTTAGCCTTCACCTTACGCACGTTCCACAATGTCACCGCATCGTATGCCGCAGCTTCGGTCGTACGCCGCCGGTTGAGTTTATAAGCGAACGGGCGGACGGCAGCAAGGGAATCGGCCGCAAAAGCGGGGGAGGGCAGATCGGCGATCGCTTCCTGCCGCGCCTCGTCGAAGCGCAGCTGCGCTTCGGGTCTGAGAGGTTCCTGCGCCGCCGCACTCCCCATATATATACATGCCGCAGCCAAAGCCGCCGTACGGATAAACATATTTTTCATTTCAAAAGCTACTAAAATTTTAGTAAAAATAATACTAAATTTTTAGAAGTGCAAATTCCAACCGGGGTAATACGACAAAAAGCGCCCCGGCCTGAGGACCGGGGCGCTTTTGTCGGACTGGGTAGCTGCGGCTACTCCAGTTTGAGGTCTTTCTTAATGGCTTCGATCTTGGCGTCGAGTTCGGCCTGCACCCGCTCGAAACCGGCAACCGATTCGAGCGGAGCCTTTACTCCGAAGTAGAACTTGATCTTAGGCTCCGTTCCCGAAGGACGCACCGAGACGATCGAACCGTCCTCGGTGAACCACTGAAGCACATTGCTCTTATCCTGTTCGATAGGGGTCTTCGAACCGCTCTTCACGTCGGTCGTTTCGAGCGACAGGAAGTCGTTGATCTTCACCACGGGCGATCCCACGATGGTCTTGGGCGGGTTTTCCCGGAATTCGACCATCATCTTCTGAATCAGCTCGGCGCCCTCCTTGCCCTTGCGTACGACCGACACGAGGCCCTCGCGGAAGAAGCCGTACTTCACATAAAGCTCCTGCAGCCACTCGTAGAGCGTCAGGCCCATCGTATCCATGGCCCAAGCCGCCGCCTCGGCCGCCAGCGAGCAGGCCGACACGGCGTCCTTGTCGCGTACGTAATCGCCGGCCAGATAGCCGAAGCTCTCCTCGCCGCCGCCGATGTATTTGGCCTTGCCCTCGTTCTCGCGGATAATCTTGGCGATATACTTGAAGCCCGTCAGGCAGTCGTAGCACTTCACTTTGAAGTAGTCGGCCACGGCGTTCGCCATCTGCGATGTCACGATGGTCTTCACGACATACTGGTTGCCGTCCAGCTCGCCGCGCTCGGCCCAGCGGGTCAACTGGTAGCTCAGCAGCAGCACGAGGGTCTGATTACCGTTCAGCAGCACGTATTCGCCCTTCTTGTTGCGCAGCGCAACGCCGATGCGGTCCGAATCGGGGTCCGTGGCCAGCACCAGATCGGCGCCCTCTTTGGCCGCAAGGTCGATGGCCATCGACATGGTCTTGCGCTCTTCGGGATTCGGCGACTCGACGGTGGGGAAGTTGCCGTCGATAACGGCCTGCTCCGGCACGAGCTTCACGTTCGTGAAGCCGAACTTCTTGAGCGACTCCGGCACCAGACGCACGCCCGAACCGTGCAGCGGGGTGTAGATAATCTTCATATCGTGGTGCTTTTTGACACTTTCGGGCGACAGCGACAGCTCATGCACCTTATTTAAATAGATTTCGTCGAACTTCTCGTCGAGGATCGTGATGTTCTGCGGGTTCTTGCCCAGCTGGATCATGTTCACGTCGGTAATCTTGGCGACCTCGGCGATGATGTTCTTGTCATGCGGCTCGGTCACCTGCGCACCGTCGGTCCAATAAGCCTTGTAGCCGTTGTACTCCTTGGGGTTGTGCGAAGCGGTAACGACCACGCCCGAATGGCATTTCAGCTCGCGGATGGCGAAGCTCAGTTCGGGCGTCGGACGCAGTGCGTCGAACAGAAAAACGGTGAATCCGTTCGAGGCGAAAATGTCGGCGACGCGCTCGGCGAACATACGCGAATTATTGCGGCTGTCATGGCCCACGGCGACCCGGATCTGCTCGCCCGCGAAGTTCTTGCGCAGGTAGTTGGCAAGCCCTTGTGTGGCAGCGCCTACCGTGTAGACGTTCATGCGGTTGGAACCCACGCCCATGATGCCGCGCAGGCCGCCCGTACCGAATTCGAGGTCTTTGTAAAAGCTCTCGACGAGTTCTTTCATATCGTTGTCCATCAGGTATTTAACCTGCTTCTTGGTAGCTTCGTCATAGTGGCCGTCAAGCCATGCCTGCGCCTTTTTCAGCACCGATTGTTCTAATTCGTTAGCCATAAGATTATTAGTTTTACTTATAATTTAAGTATATGTTAATTTAAAAAATTTATATGCAAATATACAAATTATATTTCTATTATTCAATATCAGGGAGTTAAAATTGACTGTCCGGAAACCGTTGTTTTTCTATATATAAAAAAAGTGAAATTGCAACATAAATTCGGAAATCTTTTTGCAAAATTATTCACAACTTTGTCACATCAAAAACAGTGCAACCCTTATCATGTTAAACAACGCGCAAACATATAGCGATATGTGGCAGAACTGCCTTGACCGAATCAAGGCCCAGACCTCCGAAGAGGAGTTCGTGAAATGGTTCCAGCCGATCGTACCGCTCGAATTCGACGGCACGAACCTTCGCCTGCGCGTTCCCAACGAGAGCTACGTCCACCAGATCGAGAAGAACTACATTCCGTTCCTGCGCCCGATCATCTCGCAGCTCTACGGCCAGCAGACCCGGCTGCACTACGCCGTGCCCCGTTCGGCCGCTCAGGCCGTACCCGTCACCGCCGACGCCGACACCACGGCCATCTCGCGTTTCAACACGCAGACCAATACCGCAAATATAAAGAATCCCTTCGTAATTCCGGGACTCAAGAAGATAATTATCGACCCGCAGCTCAATCCGGGCCTGACGTTCGCGACCTTTATCGAAGGCGAATGCAACCGGCTGGCGCGCTCGGCGGGCATGTCCGTGGCCGTGAATCCGGGCAACAACCCCTTCAACCCCTTATATATATACGGGAACTCAGGATTGGGCAAAACCCACATCGTGCAGGCCATCGGCCACGAGGTGCGGCAGCGCCATCCCGAACTGCAGGTGCTGTACGTCTCGATGAACAAGTTTCAGGCGCAGTTCCAGACGGCCTACAAGAACGGCGAAATCCCCGATTTCATCCACTTCTACCAGATGATCGACGTGCTGATCATCGACGACATTCAGGAGCTGACGGGCAAGACGGGTACGCAGAACGCGTTCTTCAACATCTTCAACCACCTCCAGCTGGCAGGCAAGCAGCTGATCCTCACTTCGGACAAGCCGCCCGTAGAGCTGAAGGACATCGAACAGCGGCTGCTGACGCGTTTCAAATGGGGACTCTCGGCCCAGCTCAACACGCCGGACCACGAAACGAAACTCAAAATCATCCGCGTAAAGGCCCAGAAACTCGGCGCCCAGATTTCGGACGACGTGGTGGCCTATCTGGCCGACAACATCTCGGCCAACGTGCGCGAAATCGAAGGCGCGCTCTCGTCGCTGGTCGCCAACGCCTCGTTCCTCGGCCGCAAGATCACCACGTCGCTGGCAAAGGAGATACTGAAGGTATACGTGCAGCTCTACCAGAAGGAGATCACCATCGACCACATCATCAAGGTCGTATGCGAGTACCTGAACCTCGATTTCGAACGCTTCAACTCGACGGAGCGCACGCGCGAGATCGCGCAGGCGCGGCAGATCGCCATGTACCTCTCCAAGCAGCACACCAAAGCGCCGCTCACGACGATCGGTTCGGCCATCGGAGGGCGCAACCACGCTACGGTGCTCCACTCGTGCAAAGCCGTGTCGAACCTCATCGAAACCGACAAGGCATTCCGCCGCCAAGTCGAAGAGATCGAAAAGAAAGTACTCGCACAATAGTGCAGCACATACCGTAACACCCAAACAGAGGGCCGTGACAGGATATGTCACGGCTTTTTTATATCTTTGCGGCATGAGAAAAGTCTATCACTTCAAAATGCTCCGGACGGCGGCCCTGATCCTTTTAGGCGCCCCTGCATTCGTTGCGGCCGGCTTGCTGCTCATCCGCCTGCATCCCGACAACCTGCCCGTAAGGATCGCAGGCTATGCCGGCATACTCTTTTTCGGAGGCTGTTTCGCTGCCGGACTGCTCGTCCTCCGACGGTTGGCGCAAAACAGCGAAGCGCTGACACTCACACCCGAAAAACTCACGGTCCGCCAACCGAACGGCAGAGAGTACGCGCTGAAATGGCACGAAATCCGATCCTTCCGTGAAGCAGACATCAACGGACAGCCCTTTATCGCAGTCATCACCTCCGAACCGCAGAAGCCGGCAGCGCAGCGCCACAACAGGCTCCGCCTATGGCTGAGGAGGCTCGACGAACGGCTCACGGGTTCGGCGATCAACATTTCGCCCTCTTCCATCCATTGCAGGCGGGACGAATTATACGAAACTCTTTGCGAATACCTCGAAAAATACGGACGATAACTCATCATGGACCAACCCAAACTCGAACGCCTGCTGCGGCTGATGAAACTGCTGACAGCGAACACCACATACGACATCGACCAACTGGCCGAGCGGCTGCAGATGTCGCGCCGGACGGTTTACCGCTATATCGACACCTTCCGCGAAGCGGGATTCGTCATCAAAAAGAGCGGCAACTGCATCCGTCTCGACAAGGAGTCGCCCCATTTTCGCGACATCTCGCAGCTCGTCCACTTCACCGAGGAGGAGGCGGTGATACTCAAAAGCGCCATCGAGAACATCGACGACACGAACATGCTCAAACAGAACCTCAAGCGCAAACTCTACTCGGTATACGACAATAAAACGCTGGCGGACACGGTCGTACGGGGCAAAAACTCACCGAATATCCGCACGCTCATCGAGGCGATCGACGAACATCGGCAGGTGATCCTGCACGGCTACCAGTCGGCGCACGGCGGCGAAGTCCGCGACCGCAGGGTAGAGCCGTTCGCCTTTACGACCAATTACGTGCAGGTGTGGTGCTACGATCCCGAAGCGCATGCCTGCAAGCTCTTCAAAACCTCGCGCATCGGCTCCGCCGAGCTGACCGAAGCCCCGTGGGAACACGAACCGGAACACCGCGAAGGTTTCATCGACGCCTTCCGCATGCACGGCGGCATGCGCCGCCGCGTACGGCTGGAGCTGGGACTGCTGGCCTACAACCTGCTCTGCGAGGAGTACCCGCTGGCCGAGCGCGACGTCCGGCCGCTGGGCAGGGGACGCTGGCTGCTGGACACCGAAGTGGCGGGATTCGCCGGGGTAGGCCGCTTCGTGGTGGGGCTGCTGGACGACATCCGCATCGTCGATTCGCCCGAACTTACCACATATATACACAATTATATCAGGGCGAATATTTCCTGAGCCGCGTTTTTTCGCTACATTTGCTCTTGCACGAATACTAAAATACCAACACCTATGAAAACAGGCAGTATATTGCTGGGAGCATTGTGCATGGCATTCGCCGCAGGCTCCTGCAGCCGGCAAACGCCGGCGGCGACGGAACCGCAGGCCGTCACCGAAACGATCGTATTCAAGGACTACGGAGCCGAGCCGACCGTGCTCGACATCGAAAGCTACACGCTTGCCAACGAAAATTTCCGCACCGTACTCTGGACGGGCGGCAACCTGCAGGTCACCGTCATGGCGATTCCCGTCGGCGGCGACGTCGGGCTGGAGCTGCACAACGGCATCGACCAGTTCCTGCGCGTGGAGGAGGGTACGGCGCAGGTGATGATGGGCGACAGCGCGGACAAACTCGACTTCGTGAAAGAGGTCAAGGACGACTATGCGATCTTCGTCCCGGCCGGCAAATGGCACAACATCGTCAACAAGGGCGACAAACCGCTGAAGATCTATTCGATCTACGCTCCCGCGGAGCATCCTCACGGCACGATACACAAAACCCAGCAGGAGTCCATGGAAGCCGAACACGCGCATTGACCGGCGGAAAACAGAACGAAAAACGTGTGTTTTGACAAAAAACGCACGTTTTTTTTATTTTGTGTCACAACCTGTCACACAAAGGCCGTTCCTTTGCAACGTGAACCTAAAAGAAAAACGATTATGGGAACAGCTTACAAAATCAGGTGCCGCCACTGCGGAGCGCAGTTCGAGCACTACATGCAGCCGGGTTACGGCATCCTGCCGATGTGCGTGGGTTGCGGCGAATACGTCGAGACCGAAACAGCCATCCGATGCCCGGCCTGCCTCAAGAAACTCAACACCACGCAGGAGGAGTTCAACGAGCAGATAGAGGTGACTTACATGTGGGATTAGCGCGCAAAAAGTCGGCGCGGAAATATGGAAAATCCGTGAAAAATTTCTATCTTTGAAAAAATAAACCCTTTTTTCGAAAACACATGACACAGCTTCAGGCGGGGGATATGGCCCCCGATTTCAAGTCCACGACCCAAGACGGTGAGACACTGACGCTTGCCGACCTGAAAGGACAGCGCACGATACTTTATTTCTACCCCAAGGACAACACGTCGGGCTGCACGCTCGAAGCGCAGAGCCTGCGCGACGGCAAGGCAGAACTGACAAGGAGGGGATTCCGGATCGTCGGCGTAAGTCCCGACAGCGAGAAGTCGCACCGGAATTTCTGCGCGAAGCACGACCTGAATTTCACGCTGCTCTCCGACACCGACCACAGCGTATGCGAAGCGTACGGCGTGTGGGCCGAAAAATCGATGTACGGCCGCAAGTACATGGGCGTACTGCGCACGACGTTCGTCATCGACGCCGAAGGACGCATCGAGAAGGTTTTCACGAAGGTAGACACCAAGAACCATTATCAGCAGATTCTGGACGCATACAAATAGGGCGATGAAGCGGTTGGGGAGCATATTACTCGTCGCAGGCTGTCTTTCCGGCACCTTGCAGCCGTATGCTCAGGAATATCCGGCCGGCCCCGTGTCCGACACTCCGGACGAGTTGTCGCTCAAAGCCCGCGCCGCCGCCCGGACACTGTTGTTCAAAGAGCCGGAACCGCTCAGCCTCCAATGGCTGCGCGAAGAGGTAAACCCGCTCCTGCGCGCCCGGCGGAAGCTGCGGCAGGCAATGCAGGTCCGCGCGGAGAAAGCCGCGGCCACCGCCGTGCCGATGGTTCCCAAACGCGACATGAGCAAGGAGGTCGGCCTGTGGCGGATGAGCGTCGGCAACACCTCGGCCGACAACTGGAGTCCGTATCCCGACCGTGCGCTGGACGCCCGAACCCTGCGGTTCCCGCTGCCGCGCGACTCGCGAGCCGACAAGCGGCCCGACAACCTAAAAGCCCTCGACAGAATGAGGCAGCAGAAAAGATAAAAAAAAGAAAAAATAACAGACAAAGACAATGGCAGAAAAAGTACAGGTAAATGCGGATAAGCTCAAAGTGCTCAACGCAGTGATGGAAAAAATAGAAAAAGACTTCGGCAAAGGGTCGATCATGCGTATGAACTCGCAGGAAGTCAGCGACGTACCGGTAATTCCGACGGGTTCGATCACGCTCGACATAGCCCTCGGAGTGGGCGGATATCCCAAAGGCCGCGTCGTGGAGATCTACGGTCCCGAATCGTCGGGCAAGACGACGCTGGCCATCCACGCCATCGCCGAAGCGCAGAAGGCGGGCGGCATCGCGGCGTTCATCGACGCGGAGCATGCTTTCGACAGTTTCTACGCCCAGAAATTAGGCGTGGACGTGGACAACCTGCTGATCTCGCAGCCCGACAACGGCGAGCAGGCATTGGAGATCGCCGACTCGCTGATCCGTTCGAGCGCCATCGACATCATCGTCATCGACTCGGTGGCGGCGCTGACCCCCAAGGCCGAGATCG
>OLQM01002921.1_pt1 | contig 15780 bp, 10 predicted proteins | sample 1673161 | NCBI WGS metagenome assembly OLQM01 (sample SAMEA3136761, study PRJEB25190) | human gut metagenome | reverse complement strand
TTCCTTGTTTCTGCAACAGAAACATTGGGAGATACTTCCGCACTGACAACTATGGGTTTTAACCGAGATGCAACAAATAAAGAAATTTCCGGGTCTATTGCTGTCGATGGTTTTGTAAGCAGTTTTTCTTCTTTATTTGGCTGTATGCCGATTACTTCTTTCAGTCAAAATGTCGGGCTGATTGCGATGACGCATGTAGTGAATCGAAAAGCTATCGGATGTGGTGCTGTTATTATGATTTTAGCCGGATTATTTCCCGGATTGGGCGTAATTCTTGCTTCTCTTCCGGATGCCGTTCTTGGAGGATGTACCTTAATGATGTTCGGGTCTATCGTAGTAAGTGGTGTACGCATGATTAGTCAATGTGGTTATTCTCAAAGAAATATGAGCATTGCTGCACTGTCGTTAAGTATCGGTTTAGGATTTACACAAACACCGCAAATATTCCGTATTTTTCCTGATTTATTTAAGAGCGTATTTGCAGAAAACTGTGTGGCGGTTGTATTTATTGTGGCAATTATATTGAATCTCATATTTCCTAAAGAGGATGTAGAAGGATAAGGATACATTATGAATAAATACTATGCAGAAGAGAATGAAATCATGTATCATACCGGTTTATCGAAAGAACTTATACAGAATGCTTCTTACGCAGTAGTACCGGGAGATCCGGCTCGTGTAGAACCGTTAGCTAAATCGATTGGTCAAAATGCTGCATTTCTTACTTCGCATAGGGATTACACGACTTGGATTACTTATGTAAACAAACAGCCTGTTCTTGTGATGTCGACCGGTATGGGAGGACCTTGTGTTACTTTTGCTGTAGAAGAATTGGCTCGGTTAGGTATTACTCGTTTTATACGAGTAGGAACAACCGGTTCTATACAAGAAAATATAGAACTTGGTGATGTAGTGATTAATAACGCATCTGTTCGTATGGAAGGTGCTTCTAAATCCTATGCACCTGTAGAATATCCGGCGGTTGCAGATTTAATGTTGACTCATGGATTGATAGGGACCATGTGTGTCCCAGCCAGCCTTACGAGGTACCTGATAGCCTTTCATAGCACGGTATCTTGGTATCATATCCTTGATAGCACGAGTGAGAACGTGACCGATATGCGGCTTGCCGTTAGCCGTTGGAGGTCCGTCATAGAAAACATAGGACTCGCCTTTTTTACGGCTGTCAATACTTTTTTCAAAGATATTGTTATCGTCCCAGAACTTTTCCACTTCTTTTTCTCTCTGAACGAAGTTCAGATTGGTGTCAACCTTTTTGTACACGAAGATCAATCCTTTCTGATTTTGTAATAAACGATCAGTTACGCATAAAGATAAAATGCAATAAAAAAGGCTTCCGCCCTGAAACAGGACGAAAGCCGTAAAGCCATTCGCAAACCACCTTTTCAGCATACTGACATATGCGTTCCCTTTAACGCAGGAAAAGCGGCGAAGCTTACTTATCATACTGATTTTCAGCCTGCAACTCGGAAGTGATATTCAGCCTAAAGCTAATCATACCGCCCTCTCACTGTCGGCGGCTCGCTGAGATTTTCGCATAAAGCCTACTGTCTTCGTCAACGTTTTTTACATATGAAATCAGTATATCACCATGCTGATGTTTTGTCAATGGTTATTTTGTTAATTTTCATGTATCTGACTTTTTTATTTTTGATATAAAGTCATTGAGCCTGTGTCCGCGTTGCTCCTCACGCTGTTTGTCGCGATACTTTTTCAAATGCTCGCCAAGCCTTGCACCTGAGCCCATGGAAAGCATAAATCTGTATTTCTCTTTTCTCTCCTCTGAACTTTCTCTGATGTGCCGTTTGAACTCCTCGTATCTGATGACCATATCGTTCTCTTCCGCAAACGTTTTTATCTTCTCTGCCAGCTTCAGGGAATAGAATAGGTCGATAGCAAAAACACCATAGAAAAATCCAATAAAGAACGAGAACGCCAAATTATTCGCAAGCCAGTTGAGTGCGTCAAGAATGTATGGGTGTATAAAGAAATAATAGACCGCGCCCAGTGCTGCCCATATGAGTGAATACAACGGACATATTATGCCTTTATAGTTGAATTTGTTTCCAGTGTAGTCCCACAGCTTGACGTGCATTTTCACAATGAATATCTCGCCTGCAATAAGCTCTATCACTGTCATTGCAATAGCCATAAGCAAAAAAAGTATAAACTTCTGCAAAGCCGTGTTGTCAGTGTGTATAAATTTTTCAAGTCCCGCCAGCAGATAAAGGGTGCAAAGCCCGAAGCCGTATAAAGGCAGATAAGGACCAATAAGAAAGCCGGGATTTATCCATTTTCTTGCTTTGTTGTTAGGCTCAAATCGTCTGAAAATAACTTCTATCCCCCAGCCTATCAGACACCCAGCAAAGAACAGGAATGCCAGAATAAGTATATTGCTCATATAAATAATCCTTTCAAGGTTTATAAAAGCATTGTACCATATTTGCCGTTATTTTTCAATACTTTCAGGTAAAAAAGTTTGACTTTAATCAAAAAACATCAGCCTGCCATCACCTGTAGGGGAGCGGCGCAATTTCTGCTTGGCAGAAATGCGACGTCCTGCTTCTTTCGTTTATCATCTGTGCTATTTTCCTCTTCATTCCTCGCAAATAAAAAAGGCAGGAAACCGAAGCCTCCCTGCCTTATATGATTTGAATAAGATGCTATTACATATAGCTCTTGAATTCGTTGTTTTCTTTTCTAATGCCTTCGATCTCAGCGTTTACCTGACTGATCTGAATATCAACCTGCTCCTTCTCGGCGTTGAGCGCCTTAGCCTTTTCCTGAAGCTTAACGATCTCCTCGTAGATATCGCTTGCCTGCTTACCGAGATCCAAAGACTTTGCCTCAGTTTCAGCAATGCTTGCCTTAAGCTCGTCGATCTTCTTGTTGTTCATCTCGATCTGCTCCTGCGCAAACATACGCATTTTTTCCATTGGACTCATACCCATATTCTCGCCCTCCTCATTATTATTTGTATTTTCAGCTTCCGCAGCTTTCTTTTCAGCTATCTCGTCTTCTATAGACGGCATAGTAGACTCAGGGGCAGGTGAAACCACCATTGTGTCATCAAGGCTTATAGGCTCGATGGACGGCATCTCAACCTCGTCCATTGTAGGAACTTCCTCAGCCACAGCAGCTTCAGCCTTTGCATTTTCCTCTGCCTTAGCTTTTTCCTCAGCCTCTTTGAGAGCCTCAGGAGTAACAAGGTGAACGCTATTGTCCTCAGGAGGAACAGGAGCGGAAGCAGGTTCAGCCTTTGCAGGTGTTTCGATACCTGTTGCATACATATTGCTCTTTCTCTTTGCAATGCCGCTTGCAAGGCTTGCCGCCAGCGGATCAGTTATGTTCTGAGCAGGCTCTTCCTTAGGCTCAGACGCAGGGGCGACCTTTGGACCCTTGTATGTATTCATTCTTTTGAAATGCTCGTCCATACAGCCCTGAACAGCCTTGATATCCTCAGGATCTTTATTAAAGAATCCTGCAATATCGTTTACGCTTCTGCCTTTCTGAAGCATTGAGGCGATAGCCGCAACACTGTGATCAACAAATCCGTCATCGTCCATAGCCAGATTTACAGTTACCCTTGCAGGCTCAACATTCTCCTGCTTTTTGTTCTTCTTTCCGAAAAGCTCGCTTACAGACATATTGAAAACGCTCTTTTTTCCGTTGCCGTTTTCATCAGCACTCTCTCTTACAGGCTGTTCAAAGCTTGCATAGTCAGGAAAGTGCTTTTCAAGTATTCTCGGAACATTATCCTTAGGCATCTCCATTTCTTTTGCTATCTCAGGAATGGAGTAGCCCTCCTTATACAAACGAACGATCTTGTCGCTTATGCTTTCATTCTTCTTTGCCAAAGCAATCAATCCTTTCAATCAATTTCCCAATACCGTGGCTATTTGTAAATAAATACATTTCCGCAATAAACGTTTAAGTAATTATGAACTGTCACGGCGGCACTATATATATTATACAACACAAAGCAGGTTGTGTCAATATAAAATATGCATTTTTTCTTTAAAAAGAGCGAAAAAAATGAATATGGTTAAATGACTTATTATTTACATATAAATTAACAAATCACGTTCCATGAGAGCAGTTTTCAGGCAGTATAAACTCCCGACCCTTGAAATCTATCAGCCCCTCACGGTGCATTTTTCCAAGCTCTGTTGACAGCGCACTGCGGTCAACGCAGAGAAAATCTGCAAGCTGTTGACGGTCGAAATTTGTCGTGACAATGTGCGATCCGCTTTTCTTTGCGAGCGAAGAAAGATAAGCCATAACACGCTCTCTGATAGTCCTGGGGGTTATCACTTGTATCTTTTCGTTGAGCCTGAGATTTTTCATAGCCGTTATCTTTAGAAGCCTAGCCGTCAGCGTCGAACTTTCCTTTATAATAGACTCAGGGGATAAAAACAGCACTGTGCATTGCTCCTTTGCACATACGCTCACCCCAAGCGGTTCACCTGTGCAGGCATAGACCTCTCCAAAAAGCTGTCCTGCCTCTAAAGGAGCGATTATGCTCCTGCCGCCCCAAAGCTCGTCACGTTCGATAAGTGCCTTGCCCTCCAGAAGTATGCCAAAATAAGCGGTCTTGTCTCCTGCGTGAAAAATATAGCTTTCCTTGCGAAAGCTTTTTATGCCGCTGCCGTCAGGTCTGAGAAACTGAGCTATCTCCTCGTCGCTCATGCCCTGGAAAAGGGGAGTGCCTTTTATTATCTTGATGTATTTATTATCCATTTTATCTTCCTCATTTTTACGAAATAATTTTATGCTTTTGTTGTAATTACAACAGACTTTGTGATAAGATTATATTATAATCATAGCATAAAGTCAAGAGCTTTATGCCGAAACGAAAGATATCAATAAAAATACGGAGGTAACCATATGATAAGAAGAGTTATACAAATAGACGAAGAAAAGTGCAACGGCTGTGGTGCTTGTGCAAAAGCCTGCCACGAAGGTGCAATAGGCATGGTGAACGGCAAAGCAAAGCTTATGCGTGACGATTATTGCGATGGTCTTGGAGATTGTCTTCCAGCCTGCCCAACGAACGCCATATCCTTTGTTGAGCGAGAAGCTGCCGCCTATGACGAAAAGGCAGTGGAAGAAAACAAAAAACGTCTTGGCAAACCGGTTTTCCATGGCTGTCCAGGCTCAATGATGAAAACCTTTGCCAAAAAGCCAGCCCCGGTAGATACCCCGTCAGCAAAAACTCCGTCACAGCTTATGCAGTGGCCTGTGCAAATAAAGCTTGTACCTGTGAACGCTCCATACTTTGACGGCGCAGACCTGCTTGTCGCTGCGGATTGCACAGCCTATGCCTGTGGAAGCTTCCATTCTGACTTTATGACAGGCAAAATAACCGTCATAGGCTGTCCTAAGCTTGACGCCACAGACTATTCCGAAAAGCTTGGCGAGATAGTGAAAAGAAACAATATCCGCAGCATAACAGTAGCCCGAATGGAAGTTCCATGCTGTGGCGGAATAGAACACGCAGTAAGAAAAGCAGTCACCGACAGCGGCAAAAATATCCCCGTGGCAGTAAGAATAATCACCACAGACGGCAATGTGATATAACACAAAAGGCAGGACAAAACGTCCTGCCTTTTTCATATCTGTATTAATTAGCGATTTAAGATAACCGCAAAACATTATTGTAGGGGCGAACACTGTTCGCCCGTGTTTTTGTTTACACGACAAATCCTACTTATTTTGCAAACGCTGTAGGGGCAACCTCTGGCCGCCCGCATTTTTTTGTCTGATTTATCTGACTGAGCGAAATTTATTCACCCTTAGCCATGACCTCAGCCAGCTCGCTCAAAGCCTTTTCCGAAGCTTCATTAAGCGTAGAGCGGATAGTCACAACAGGCTCAGCAATGGTAACATTCTTGAAGTTTTCCACATATCCCTTCATGACCCTTGCCGCAGTAGGCGCCCATGAGCCGTTCTCTACAAGACCTATCTTTCTGTTCTGATAGTTCTTTGACTTAAGGTGCATAAGGAAATCCTCCATAACAGGGAATACACCGCCGTCATAACTGCTTGCCATAAGTATTATTCTGTCATATCTGAAAGCGTCCTCGATATTTTCTGCCATGTCGCTTCTTGAAAGGTCGCTGATAACTACCTTCTCAGCACCCTTTTCTTTCAGCATCTCACCAAGCTTTTCAGCCGCCTTTGCAGTGTTACCGTGTATTGAAGCATACGCTACGAATACGCCCTTGCTCTCAGGCTGATAGCTTGACCATGTGTTGTAAAGTCCAAGATAGTAACCAAGATCTTCTTTGAGTATAGGGCCATGTAAAGGCAGTATCATCTTTATGTCAAGGGCAGCCGCCTTTTTAAGAAGCGCCTGTACCTGTGCACCGTATTTGCCCACAATGTTGAAATAGTATCTTCTAGCCTCGCAAGCCCAGTCCTCCTCAACATCAAGTGCGCCGAACTTTCCAAATCCGTCAGCAGAGAACAACAGCTTTTCGCTCTGCTCGTATGTCACCATTACCTCAGGCCAGTGTACCATAGGCGCCATTACGAACTGAAGCGTGTGGCTTCCAAGAGAAAGCGTGTCCCCCTCTTTTACCACAACAGACCTATCGTCAAGTCCATCAATGGTGAAAAACTGCTTCATCATAGGGAAAGTCTTTGCGTTTCCCACTATCTTCATTTCAGGATATTTCTCCGCAAGTTTTTTGATGTTTCCTGCATGGTCAGGCTCCATGTGCTGAACAACAAGATAATCAGGCTTTCTGCCGCCCAAAGCCTTTTCAAGATTGTCAAACCAAACGTCCGTTACCCTAGGGTCAGCAGTGTCCATTACCGCTATCTTCTCGTCAATGATAACATAAGAGTTGTACGAAACGCCGTTCGGCACAACATATTGGCTCTCAAAAAGGTCAATGTCATGATCGTCTGCACCAATATAAATAACTGAGTCTGAAATTTTTGTGTCTGCCATTTTTATTACCTCCGTTGTACTTTTTTCTAAATATACTATTTTAATATACTTTGATTTTATCACAAGCTCAGCATTTTGTCAATAACTGAAACAATGTTTATGAGAATTTTACCTCCTCAAAGAAAAGGTCTTTCCCCATGACTTCTTTCACAGGCATTTCCTCCTGATTGTAAGCAAGCAGAAGTTTCATATAAGCCGCCACCGCTGAGGTGGTGTATATTGGTATGCTGCCTGCCTTTATTATCTCCTCCACCGTCGAGTAGATAGGCACTTTTCTTTTCAGACCGCAAATATACACCATAATGTTCTTTGTTATGCACCCCTTGATAAATTCCGTCAGTGCATAGCTTTTCCCTTCTGAAACGTCAGTGCAAGCCGTCGCACTGTGATAAGGTGAGTAAAGCACCGCCGCCGTGTCCTCGTTTGGCACAAAGCACCCAAAGTCCATTGCAGGATAACCCTCTATAAAAAGAACACGCTTCCCAAATTTGACATCATTATGGAAAATCCGTTCCCTAGGGCGTGACAGCATATTCTCGCTCACTCCGCTGAAAACCGAAAAATCATTGAAGCCGTCATAACCATATACCCCAAACCTGTCCCGACAGGTGTCTGCAGGTATCACTCTAGTAGGAAGCATGACCCTCTCGTACAGCGTGAAAACGCCCTTGTATTTTCCCTCTTTTATAAGACCCACCGCCGAGGTGAAGTTGAAAAGCCCGTTCGAACCTTTCTCACCAATGGGCTTGTTGCTTGCGATAATAAAAAGGGGTATATCAAAATGCCTGAAATACATTCCAAGCAGAGCAGAAGTGTAAGCAAGGGTGTCACTGCCGTGGGTGAGGATAACTCCCGAGTATAAAGCCGTGTCAATGCCGTTTATCTCGTGTATCATTTTCTCCCACCCCGAAAACCCCATGTTTTCGCTGAGTATATTAAGAACCTGTCGACATTCAAATTCCACATCATCGCCGTATGCACTCTTGTAAGCCTCCACAACAGCGTATTTTCCCTCACGCTCAACATCTATTATGCCGTCAGTAGTAATGCTCCCGATAGTTCCGCCTGTGAAAAGCACAAGTATCTTCTTCATGTTTTTATCCCTGCCTTTACCAAAAATCAACCCTTGACATTTGTTATAAATATAATATCATTTCACGATTGATTTGTCAATAGTTGTACAAAATGCACAAAAGTGTGGATTATATTAATGAAAAATGAGTATTGAGAAATATGTTGGGATTTGATATAATAATAGTGTTGTATTTTGTACAGTTTAACTATAGTTTCGCAGATAACCAATAAAATATGAATGAGTTGAAGAAATTGGTGTACAAATAACGTAACGCTACCCTGTAGGGGCGAACAGCTTTCGCCCGCTTTTTCTCAGCAAATCATATTTCATCTGCGAACAACATTTTCTATTAGTATCAGAAAGGAAGATAATATTATGTGGGCATACGAAAGTGTATTTTATCAGATCTATCCTCTTGGATTCTGCGGTGCGCCATTTGAGAATGACGGCAAAGAGGAAAGCAGGATATTAAAGGTAATAGATTGGATACCTCATATCAAAAAGCTTGGTGCCAATGCTATCTATTTTTCACCAGTGTTCGATTCCGACACTCACGGCTATAATACCAGAGATTACCGCAAGATAGATTGCCGCCTTGGCACAAATGAGGACTTTGCAAAGGTCTGCAAAGAGCTTCACGAAAACGGCATAAAGGTAGTTTTGGACGGCGTTTTCAATCACGTCGGCAGAGGCTTCTGGGCTTTTCAGGACGTTCTGAAAAACCGTGAGAACTCACCATATAAAGATTGGTTCCATATCAATTTCGGCGGCAACAGCAACTATAACGATGGACTTTGGTATGAGGGCTGGGAGGGTCACTTTGACCTTGTTAAATTGAACCTCAATAATCCCCAGGTAGTGGATCATATCTTGGAATGCATAACAAATTGGGTCAAGGAGTTTGATATAGACGGACTCCGCCTTGACGTTGCATATTGCCTTGATAAGAACTTCTTGAAGCGCCTCAGACAGCATTGTGATTGGCTCAAGCAGGATTTCGTTCTTATCGGTGAGCTTCTGCATGGTGATTACGCTCAGTGGGTAAATCCTGAAATGCTCCATTCCTGCACGAACTACGAGTGCTATAAGGGGCTTTATTCAAGCTTCAACTGCATGAATATGTTCGAGATATGCCACTCTCTGAAAAATCAGTTCGGACCTGAGAACTGGTGCAGATACAGAGGAATGCACCTGCTGTGTTTTGTTGATAACCATGACGTATCAAGAATAGCAAGCCAGCTCACAAATGAGCGTCATTTGCCACTTATCTATGGAATGCTCTTTGGTATGCCTGGTATCCCATGTGTATATTACGGCTCAGAGTGGGGAACAAAGGCAAACAAGAGCGAGGGCGACCCTGCTCTCCGTGTAAGCTTTGAAAAGCCTGAGTGGAACGACCTTACAGAGCTTATCTCAAAAATGGCAGAGGCACACAAAAACAGCAAGGCTCTCTGCTATGGCTCTATCAAAATACCTGTTCTTACCAATAAGCAGTGTATAATCGAGCGTGAGTTCGAGGGTGAGCGTGTCCTTGTTGCAATAAACGCTGACGATCAGCCTTTCACAGCTCACTTTGACGCAGGCTGCGGTCAGGCAGAGGAGCTTCTAACAGGCACTATCCATGATTTTGGTGGCGGCAGCGAGCTTAAGCCATACTCTGTAGAGTTCTGGAAAATGGAAAGATAGACCCATATGAATATAGAAAAAGGACAGCATTTTTCCAAAGTGCTGTCCTTTTTTGTGTAGCAATAAAAATGTAGGGGCGAACATCATTCGCTTGTTTGGTTTACCTCAATTGTGTAGCGTACCAGTCATGTATCGTAGTGGCGACTGATGATATATGGCGAAATTACACAAGTTTTTTGCAATCTTACAAATGGTAACGTTCCGAAATCGGGACGTCGTATTTCTGCAAAGCAGAAATTGCGCCGCTCCCCTACAATGCTTGAACTATCGTAGGGGCGACCTTTGGTCGCCCGCATATCTCCTATCACTTGCTTATTTTATATCATATGTTTCTGTATCCAGCCTACCTGACAATAACCATAACCGCCTGCGAAAAAGCCCCGTAAGAAGTCTTTCCGTTTACAGTTTTGTAAGCCCTTACCTTTACCATTCTAAGTGAGTAAGGCTCAAATCCTGATACGATAGCACTCTTGTGAGAGCCACCCACCTTTGCCGACTTCACATAATCACTGCCATTTGAAGAGGAGTATATCTCATATCCGCTTGCACCCCCAACAGCTTTCCATGATACCTCAATGCTACCGCTGCCTGCTGATTTAGCCGTGCATGAAGCCTTTGCAGGCTTTGTGACAGCCTCTACAGCCTTTGAGTAGCTAGCCGAAATGTATTCTTTTCCGCCAGATTTTTTCACAGCCTTTACCTTGTAGCTGTACCCCTTTGCACGAGCAAGTCCGCTGTCAGTGAAGCTCACAGCCTTTACAGTTTTTATTCTCTGCCATTTCTTGCTTGTGTTGTCATATCTGTATATAGCGTAGCTGTCAGCACCTGTAACCTTTTTCCAAGAAAGCTTGACGCTCTTTTCACCGGTGGAAGAAACTTTTAGCTTCGTCACTGTGGCAGGACGAATGTTGAAGTTCACAGTTTTTGTGCCTTTGTATAAGCCCTTGCCTGTTATTTTTACGCTCGCCTGACCTATGGCTGTATTCTTTGAGTAGCTCACAGTGTAGTCAGTGTTCTTTACAAGCTTTTTGCCACCATATGTCACTGCAGGCGCAGGAGAAACCGCCTTCCCTGTGTAGTTTTGCGTCTTTATAGCCGAAATACTGCTGTCACTGATTTTACCCTTTACAGTGACGGTACATTTAACATTTTTTCCTCCTGTTGTGTATGCCGTGATAGTTGCTCTGCCAACCCCTTTTGCAGTGACCTTTCCGTTTGACACAGAAGCAATTTTGCTGTTAGAAGACTTCCAGGAAACAAAGTCAGTCAGACCGCTTCCACCACCCATTTTTGCAGAAATAACACTGCTTTTGCCCTTGTCAAGAGTCAGTGAAGCCTTATCCAATGTTACCGAAGCCGCAGGTTTTATGCTAGCCTTTATAGTTTTTGCTGAGCTGTTTCCGTATTTGTCATAAGCCGTTATCTTAACGGTAAATTCACCGCTTTTTACGGAATAGTCCTCAGCAGAAACATAAGCCGAAGCCTTGCCACCCGAAAGCTTTCCGCTTGCGTATTTCTTTGCACTTTCACCATTTTTTGTAGGGTAAGCAGGGAAGACCACCTTTGAAACTCCGCTCTTGTCGCTCACATTGCAAGAAACATCAAAGCCCTTTGCTGTGATGTTCTCCACTTTTGCCCCCGATATGGTCGGCGCAGTTGTGTCAACATAAGTCTTTATGACCTGCTCAGAGCTGTTCCCAGCCTCGTCAGTAGCCGTTATGGTTGTAATATAATATCCGTCCTTGCCCCCAAGGTCAGCTACCTTTACAGGGTGAGAAAGCGAGTTCACCGCCGATGTGTAAACACGGCTTATAGTCTTTGACTTGTTGCCCTCAAAATAAGTGGATACCTTTACCGAAGCCACAGCCCTGTTGTCAGAAATATCCGCTTTAACAGTGTAGCCTTTTCCAGTGATGTTCTCACAGCCTGCGTTTGCGATAACAGGTCTTGTCATGTCGATGTCAAGGCTTTGCGCAACGCCGTTTATGTAAAGTCTGTAGAAATAGTGATTGTTAGTAAGTACCTTTCTGTTTTTCACAGTGTAAACAGTGTCGTTCCAAGTCCATTTGTAGTTCTGCTCAATAAGAGTAGCCGTCGTTCCCTGACAGTCCTTTACAATGGCAACATGAGAGTAATCCTTGTCCTGCATTATGTCCCCTGCCTGCGGAGTTTTCACTTCACGAAGCTCCGCCCTTTTGCCGTAGCAGTACACGCTAGGCTTGTCGTCCACCATGTTTATGTTGTATACTGTAACGCCAAACTTTTCTTCATAAAAACGTGAAACATATCCTGCACAGCAGTAATAACCGGTGTCGGAATAGCCGAGAACGTATTTAGCGTCAACGCCCTCAAAAGAGTCTATGACCTGATAATCATAGTCCACAGTGACGGTCTGTTCGCTGTAGCTCACCGCATTTGTCACCTGACAAAGCATGATCATCATAACAGCACAAAATACTGCGCCCATAGCCGAAAAAACTTTTTTCAGCCCCTTTTCCATTCCAAACGCCCCCTAACTGACAGAATTATCTTATACGTTTTCGTATATCAACTTCATAATATCATAAAGGTTACAATTTGGCAACAGATTTTATCGTTTTTTGCCGAAATGACTAAAATATTTGTTTGTTTTCACAGGGAACACAAGTTCTATATTAAGATATATCCCTAAAATATAGACTGTTATATGCCATACGAACAAATGTCGGAACAAAAATTACAATTTGTAACTTTTATACTTAACACGCTATCAAAAACGTTTAAATTAACATATATCCCCGCAAAAAACTGTAGGGGCGAACATCGTTCGCCCGTCAAAGCTACTATCCCACTTAGATATCCGTATCAATTGATCGCTTTACCCCAACGCAAAGATCGTAAACTGAAATTTGTTTTTCATTTGCACAAAAATTCACCGATCCTGCACGAGAAGATATTGAAAAACCATATGAAATAGATTATAATGGCTGTAAAATAAAAAAACGGAGGTCACAATATGAAGTACATAAATCCGGTCATATCAGGCTTTTATCCTGACCCTAGCATCTGTAAGGCTGAGGGCAAATATTATCTTGTTTGCAGCTCTTTTCAGTTTTTTCCGGGCGTTCCTCTATATGAAAGCGACGACCTTGTGAACTGGACGCAGATAGGTCATGTTCTCACAAGAAAAAGTCAGCTCCCATTGGAGGGCGCAGGCTCTTGGGGCGGCATCTATGCCCCAACTATTAGATACAATAACGGCAGATTTTACATGGTAACGACTAACGTCACAAATGGCGGAAACTTCTATGTCTATACTGACGATATCCACGGTGAATGGTCTGAGCCTGTTTATGTTCAGCAGGGCGGTATCGACCCGTCACTGTATTTTGAGAACGGCAAAGCCTACTTTATGTCCAATGGTGAAGACGATGAGGGCAACCATGGCGTTACACAGTGCGAAATAGATATCGAAACAGGCAAAAAGCTCACGCCAAGCAAGACCATATGGACAGGTGCAGGCGGACGTTTCCTTGAAAGCCCGCACCTCTACAAAATAAAGGGCGAATACTATCTTATGGCGGCTGAGGGCGGTACGGAATACGGTCATATGATAGTCTACGCCAAAGGCAAGACCCCTTACGGCCCTTTTGAGAATTATCCTCACAACCCAGTTCTAACAAACAGAAATCTTGGTGGATACGAGATACAAGGGTGCGGTCATGGTGACCTTGTGGAGGACGAAAACGGCAACTTCTGGTGCGTCCACCTTGCGTTCAGAATGATAAATATGTGGGTGATGCACCACATTACAGGCAGAGAAGTATATCTCGTACCAGTGACTTTCGACGAGAACGGCTGGTTCACAATGGGCGATAATGGCACAACTCGCAAGGAAGTTGAAACCGACAGACTCGGGGATATCAGGCAGGAGTTTTGGAAAGAATACACTTTCGAGAATACCAAAGTCGGACGTGAGTGGTGCTTTATGCAAAACCCCGATATGAACCTTTATAAGCTCGATAAAAAACGCTTTGAGCTTACGCCAAACGAGCATACGATCTTTGAGGCAGACGGCTCGCCTGCTTTTATCTGCATAAGACAGAAAGAAATGAATTTATACGTGGAGTGCAAAGTCGAGATAACAGAGGGCGAAGCAGGATTGGTGTTCTATATGACCCCAGATCAGCATTATGAGATAGCGTTAAGACGCACAGATAAAGGCGTCGAGCTGTTCCGGAGACTTTGCATAGGCGATATTCGCCATGAGGATCATGTCATAGCATTGCCACAGGGAGAAAACTCGGCTGTGCTTTGCTGTAATGCTTCCAACTTTACATACAATTTCTCGGCGAAAACGCTTTCGGGAGATATAGACTTGGGCGGAGCACAAACGAAGTTTTTGTCTACTGAGCTTGCAGGTAATTTCACGGGAGTTGTTATTGGTCTTTACGCTCAGAAATATGAGGATAAAGGCAATAAAGCGGTGTTTACGGAATTCAGATGCGAAAATAAGGAAAAGTATGATAGCTAAAAGATAAAATACAAAAGGTCCGTGGGCGTACCCATGGACCTTTTACTTTGTTATGCTTTTTCATCACAACCGCAGTTCACACCGTTCTTGACATCATCAAATGCCTTCAGCATTTCCTCGGACGGCTTCTTTGTGCAAAGGCTCACAATAATGATAAGTATAAGACTTACCGCAAAACCTACTACCAATGAGTAAAGCCCGGTCTTGTCACCTAAAGTCTGTCCACCTGCAAGAGGTATGTAATCCCATATTATTACCGACAGCGCACCGCTGGCAACGCCTGCCGCTGCACCTGCAAGGTTTGTTCTCCTCCAATAAAGGGACATAAGTATTATCGGACCAAACGAAGCTCCAAGACCTGCCCATGCGTTTGAAACAAGACCCATTATACTGCTGTTAGGGTCAAGTGCTATTATGTATGCCACTACCGCTACAGCAAGAACCGTTATCCTGCTCACAAGCAGTACCTTCTTGCTCTCCGCCTTAGGTGCAATACATGAGTGGTAAATATCCTCCGATACCGATGAGGCAGTTACAAGCAGCTGCGAATCAGCCGTTGACATTATGGCAGCCAGTATTCCGCAAAGGAAAATTCCGCCGACGAATGGCAGACCGATATCGGAGTTGAATACCTTCTGTATCATCTCGATGAAAACATTCTCAGACTTGTTGTTTGCAAGTGCAGGCACAAGATAAGCCCTGCCCACGATAGCTATAAAGCAAGCGAAGCAAAGTGATATAGCACACCATACACAGCCTATGACTCTTGACTTTTTTACCTCTTTTTCAGAGCTTATAGCCATGAATCTTACCAGAATGTGCGGCATACCGAAATAACCAAGCGCCCAGCCGAGCTGAGAGATTATGTCGATGGCTGAAAGGGTCTGACCCTTTTCATCATTGAATATGTTAAGATAGTGATGTGCCTCAACACCGCTTGCAGTGATGTTGTCCATAACGTTTCCTGCGCCAACAAGGAAAAACGCAATGATAGGTATAGTCACAACTCCTGCCAGCATGAGCAGACCCTGAACAAAGTCCGTTACACATACTGCCATAAATCCGCCCATAAAAGTGTATCCCAAAATTACTACCGCACCGATAGTAAGACATATCTTGTAGTCGATACCGAATATAGAGTTGAAAAGCTTTCCGCCAGCCGAAAGAGCAGACGCTGTGTAAACAAGGAAGAATATGACGATTGCCACCGACGATACCAAAAGCATTATCTTGTGCTTGTCCTCAAATCTGTTTTCAAGATACTTAGGAAGTGTCATGGAGTTGTTCGCCCTGATAGTGTATCTTCTCAGCCTGCCCGAAACTATCGCCCAGTTAAGTATAGTGCCGATAAGCAGACCTACAGCTATCCATATCTGCCCCGTTCCGAATGCGTAAACAGCGCCAGGCAGACCCATGAGCATCCAGCCTGACATATCAGAAGCCTGAGCAGAAAGTGCCGCTACCCAGCCGTTAAGTCCTCTGCCACCAAGGAAAAAGTCCTCGGAGCTTTTTGTTTTCTTCATATAT
>OLQM01002894.1_pt1 | contig 15900 bp, 8 predicted proteins | sample 1673161 | NCBI WGS metagenome assembly OLQM01 (sample SAMEA3136761, study PRJEB25190) | human gut metagenome | reverse complement strand
CACCAGCACGCGGTCCTTCATCAGCAGCTTACCGGCGGCGATGGTGGTCTGGCACTGGCGGCCGGTCATACCGAAGAGCATGTGGCCGTCGATATTCTCGTCAGAGAATGGCGTGAACGGTTTGTAATCAAAGATTGCAATGTCGGCGGCGGCACCCGGTGCGAGTTTGCCCAAAGGCTTGCCATTAGACTTTGCTGAGAAGTACTTCTCGGCCATCTTGACATTGTTCTTGAAGAGCATGGTCATAGCCTCAACCCAACCAACATTTGGCATGCAAGCGTTATGGCGCTGCATGGGTAAGAAGACCTTAAGCGATTCAAGCATATCATGCGTGTATGCATCGGTGCCCATGCATACGTCAATACCGCGCTTGAAGAACTCGAGCACCGGCGCACATCCAACCGCGTTACCCATATTGGATTCTGGGTTGTTGACAATACTGGTATGAGTGGCCGCAATGATGTCCATATCAGCAGGAGTTACGTGGATGCAGTGGCCAAGCATGGTCTTCTCGCCCAAAAGACCGTGGTCAAGTAAGCGATGTACCGCGGTTGTGCCGTGATTGAGGGCGGAATCATACACGTCGTCCATGCCCTCGCAAACGTGAATATGGAAGCCGGTCAGACCGTTGTTGGCCTCAACCATTTTATCCAGCGTCTCGTCGGAAAGCGTAAAGAGCGCGTGTCCGCCAAACATGGCGGCAATCATATCGTCGTCTTCATCTGCCGCCCATTTGGCAAACGCAACGTTTTCAGCGATGGACTCATCACGTTTGACCTCTCCGTCACGGTCAGATGTCTCGTAGCAAAGGCAGGCACGGATACCAAGCTCTTTCGCAACGTCCTTAATGGCAAAGAGTGAATCGGGAATCTCGCAGAAACTTGCATGATGATCAAAGATGGTAGTAACACCATCACGCAGTGAGTCAAGAATAGTTGCATAGGCGCAGGCACGGGTGCCGTCAAGTGTCAGGTGACGGTCAATGTTCCACCACTGCTGCTCAAGGTTTTCAAGGAAGTTGTGCGGGTTGCAGTCTTTGATGGCAAGACCACGTGCCAAGCCAGAGTAAATATGGGTGTGGCAGTTAATAAGACCCGGCATAATGACGCCGCCGTGCGCATCAAGTTTTTCTGCATCGGGATAGGCAGCTTCAAGTTTCGCACGCGTATCAACGGCAACAATCTTCTGGCCTTCGATTGCTACGGCACCATCTTCGATGTACGGATGAGCTTCGTCGCGCGTAATAACACGACCGTTCACAATAAGCAGCATGGGAACCCCTTTGCCACGTGCCGCAGATCAGCTACGGCGTATAAAATGACGGATGTGCCCTCTCCGACACTCCGTTCGGACGTATCTGAAGGGAGTCCGACTTCCCTGTATTGCAAAGCGTTTCTCGCTCTTAAGAGCGTTCTGCAAACAGTTAGTTATTAAACCTAACTTTTAATTAGATTTATGTTCTCATAGTTTCTCCGTATGTAAAAGAATTATCGGTGTACGGTCATTTATTGGGGTAAACGGTACGATTCAAAAAATTTACTACGGTTACGCAAGAATCAGATGTACCTCCCTGATCTTTTCTCTTGTGATTTGCATTTCATTACTCATTGGCATGTTCGTATGGTCACTAATTCAAAGAGACTATAAATCCTTTTGTCCTACGGTAGATATTCTTGGGCTTAAATCGTAAGAATCTAAATCGTAATAATTATGTACAGTTAAAAGAAGGGGAAGAACATAGCATCTTAATATCGAGCTAATACTTAAGATAAATCTCTCGGCACCGCTAAATATACGTTAAAATCTTGTGTATGTAAAATAGAATAGGTTTCAGGGATTGCCGGAAGACACCTAGAAATTATCTCTTGCAACGGCATTTATATCAGTCATTGCAAGCCTTGCTCCATATGCGCTACTAAAGCAAAGTAGCCAGGAAATAAGCAAGACTCCCGCAATACCAATGAACGGACCTGCACTGAGATCCAGGTCTTCAAAAGGATGAGTTCCCAAAGCGAAAGAGTTGAGCAGGGTTGAGATAATAGCCGAAGCAGCACCTAATATCAGTGCATTAGCAGCATGTATAAGTGACTCCCCTAAACTTATAACTACTATTTCTCGTCGTGTGAACCCTATCAGGACTAGTGTGGAAGCGAATTTCTTATGGTCATCAGCTGCTGCAAGGGTACAAGCAGCCACGCCTATTAAACAGACGATAGCTGGACACACAAAAAGGATGAATTTTGCTGTTTGGTTAATAGTTGTTCCAATTGAGGACCCACTGGCAGTATACCAGCTTGACAATACTCTAATTGAAGAAGATATTCCCGAAATCATTCCGAAACAAGTCATGATGGCGAGTTCGATTGATGTGCTGCTTGCCAGCGTATAGCAAGCCTCCTCTCGAGAAAGTCTCAACAAGACATTGAGTTTGAGGGGTACTGTCCAAAGACGAAGCATGGGCGGAAGAAGCCATGGAGCGAGGGTTGACATACAGGCAGTAATTGCTATGGGTAAAAAGAAAGCAGCGTTTGTTACTGTGGACATACTACTTTCCGTCATTGTCAAAAACAGATATACGGTAACAGCAAGGCAAAATGTAGAAAGAAGGATTCTTAAGACGGGTACTTTTTGCGTCGGACAATCTGTTGAGGAAAGCACAGCGATAGGACTTGTTGATGATGCGCGTCTAGCTGATCCGTGTCCACCAATTACGAATACAAACATTGAATAGATGCAAGTCTCGAGAAGATCGGAAGGATAAAATGTGATAGCCACAGAAGAAGACCTGTCTAATAAATCTGGGAGAACTAAAGGTAGGACCGGTTCGTATAATAATGCGGAGACTGATGCGCCAAATGCAGCACCTAAACCGCCAATCAAACCAAGCTGAACAAGAACACTACGCCGAACTACACGCGGGCTCACTCCAGCTAACTGCCAGAGTGCGTACGAATAGCGTTGCCTTTCTACAACAAGATTACTCAATGCTGACGCAATTGGTAGTGATGGAATAACGGTAAGTAACAACATACCTGTCCCAACACGAGAAAACATCAGTCCATGCGATTCCGCAGAGTGAATAAGTAAAAAAGAGAATTGACACATACATCCGCATGTAATTGCAAATATAAATAACCCAAGCCAAGTTTTTGGACTATGAAGGAGATCTGATAATGCTAGTCTGAGCATTAGTACTCCCCCATTAACTCAAACAGAGCTTTGGCAGTCGGATGGGTTTTCTCGGCATTTATCCTACCATCCTTGATTAGTATCGCACGATCTGAAAGAGCAGCCGCAGTCAGATCATGAGTTACAAGCAGAAGGGTCCGAGACGTAGCAGAACAATACTCACTGAGAAGGCCTAGGATTGTCGAACCAGATTTGACATCAAGAGAACCTGTCGGCTCGTCCGCAAAGATGATATCTGGATCAGCAACAAGGGCTCGGGCTATGGCCACACGCTGTTGCTCTCCACCAGACAGAGAAGCCACACGCTCATTTCCACGACCAGATAAGCCAACGTGTTTCAGGGTCTCTTCGACATATTGATGTGTTGGATGGATGCCAGACAGTTGTGCTTGTATACTAACGTTATCAAAGATATTGAGAGAGGGTATAAGACAAAACGATTGAAAAATAAACCCAACATGACGCCGTCTTAGGCGAGATAAAGCCTCTTTATTTAGTGAAGCGAGATTATTTCCAGCAATTTTAATATCTCCTGAATCCGCTTTTGTTAGACCAGAGAGGCAATATAAAAGAGTTGACTTTCCTGATCCGCTTGGGCCAATAATACTCACAAACTCACCCTGTCCAATTTCCATATCAATGTCTCTAAGGACAGGCACTGTTCGTCGATTACGACGAACGCCAATCTTGTAACTTTTGCACAGACCATGAGCAGAAACAGAAATCATTAAAACTCCAAAGGATGTAGTGATTCCATGGACCCCTTTCGGGGTCCATGGATTGCCGATTAATGGTTGTCGCCACACAGCCAGCTGAGGTTGCTGTTGGGATCACCATCGCCACAAGCAATACTAATTCCAGAGGCACGCATATCAATAGAATCAGTCTGTGTTTCAAGCGTCTGAAGGTCAAGAAGAGCGTCCATCATTCATCTCCATTTCATTTGAAAACCTAAATACTGACTGGTTAGTGCAAGGGAACAGGAAACCATTTCATGGAATTGCTTTCAATCGACGCCAAGACTCCAATCAGACCTGCCGCTCCACTCGAATAATCCGATGAAAGACATATTCCTCCATTTCCTAACACATACCACTCCTCGGTCCTACCCTCCTTCCCAAAGACGAAGTTTTTTCCAATTCCCTCAAGTAACTCATTTATACGTGAATCGTTCGGGCCATGCACTGATAGCAGTGCTGCGATTATGCCAGCCATCCCATGAAATAAAATGCCATTCAACATTAATTTAGCATCAATTGATCTCTCAATTTGTAAAATAGTATCAGCATTTGAGGAGTTTGCACAAATTGCCAGTGAACAGAGAATTCCAGCAGATCCCTCCGAAAGATAACAGAAATTAATACCGGAATAGTTTAGGTAGAGTTCACCGCTTGTTCCGATAACAAGCTCATCAATTGCACGCTCTTCACACTTTTGTGCAAGTAAAACCCATTCGTTTTCATTAAAGACAAGTGAAAGCTCTCGGCTTGCAATAGCTGCTCCTGCCCATCCATCAAATAAACCTAGAGCATTACCGGTTTCGGATTCAGGACTTGCAGGCTGCTTAATCTTCTCTATAGAATTCTTGAGCCGCTGAGAAGCATCCTTTAGCAAGATAAGCACATCGTCAGAATTAGTCAAATTCCACACTTCTAAAAGTGCCAAAACTGTACCAGAGATCCCCGTTCTAATCGAAATATCAAGCGGAGATATCTCAGGAAGAATGGTCGGGAGAAAATACATAGCCTTTTTAGCGAAACCCATTTGGGCTAAGGCACAAATAACCCCAACACTTCCTCGCAAAAGACCATGAAAACGGACTTCTCCTTTTAAAAACTTTAATCTCTCCATAATCCAGCGTACGTCAGCACTTACGTCAAATCCAGCACGTGAGAGCATGAGCGCAATTCCCGATGCTCCCGTTTCAATATCTAAGCGGCCAAGAGTGCCATGTCTATACATAGTCGCATCACCTGGATAGAGACGGCCTTGGCTATCATTGGCTAAACGAGTTTCCCTTATACCTGCTGCTAATCTTTCTATCCACTGTCTAAGTGATGTATCCTTCTTATATTCAATCATAGGATACCCGTTACGGGGTCTGAGAAGCCTTTCAGGAATAGCCTCTATTAACTTATCAAGACGACGAGTAATAACAAGTGGGAATAAACGCTGAATGAACTCCATCCTTCGAAGGAGCGTTTCTGGAGAAAAGCTACTCGTCCACGAAGGGCAGAATATATAAGTGGCAAGTGAAGCTAGCCCATAGGCATCACGATTAAAATTATCGCAATCATCTAACGGAATAAATCCAGGAGTTCCTAAAACTTTATAATCCGAAGCACCCAGTGACCTACAAGCTTCCAAATCAATCGCAAAGAGTTGATGATCTGGTCCTACAATAAAGTTGCCGGGACTGATATCCATGAGGGCTATTCCATTTTCATGTATGACTCTCACGAGAGCAATCAATTTATCTAGCAGTCGTATAGCTATCTTGTAATAGTTGGAAACTGCATCAGAATCCAAAGAGAGCGGATACTCTGAAGCTACCCATGATTGGAGAGACTTTCCATCAAAGTAGCTTTCGACTAAGAATTCATGCTCTTCAATTTCTAAATAGCCAAGATATTTTGGTGTGACTCCACTCCCTGCAAGCCGTATAAGCATGTCTCGCTCGTGACGAAGCCGAACCTGAGCATCCTCCTCTTTTGAAGTATATCCGGCATATTTTCGAGCCTCTTTTAATATGACGTGTGTCTTACAGGATTCATCCAAAGCAAGATAGACGCCACCCCCATTACTGAAATGTAAGCTTCGCTCTATACAAAATGGTGCAAGCTGATGTTTCAATTCGGAATTGTCTGGATGCAATCTAGAATGCACCTGATTAATGATGTTCTCAGGCACAGAAACAAAATCAGGCACGACAAATCGTGGTTCACGGACATCCCTGATAGATGTGCCATAAGAATCTTTTATTGAAAGGGAAGTACTTCCATCTGTATTAATGGTATAATGATAGCGAAATCCACCATAACGAAAATATACAGGGGACGATTGGTACTTGGTATCCGAGAGAATATAAGGACCATCAAAGCCGTGAGTTAGTTCTTCCAACTCGTTGAGTAAGCTACAAAAATCCAAATCATTTTTCGGATATATAGTAACGAATTTCCCAGATGATGCACGATTTGCATACTTTGAATTTGCCTGCAGAAAAACGGACTCAGAAATCAGATGCTTAAAAGGAACACCTCTTTGAAAGAGATGAGCAGACACAATCTCTAGCAAATGGCGCTCTTGGCCAATAACTGAACTAAGATGAATTTTCCATCCTTGATCTGGAAGATTCATATCTGGAGGAAAATAGTATTTCCATGTATCATCGCTCGTAGTCAACCATGACTGCGGTGGCAACAACTCGTACAAATTAATACCACTGAGGATATTGGCACTTTCAAAGAAGGGTGAGTTACGAACGGCATGACTGAGACGGTAGGTAGTGAACGTTCTATATTTCCGTTTCGAGAGAGTCATATCTTATGCCCTTCTCTACTAAGCCGCCATATAGCCTTTGTAATAATATTGTAACATGTATTAGCATCTGTCAAATCGATATTTAGATTGGTATTACAGATGAAGACGGTTATACATTTAATTAAAGAGTGCTTAGATGGCCAAAAGGTACGTTACTTCATATGCCTGTTGTTGGGAATTCTGATTCAAGTCATTTCTTTTGCACAGCCTCAGCTTGGAGGACGTCTGATTGATCTCGCTGCCACGGGAGGAGAAATGATTCCCGTTGTTGTGATAATGATAACGCTTCTGCTTCTTAACGGGGTTCTTTCAATTCTTCAGCAAATCAACATGGGACGAGCAGGAGAAGATGTTGCAGGCAACCTTCGAGAGAAGCTAGCAAAGAAGATATTCTCTCTTCCAATACTTGAGTATGAGTTACATCCTGCAGGATGGTACTCACAGCGGCTAATTGCCGACATAGATCTCGTAAAAGGGTTTCCTGAGCGCCTTATTCGAATTACCCAAAGCGTCCTAATGCTAATTGGATCATTTATAGCATTGGTCGTTATTGACTGCTGGACTTTTATTGTGGGACTTATTTTGGGCTGTATAGCCCTTTGCTTCACCGCACTTGCATCTAGACCAGTAAAAGAGCAGATAAATGAAGTCCAAGATTACCTCACGGTCATCGCAACAAAACTTGAGAATTTTTCTTTTGCGAACAGGCTTCTCAATTCATATAACGCTTGGTCGGCCGCATGCAATGACTTAATTAGCTGTATCGATTCTGTACGTACGGCTGGAATAAAAAAGACAGATACTCTCAGTCTTTTTTCCCCGATTTCATCAATGCTGATGCAAATTGCCGATATGGGCGTAATTGTACTTGGATCATATCGGGTTGCTGAAGGTAATATTACTTTCTCAAGCCTAGTTGTGTTTCTTATGTATTTCTCGTTCTTTTCCTCAGCAATCAACCAGATTGCTACCTCCATACAGCAACTCCGATCTACTGAGGTTGGAAGCAATCGAATTAAGGAATGTCTCAGCTGGCCTAGTAAACCCGTCAAAGAGTGTTGGCCTCTAGAAAGAAAATGGCAGCCGAACGTATCACGAACATCAAGTGAACCAATGGAAGTATGCTTCAAGAATGTGACGTATTCGTACCCCAATAGACAGAAACCGATTCTAAGAAATATCTCTTTCTTTGTTCCAAAGGGCATGATTACTGCCCTAGTGGGACAGTCAGGAGGAGGAAAGACTACATGTTTTAGTTTAATTGAAGGATTCTTTAACTCATATGATGGAACCATTACGATTGATGGCGTAGACTTGCTCGACCAAAGTATTGACTGTATTAGAGATGATATAGCCTATATTGACCAAGATTCAACCGCAGAGCGAGGCTCAATTCGAAAAAATTTAGCTCTTGCTAACCCTATGGCAACTGAAAACGATATGAAAAGTGCATTGAAGATAGTAGGAATGGACATATATAGCAATCAACTGGACTACGACGTAGGAGAGAGGGGTTCATCCTTATCTGGAGGACAGCGACAAAAGCTTTCTCTTGCACGAGCCATAATCAAAGCACCTCGACTCCTTCTTATGGATGAACCGACTGCCAATCTTGATGGAATTTCTGAAAAAGAATTCTTCGATTTGCTAATACAAAACTTCCCATGTACGACGATTTTATATTCAGCTCATCGCGCATCAATGATAACCCGAGCAGATTGGATTATAGTAATTCGAGATGGAAGAGTAGTTGCTGAAGGATCGCACAATTTACTTATGGAACATTGCCCTTACTATAGGAAACTCGTTACTTCTCAGTCGACAACTCATTGAAGTGTTAAGTTAGACTACTGGACTAACAATCAATTAGTTTTTCCCTAGAACCCATCTTCTCGACCTAGTCACCAACTTTGTAGAGTAGAATTTCGGACTCACTTCGTAAGCACGCGATGCAGCCCCACGAAACCTTAGAAAGTATTCTAACTTTCACAACGTATTTCTGAAGATATAACATTTCAACTGCAGAGGCATTAAATCTTAATGCTTAATTTCTATAAAGTAATACACCTTTGATAACTTCTAACGAGAATTTCTTAGCATCTGAACTTCATGAATCTTGATCTCCTCAAGTCCGATAAGTAAACTAGCTTGCTTGGATTGTTAGTACAATACTTTCAAATCAACTTACCATCTATTATGTACTGTTCTCTTGTGGCAACAAGCCCAGAAAAGGCTATTTTTTAAGTTTGCAACAGATATAGGGCATAAAGATGATGACAAGAAGAAGACTCAAAAGAAATTACTTAAAAAATAGAAATTAGAGCAGAATACTAAATTCAGATACTGCGAAAGAATAGCTATGTAAAAGAATTATCGGTGTACGGTCATTTATTGGGGTAAACGGTACGATTCAAAAAATTTGCTTGCGAAAAAACACAAAATGTTAGGATATATAATGCGCAACAAAACATACACGAGAACCATAGACCACTTACAAGGAGTATCCGTACATGGATAACCAGCAAATTGAATTCTTGAAGCGCTTAGCCCATGGCATAGCTCTGCAATTTGGTCCCAGCTGTGAGGTTGTCGTTCATGATCTGCGATCCGACAATCCCACCAGAACCATCGTTGCGATTGAGAACGGTCATATCACCGGTCGCAAGATTGGCGATGGCCCCTCAAACGTAGTGCTCAAGGCGCTTCACTCCGATTCTGGGAAACTCCATGATTCTTTCTCCTATCTTACTAAGACCGAAGATGGCAAGATTCTCAAATCTACTACCATCTACCTGCGCGACGATGACAATAAGCCCATTGCAATTTTTGCCATTAACTATGACATCGCGCTCTTCTCGGCAATGGAAGAGGCTTTGCACGCATTTACCACGCACAGCGACCCTTCCGATGCGGCTCCGCAAACCATTCCGCATAACGTTACCGATCTTTTGGACGAGCTTATCGATCAAAGCGTCCGCTTGGTAGGGCGCCCGCGCGCACTGATGACAAAGGACGACAAGATCAAGGCGATCCGTTTTCTTAACGACTCCGGTGCGTTTCTTATTACAAAATCAGGTCAAAAAGTTTGCTCCTACTTTGGTATCTCAAAATACACACTCTACAACTACCTTGACGAGGCAAAAAACCAAGACTAGATTGAGGTATAAAATCAGCGCATTAATCTGAAGCCTACGCTGATTATCCGTGCCAAAAATCCGTCTCGTAAGGTCTGGTGCTCTATGAGCGAGAAAATCCTTGGGTCTGTACTACATCTACCTGAAAGCCTCCCTGAAGTGGCGCAACTTACCGCTCAGTTGGTATCAATTGAGAGCACTGATCCCGGTACTTTTGAGGCAGATGTTGAGACCTTCGTCAAACACTGGATTTTTGAAAACTGTATGTTTGAACTGGCCGGGTCTACCTATCCCCTGATACAAGAGGTTGAAGCTCTCCCGGGGCGTAAGTGTCTGCGCGCCACAATTCCAAACGTCAGCCGTAAGGTTTCCAAAGACGTATCCTGCCCGCCTTCCGATCTCACGTTTATATGCCACATGGACACCGTAACAGACGGTGACGGCTGGAGTCCTGAAACACCCGCATTTGCGCCCGTTTACAAGGACGGTCTTCTTTACGGCCGCGGTTCATGCGATATGAAAGGTGGTCTTGCCTGCGCGCTTCTTGCCTTCAGAAATGCGTGTCACACCGTTGCTCGCACCGGCATACTCCCCCAAAAATCCCTTTCCGCCGTCTTTACCGTTGACGAAGAGGCTGACATGCGTGGCGTTGAGCGTGTTATTGCAACCGGCTGGGTTGGCGAGAAGGGCTGGGTGCTTGATGCCGAACCTACCAACAACCGTATCCGCGGCTCACACAAAGGTCGCACGTGGTTCAAGATTACCGTCAACGGTATTACCGCACATGCCAGCACACCGTGGGAAGGTGCCGATGCCATCGCCGCCATGGCCATCGTCATCAATGAAATCCGTACGAGCGTAGGCTCACTGCCCGCACATCCCGAACTTGGTCGCTCAACCGTTACCTTTGGCCAAGTTATGGGAGGATATCAGCCCTATGTTGTCCCCGATAAGGCGGAGCTTTGGATTGATATGCGCCTTGTGCCACCGGCTCATACCGCGAGCGCCGAGAAGATAGTCCAGGCTGCACTGTTGAAGGCAGAGACGCAAATACCTGGTGTACATGCCCACTACGACATCACCGGCAATAGGTCTCCCGTGGTACTTTCCGCTGAGTCCGAGCTTCTCGCCACACTGCACTCTTGCACCGAGGCGTGCAAAACACCGGCGGACCTTGATATTTTCACGGGCTATACCGATACTGCCGTTATAGCCTCTACGTGCGGAAATCCCGAATGTTTGTCATACGGACCGGGTGAACTTGAGCGCGCTCACAAACCCAATGAATATGTTCCTGTTGTCGATCTTGAACGTGTATATCACGTATTTAAAGAATTGACCACTCGAGTTCTCCAAAAACAGTAGAAGAAACCCAAAGAGACCCGTAACAGTCTTTGTGTAGTGAAAAATCCATTACACAAACCTAGTGTTTCTTCCTATACCTTCTTCTTGTAGCATGAGCACTCCCCCTTCGAGCACCTGCTTTGAGTCTCTTAATAACGTCATCAGATGTGGTGCCTTCAAGCTGACTTCTTATACGGACAATCTGATCACGAAGCTGTGCCGCCCGCTCATAATCCATATCAGTGGAAGCCTGAGCCATATCTGACTCAAGATGAGCAAGCATGGTCTCAACCTCACTGCGAGGCAACTCCGAGAATTCTTCGACTATGGCTTCAATGCTGTCCACCTCGCCGGGAGCTCCTTGTGTTTCTGCTCCCTCGCCTGAGGCGGTATAAAAAATGCCATCTTTGCGCTGACGCTTGTCTACGTTTTCAGCGGCTTCATCAATAAACTGTGAGATATCTGCTATAGATTTATGAATCGTCTGCGGCACGATACCATGCTTGGCGTTGAAGGACTCCTGAAGCTTACGACGGCGCCGCGTTTCATCAATCGCAATGCGCATGGAGTCTGTTATACGATCGGCATACATAATGACCGAACCCTGAGCATTTCTTGCCGCTCGACCCATGGTCTGAATAAGCGATCTTCTGTTACGAAGAAATCCCTCTTTATCCGCATCCAAGATAGCAACAAGAGATACCTCAGGAATATCCAAACCCTCACGTAAGAGGTTAATGCCCACGAGCACATCAATCTTGCCTTGCCTGAGCTCTTTTATAATTGCAACGCGATCAAGGGTTGCGGTATCCGAGTGCATATAGTTGACTTTTATTCCCTCGTCAAGCAGGTGATCCGTTAAATCTTCTGCCATCCGCTTAGTCAGTGTAGTTACAAGAACTCGTTCTTTTTTGGCAACGCGTTCTTTTACCTCAGAGATAAGGTCATCAATCTGACCACGTATGGGGCGCACCTCAACGGAAGGATCGAGAAGACCGGTAGGGCGAATAATCTGCTCTACCTGTGCCACCGACTCCTCATAATCACCTGGAGTAGCAGATACATAGATAAATTGTGGGATACGTGCTTCAAATTCATCAAAGCGGAGCGGCCTGTTATCAAGTGCTGACGGCAGACGAAAACCATGCTCAACCAAAGTGACCTTACGCGAGCGGTCTCCTTCATACATTCCTCGGATCTGAGGAACCGTTACGTGGCTCTCATCAATGATGCAAATCATATCTTTGGGAAAATAATCAATGAGCGTATATGGAGGCTCACCCGGAGCACGTCCGTCCAAATGCCGAGAGTAATTCTCAATACCGTTGCAGTATCCCATGGTCTCAAGCATCTCAAGATCATAGCTCGTTCTTTGTGCCAGCCTCTGAGCTTCCAGCAGCTTATCGTTTGCTTTAAGCTCAGCCACGCGATGCTCAAGTTCTTCACTTATTGTCTGCAGTGCATGAGTAACCTTTGGACGCTCGGTTACATAATGGGATGCAGGCCAAATGGGAACGGCATCAAACTCACGGATGACCTCACCGGTTACGTTGCTTATCTCAGCAATGGTTTCCACCTCATCGCCAAAGAACTCTATACGCAACGGATTTTCCGCATAGGGAGGAAAAACATCGACAACATCGCCGCGAACACGGAACATTCCGCGCTGAAGATCATAGTCATTGCGGTCATACTGGATATCTATTAAATCCTTTATAAGATCATCCCGCTCAAGCGGAACCGATTTATCTACGTTGGGAGCAAGACCGGCATAATCTTGCGGGCTGCCAATACCATAAATACAGGAAACAGAGGCAACCACAATAACATCACGACGAGAAAGCAGACTAGACGTTGCCTGGTGACGGAGCTTTTCTACCTCTTCATTGATGGAAGCATCTTTTTCAATATAGGTATCTGATTGCGGAACATATGCTTCTGGCTGGTAATAATCGTAATAAGACACAAAATAGACAACGGCGTTATGGGGAAACAACTCTTTCATTTCAGAGGCAACCTGTGCCGCAAGGGTTTTATTGGGCTCCATAATAAGCGTGGGACGATTAAGCTTTTCTATGGTTTTAGCCATGGAAAACGTTTTACCGGACCCCGTAACTCCTAACAGCGTCTGGTATCTCAATCCCTCTTCAATGCCTTGTGCAAGCTTCTGGATGGCCTGAGGCTGATCGCCGGCAGGCTCAAACGAAGACACGACAGAGAGACGCTCTTCTCCGCTTTCACGGCCAAAGCGACGGAGCTCTGCTCCCACCCGTTCTGATTCTCTATCATGATTTGAAACTGCCACAGAGCCCCTTCCCTTGAACCGTAGTGTACCCTATTTCTTCACAAATTACAAACATTTGTTCTATTTTTCGTATCCGAGAAACCCTGAGCCATCACGAATACGCTACACTTGATACCCGTATACAACCGACTCATTTCTATTGAGGAATCAAAATATGCCTTCAGAGCTTCCTTCTTCCAACACGTCATCACCAAAGCGCCCGTATCCTCCTTCCATGAAACTCTTTCTCTTTGTTTTGGGTACCGGAGGCACCGTGTTTGGGCTCTCCCAATTCGTAAGATCCCAGGTCTCTGATGAAGCGCATATGAGCGCAACACTTCTTATGATCTGTGGCATCGTTCTTCTCGTCATGTTGTTTCGAGATAACGGCACGTCTGCAGAAACCGTTCCCGCAACACAAACGGATACACCGCAAGAACAAACCGCCAGCCATTCGCAGGACGCTGTTTTACCAGAACCTGCAAAAAGCGCTCCATCTGCTTTTGACTTGGCCATGTCTCGCTCAGACAATATTCCTGCTTCACTCAAAGATCTTATCGATACCAACCAGCTCAAAAGACCCGAGCTCCAAGAGATGCTCGTGCGTTCAGGTCTTCTTGATGCTCATCGAGTGCCTGATACCAAAGGATTTAAATTTCCTAAAAACAAGCGATACTGGCTCAACGCAAGGACCAAAGATTTTAACGAAGACCAGTACAATGACTTCATCGCTCTTGAAGCAACCTTAAACATCGCAGATGACATTGAAGCTCTGCCGGCACATTACCGCAACGGAGCACTCTCAGAAAAAATTTCCACGGTACTGAGAAACATACTTACCAAAATACCTCAGCCGCAAAACTATCTTCCCGCCCACACAACTCTTTCCCCCAATGAGACCGACTGGAACGTGAGGTTTTTCGTAGCGTCCTATCTGGAAAATCTCTCTTTGCCTTTTAGACAACCGACACTGTTTGCGTATGACCCGGACACGGCAACGCTTATATTTGACACTAAAGTACCGGCTCCCCGGGCATTCTCTTTTGTGTCTTCCGCGCAAAATGTACAAATTACCTACGCTCGAGCCTATGCCTTGCGGGTAGCCGCCGTTCTTTCCTCAGGCATCCTGAATAACTATCCAATTTCCCGTATTGTCATCAATGAATTTGTCAACGCGCATACGGAACACCCCATCCTTTCCTGCGATGTTAATGCAACCTCCCTAGAAAGCCTCGTTTCTGCCGCTCAAAGCCCCACACTTGAAACCGGTGAGTTTCCGCAGATATCGTGTCTGCGCTTTAGCCTCACCGAGAATGGTTGGTTTGAGCCGACAGAACCATATAAGGCGCTCAACAGTCCTTCCGAAGAACATCCTCTCTTCTATGCTCAGGCTGAAATACGCGATGAAGCAGCACCCAAAGACGTCCAAGAGATTACCTCTGCAAAACGTATCTCCGATTTAAGCTTCAGGGAGGATTGCGGACGCATTGAAACGTGGAATGCCATTGTTGCAGAACTTGGTGATTCAACTGCTCACGCCGTAGCCGTCCTTAAAAATGCACAGCAATCCACAAAAAATACCGTCACCATGGAGGCGTTCTCCCGTGTTATCCATGCGCTTGTTTCAGGATCGGTTGACGTAAGCAATAAGCCTGAGCTTGCTCACCTGTTTATGTCGGGTTCTGATCTTGATGGCGCAATTGCTCACATGAGAGAGGTTTTTGATACGGAAGATGTCAGCAGAGAAACTTTTGTGGCATCTCTCAAGGTTCTTGAAGAAAAACTTGAACCCATTACAAACCTGGGAATGTACCTTGATGACACCGATTCGGTGTACCGATACTTTGATTCCATTACCGACCGTATCGACTACAACCGAGCATACTCTTCGGATTCCCGGCAGGTTGTTCTTGTCCCCGATGCGTACTATGACGCAAATGCTCTGCTCGTACGTGCATATAATCAAATTAACGAGCCGGAAAAAGCATTGAGGTATGCCGAAGAATGCATCCGCATAGCCCCTCTGAATGCCGACGCACTGCTCTATAAGGACCGCACGTTGCAGGATCTCTCGCGCAATGCAGAAGCGGCGAAACTCGTTCGCGAACTTATCCCCTATAAACTGCGCCAATATGATGTTGCATTCCTCTATTACCGTCTCGCATATCTTGAGTGGCGGCTTGGACATGGAGACATTGCCGTTGCCTGCTATCAGCAAGTTTTAAAAATGGATACCGAGTTTTCCTATCACGCGCAAGATGAGCTGACCGAGCTTATGAAAACCGATCCGACGCTTGTAAAAATCGATGACGATAAGTTAAACGAGTTCTTCAGCATTCATGGTATTCCCATTGATGACCAAGAGGCGCGCTACCAAATACTGCGCTCTGCAGCCATTGCGTGTACAAA
>OLQM01002892.1_pt1 | contig 15906 bp, 15 predicted proteins | sample 1673161 | NCBI WGS metagenome assembly OLQM01 (sample SAMEA3136761, study PRJEB25190) | human gut metagenome | reverse complement strand
CTCCCGGCAGCCTGCAAACCCCGCACGGCGAGCTTGGGTTGTGCGTGGGCAACCTGCCCGGTCAGGCCGTGCTTGTGCCGCAGACTGTTTCTGAGATACTGGGTTTCTGGAATGAGGAATACGGCCTCTATGGCGGCGAGGATGGCGATTACGGCCTGCGCATGCAGGCGGCGGGCCTGCCGCAGTACTATTACCTTGGCCCCGAGTATTTTGAAAATATCAGGGAAGACGATGATGCGCGCGGAACCTATGCCGCACGCGGTATAGACAAGCGCAGACTGCACCGCGAGCTGGTGGTCAGGGATAACCTGTGCATGGGCAAGCTGTTCATGAATAAAATTCTCTACCTTTCCGGCCTGCGCTCTCTTGCGCCGCTACAGCGCTATGCTGTAGACGATGTGGACGGGCAGGGCCGGGTACGGCTGACCGAGCGTAAGGAATACAAGGAATTTCAGCGCGATCTTGCGCAGGTGGCCGCAGGGCTGAACGCCCGTTTTCGGGATTATGTCATGTCCTACAAGCTGGATGCGCCTACGGCGGACGCCATGCGGCAGGTGCTTGAAAAACACGCGCAGGCAACAAAAATTGACAAGGGGCTGTGATGAACGCACGTAAAGTCAGAGAAGACCTGGGCCGCGCCAAGGCCTGTTGCGCGCGCCGCGATACGGAACGGGCGCTCTTTCTAACCATTTCGGCTCTCAAGGAGCTGGGCGGCCAGAGCGCTCCGCTCGATTTGCGCGGCGATTTTCGAGCCGCAGTGGCGGATCTGGCTGTTGATCCGGAGCTGAAAGCCGCCGGAGCGCCAGCCTTTGTCTATACTCCCGGTGCGGAAAAAGATCTGCTCCAGCTTCTCTCGCAGCTTTACCGCTCCCTGAAAGGGCAGGAAAAAGAAGAGGAATATCAGGCGGCCTTGCAGCGCAAGCTGAACCTTGACCACGGCTTCAGCGACGGCAAAAAGTTTCTGGCAGAGGGTAAGCCTTCAGAGGCTGATGCATGTTTTGCCGAGGCCCTCAAACACTACAAGGACGAAAAGGCCATCTTTGGCATGATGGCCCGGGCCATGATGGACGCGGGCGAATATGTGCGCGCCATCGGGCATGCGCGGGCCGGCCTCAAGGAACTGCCGGACGATGCGGAACTGACGCGCATTGTGGAGGAGTGCACCCGCCTGCGTCAGTAAATCTTTCGGCGTATTTTTTGCATCGTTCTGACGAAAACTTGGCGGCGGCAAAAACTGCCGCAGGGAGTCGTCATGAACGGTCACAATCACGTAAGGTCAGTTCCCTATATGGCATTGAGCGCGGCGCTCTTTGGCTGCGCACTGTTCTTTGCCGTTACCCTCTGGCGCGGCGAAAGCATGGGTGAAAGCGGACAGTTTGCCTATACCCCAGGTTTTGATGTGCGGGCGGATGTGGTCAATTCCGTGCGGGTTGTGCCGCTTGCGGGAACAGCCCTGCGCAGCCCCAGCGTGAACGCGGATAAATCCGCGGCTGTTTCCCTGGCCTACTAGGCTGTTTTTATTTTGAAAAGTTGGATTGCCTCTCAGTAGTAGCGGGCGGCCATTTTTTTGTGTATACTTTACCACCTTTTTTGATCTTGTTCTTTCAGCGGTCATTCTGCTGGAGGGCTGACGTGTCGCGCGTAGTTCTGAAAAGGAGATACAGAAGTGTATTTCTGGTCCGTTCTTTCTATCCATATCTGAAGATCACTAATCGGGAACGGTTCTTCCCTTTGTTTCAGATTGCAATTACCTGTAATTTTTACCGTATTGCTTGTAAAACATAGTAATTTGCCATGTTATATTGACTTTGTTTCAGAATGTGCCTACATTGTACAAGATGCCCGATTAGAATGGATGAAAAGCCCTATTGTTCTCGTCACTGTAGTGCCATGTTTAACTTCCTTATTTCTCCATAATATTAGTGAGTTACTGACCGATACTTTTTGTTCGGCAATAACATCACGCATTCTTTAAAGGACATGTTTGCGTTATGAATTGGGACTGGGACAAACTTCAGGAAAAAAGACAGAAGCAGGGTTCTAACCCTCCGCCCCGACCTCCTCAGGATGTGGATTCTGACGATATGGGGCAGGAAGAAGAAACCCCTCGTGCCAGGCGCACCCCTTTTAACAACGGCCGGGGCCCCGGTGGCGAAAACCCTTTTTCCAAGATAGCCCGCATGCGCTTTCCCAACGGAAGGGCGGCTGGCCTTGTGGGTTTTGCCATTGTGGTTCTGTGGCTTCTCTCGGGTATTTATATTGTTAATCCCGATGAACAGGGCGTTGTGCTGCGTTTTGGCAAGTATGACCGCACCGAAGGGCCCGGCCCGCACTACGCGTGGCCTGTTCCCATTGAATCAGTATACAAGCCGCAGGTCACGCAGGTTTTGCGCAGCGAGGTGGGCTTCCGCTCCGTTGGGCAGGCGGCCACCTTCCAGCAGGGGCAGTTGCGCACTATTCCGGAGGAAGCCTCCATGCTCACGGGCGATGAAAACATCGTCAACGTGCAGTTCAGTGTGCAATACAAGATCAGCGACCCTGTGGACTACCTTTTTAACGTTACCGCGCCCGCAGCGTTGGTGCGCAATGCCGCAGAGGCGGCCATGCGCGAGGTCATCGGCAACAGCCAGATCGACTCTGCCATTACCGATGGCAAGCTGAAAATTCAGAGCGAGGCCACCCAGTTGTTGCAAACCGTTCTTGACCGCTACGGCGCGGGCATACAGGTGCTGGCCGTGCAGTTGCAGGATGTGCACCCCCCACACGAAGTTATTGACGCGTTCAAAGATGTGGCCAGCGCCCGTGAGGACAAAAGCCGCATCATTAACGAGGCCGAGGCCTACCGCAACGAGCTGCTGCCCAAGGCCAGGGGCCAGGCTGCAGCCATGGGCAACGAGGCCGCTGCCTATAGCGCAACGCGCGTGCGTAACGCCGAGGGTGATGCCTCCCGTTTTGAAGCCCTGCGCATAGAGCACGACAAGGCCCCCAAGGTCACGGAACAGCGCCTCTATTTTGAAGCAGTAGAAGACATTCTTTCCAACGCGAACGAAAAGGTGCTTATGGACAATCCGGCTGCTGGCCGCGCGCTGCCCTATCTCACCTTGCCTGGTCTCGGCGCTCCTGCTTCGCCCAAGACGCTGGAGAAGAAATAATGAGTAAAAATCCTCTGGTGCTGATTCTTGTTGCTCTGGTACTGCTTATCGTTGTTACCCAGGGATTCTTTACCGTTCACCAGACCCAGAAGGCTCTGGTATTGCAGCTGGGCGAACCGCTTTCGCGCGTGTACGGGCCTGGCCTGCATTTTAAAATTCCTTTTATCCAGAACGTGGTCTATTTCGATGCCCGTGTTCTGGACTATGAAGCGCGCTCCCGAGAGGCCTTTACCGTAGATAAAAAGGCCATTGTTCTTGATAACTATGCGCGCTGGAAGATCATTGATCCCCTGCAGTTTTACCGCACCATGCGTTCCATTCCCGGAGCGCAGGCGCGGCTGGACGACGTTGTCTATTCACAACTGCGGGCACTTGTGGGTGCGTATACCCTTACAGAGGTCGTGTCCTCCCACAGGGCGGCCATCATGAAGGAAGTGACCAACAAGGTTTCCGACCTCATGCATGGCTACGGAGTCGAGGTGCTGGATGTGCGCATCAAGCGTACAGACCTGCCACCTGAAAACCAGCGTGCGATTTTTGGACGCATGCGGGCCGAACGTGAACGGCAGGCAAAGCAGTACCGTTCGGAAGGTGAAGAGGAGTCGACGCGTATCCGTTCCGATGCCGACCGCCAGCGCGCGGTTATTCTGGCAGAGGCGGCGCGCGCCGCGCAGATTGAACGAGGACAGGGCGATGCCAAAGCGGCGTCAGTTTACGCCCAGGCCTATAACAAGGCCCCTCAGTTCTATGCGTATCAACGCTGGCTTGACGCCATGCGTAAATCGCTAAAAGAGAACAGCAAGCTGGTGCTTTCCAACGAAACGCCGCTGCTTAATCAGCAACATTGATGCGTGGTTTTCCACGCCAGGAGTCAAAGAGTTATGCCCGGTTTTGCAGAGATATATGAACGCATCAAGTTGGCCACCAACAGCCGCACGCAGGTTGAACTGGCCGAGGTTCTGGACATCCGTCAGTCCAGTATTTCCGATGCGAAACGGCGCAATTCCGTGCCCGGTGACTGGTTCATGAAGCTTTTCGAGAAGTTTGGGCTGAACCCTGACTGGCTCAAGCAGGGTGTAGGCCCCATGTACTTGCGCACCGAGCAGGGTTATGTGCCTGAAGACGCACCGGCCTCCCTTGCCGAGACTGCTGCCCACTATGGCGACGCCATGGCCCGTGGCGGCATCCACTCCGTGTATGACGCCAAGTGCGTCTACAATGATGATGCCCCCCGTCCTGCCCTGGCTCTGGCGGGCAAGATATCGCTGCCGCTTTCACTCACCCGTGACGGCCTGCAGGTGCTGCGGGTGCGCGGCGCCAACATGGCCCCCCTTATCTCTGAAGGGGCGCATGTGGGTGTGGATACAATGGATACGGATGTGGTGTCTGGCCGCATCTATGCCATCTTTGCTCCCAATGAGGGCGTCGTGCTGCGCAGGGTGTTTTTGAACAGCACCCAGGATGGCTACGTGCTGCGTTCCGAGGCTGCAAGCTTCCCCGAAACCCAGTTGGCTGCGGGCCTGCTTGCCAAGCGCATGCTTGGCCGCGTGGCGTGGGTGTTGCAGGAAGTGTAGAAAAATGATGCTGCAACCGGCTTTTGCCGTTCATTCGTTTTGCCGAAGAGCCTGGTCGGTATGTGGTCTTGCGGGCTGTCTGCTGCTGTGCGCCTGTAGCGGCGCACAGACAGCGGCCTCACGCGGTGGGGACGGTATTACATCATATGATTTGCCGTCCTCTCCTGCTGCAAGCCAGCCTTCTTACAGCCCGGCTGGGGCACCCCCTGCCGCTCCGTCAAACACGGCGCAGGGCTACGCGACCCCTAATTATTCCGGCGGGCATGCGGGCGGCAGCAACGGTGCGGGCACTACGGCGGCCCCAAGCTATGGCGAGCCGCAAAGTCAGGCTCCAGGCTATGCCTCGCCAGCGCCAACATATGCCCCGTCATATCAGCAAAGCCAGCCGCAACCAGCGGCAGGCTCCGCTGCCATCGCTCCCGCATGGCGGCCCCTGGCAGATCGGCTTGCAGCTGACGGGCTTTCCGGCCCGAGGGTGGACGCCCTGCTGGCTACACTCAGCGCCACGCCCACGCAGTCGCCCATGGGCAGAAAAATGCGTGAGCTGTATAACCGCAAATTTTTCCCCAAGCCGCCTTCCACCGCGCCTGCGGCCCTGTATTACAAGGGCGTGCTGACCGATGCCAATGTGCAGTTGTGCCGTCAGTTTGTGGCGCAGAACAAGCGCGCCTTTGATCAGGCCGAGGCCCGTTTTGGCGTGCCTTCATCCATAGCTGTATCCCTGCTGTTTGTGGAAACCCGCCTTGGCAAGGTGCTGGCCGACGTGCCGGAAAACGCCTTTTACACGCTTGCCAGTATGTCGGTAACGCGTCAGCCCTCTGATATCCCTGACTGGCTGCCGCGCATGCCCGGCTATCAGGAGCACCTCGACTGGTTTGCCGAAATCATGCCCAAACGGGCGGATTGGGCCTACAAGGAAGTAAAGGCCCTGGTGGAGCACATGTTGCGCGACAATATTGATCCGCACCATCTGCCGAGTTCCATTTACGGAGCTGTGGGTCTGTGCCAGTTCATGCCCTCCAATATTGCCACGTACGGCGCGGACGGCGACGGCGATGGCAAGGTTGATCTGTTCACCATCCCCGATGCTGTGGCAAGTCTTTCCAACTATCTCGCCAAACATGGCTGGAAGCCCGGTCTGCCGCGCGCAAGGCAGCATCAGATACTTATGGCCTACAACCATGCCGCCATCTACGCCAACACCATTTTGGCCCTGTCAGACATGATCAACGGCGCGCCTTCGCCAGAGGCGTCGGCCAAGCCCGCCCCTGCCACTGCGGGCAAGCCTGCTCCGGCAAAAACTGGCAAGGCCGCTCCGGCCAAGGCTGCCAAACCTGCTGCGGCCAAACCGGCGAGCAAAGCTCCCAAGCCGGTTAAGCCCACAAACTGACGGTTTTAATTTATCGATACATCATCCCGCTGTCCTTTGGTCAGCGGGATGTTTTTTTGCCTGTGGCAAAACACGCACGGTCAGACATTAATACCGGGCTGCTGCCCGATCCGGACAGGTATGGCTGGAATCCGGGCTGCTTCTGCTGCCGATTGAATGCGACGCAGGGCAATCTTGCCATCCCTTTATTGCGGTGGCATACTTTGAGGATGAACACCAATTCCGGCGCGCAGCCCCCTCTGAAAGAAAGCAACCGGCCTTTGGCCGATCTGCCTCCCTTGCCATCGCTTTGCAGCGCGGGCGCTCTGCGGCCCGTACCCAGTGAAGCCGCATGCCTGGCCCTGTGGGACAAATACGGCATGCTGCCGAACATTCGGCGGCATTCCTTGCTGGTGGCGCACGTGGCAGCCATGCTGGCCCAGCGGGCGGCAGACAGGGGCTTTGCCGTGCGCGTTCCCGAGGTTCGCGCTGGCGGCCTTTTGCACGACATTGCCAAGACCTACTGCGTCAAGCACGGCGGCAGCCACGCGCAGGTAGGCGCGGCCTGGACTGTGGCTGAAACGGGTAATTATGCCATTGCACAGGGCGTGATGATGCATGTGTGGTGGCCGTGGGCCTTGCCGCAGGGGCCGGGAATCTGTTCACTGCCTTTTTTTGTGATCTATGCCGACAAGCGCATCAGGCATGATGCCTGCGTGACGCTTGAAGAACGCTACGAAGACCTGCTTGAGCGCTATGGCCGTACCGAGGCTGCGCGCGAGGGCATTGGCGTTGCCTACAGACAGGGAAAAAATATTGAAAGCGCCCTTGAGGCGCAGCTGGGATGGGCCTTACATGAAAATTCTTTTGATTGCGGGCGGGTGGTCCACTGAGCGCGAAGTTTCGCTCAACGGGGCGCGCGCCATGCAGGAGGCGCTTGCGCAACGCGGCCATTCGGTAACGTTTTTTGACCTGCTTTCGGGCTTCGACTGCCTGCTTGAGACAGCAGCAGCGCACGATTTTGCCCTCATCAACCTGCACGGCGCACCCGGCGAGGACGGCCTTGTGCAGGCCATGCTTGAGCGGGTGGGCTGCCCATACCAGGGTTCCGGCCCTGCGGGGTCTTTTCTGGCGCTCAACAAGAGTGCTGCCAAGCAGATATTCCGGCAGGCGGGCCTGCCCACGGCAGACTGGGAATTTTTGCCTTGCGCCCCCGAGGCTGGCTGGCAGCCTCGCTTGCCCTATCCGCTCTTTGTCAAAAGCAATACGGGCGGGTCTTCGCTGCGCCTGGGCCGCGCCAGCAACCGGGCCGAGCTTGACACTGTGCTGGCATCCATTTTTGCCGCTGGCGACGAGGTCATCATGGAACCCGTGCTCGCAGGGCGGGAAGTAACTTGCGGCATTCTGGGCGAGGAAGCCCTGCCGCCCATTCTTATTGAGCCTGTGGCTGGCGATTTTTTTGACTATGAAAGCAAGTACGCCAAGGACGGGGCGCGCGAGATATGCCCCGCGCCCATCAACGAAGCGCTGACCTCCCGCGTGCAGGAGCTTGCACTTGCAGCGCACAAGGCTCTTGGCCTGAGCGGCTACAGCCGGGCCGATTTTATTCTTGGCCCGGACGACAGCCTGACCATTCTTGAGGTAAACACCCTGCCGGGCATGACGGCCACCAGCCTTGTGCCGCGCGAGGCCCGTACTGTGGGCATGGATTTTGGCCAGCTGCTTGAGCGCCTTATAGAGCTTGGCATGGCCGGGCAAGCTCGCGGCTGACAGCCTGGATTGCCGATGTCGAAGGGCAAGGGAGTTTCAATGTCTGAAGCGTTGTCCCATCCAGCCGGTTTGGGTGACCAGCGGCATACACGACATGCGCGTTTTGTGCCCATTGATTTGGGCACATGGCCAAGACGCCAGTACTTTGACTACTATTTCAATAAAATAAAGTGCCGCTATTCCATTACGGCGCAGGTGGACATAACCGGCTTGATGCAGGCGCGCGAGGGGCGCAGGTTTTTTCCCTGCCTGCTTTATCTGCTTATGGCCGCTGTCAACGGAGAGCCGACCCCAGCAGAGAGCTGCTCCGACACACCGGCGGCTAAGGACGAACACAGCCGGAGCAGCGTGCAGATGCCCTTGCCATTGCCGGAAGGCGGCTGGCCGGGCAAGGACGTGAGCCGTACCTTTCGCCTGTCGATGGACGCGGAGGGCAATCTTGGCTGGTGGACGTTCTGTAACCCGGTTTATACGCTGTTTCATCAGAGCGATTGCAGCTTTTCTGATGTATGGAGCGAATGGACTGCGGATTTTTCCACATTTTATTCCCGCGTGCTGGAAGACATGGCACGTTATGGCGGCGTAACCGGGGTAACGGCACGCCCGGACAAGCCCGGCAACTTTTGTTCCATATCCTCGTTGCCCTGGCTTTCATTTACTTCTTTTGCACAGGATACGTACGCAGAATCCCGCATGTTTTTTCCTCTGCTACGCGCAGGCAAACACTATGAGCAGAGCGGCAGAACGCTGCTGCCGCTGTCTGTCTGCGTACACCATGCAGTGGCTGACGGGTTTCACACCTCGTGGCTGTTCTGCCGCGTGCAACACCTCGCGAACGTGGCCAAGCTCTGGCTGCGCTGAGCGGCTGGCACTGCCACTACTCCTTTGGGCCAGCCCCTTTGCGGAATTTTTGTCACTAGCCGCCCTGGCCCAGTGACAAACCACTTTTTTTATCCGGTTGGGTTCATGACGCACAGCAAAACTCTGACAGGTCACTTGGCGGCGCTGTTCTGCATTATCGTTTGGGGCACTACATTTATTTCCACAAAGGTTCTGCTGCGCGCTTTTACGCCTGTGGAAATTCTTTTTTTCCGCTTTTTGCTGGGCTATGCGGCCTTGTGGCTTGCCTGCCCGCGCTTGCTGCGCATTACGGACAAACGGCAGGAGGTGTTGTTCGCCTTAGCTGGGCTGTGTGGCGTGACACTGTATTTTCTGCTTGAAAATATTGCCCTTACCTACACGTTTGCCTCAAATGTGGGCGTGATTGTGGCCATATCGCCATTTTTTGCGGGTTTGCTGGCTTTCTGGCTGCTGCGGGCCGAGCGTCCGGGGTTGAATTTCTTTTTGGGCTTTGTGGCTGCCATGCTGGGCATCGGCCTCATCAGCTTTAGCGGCAGCACGCAACTGCGTCTCAATCCTCTTGGGGATGTACTTGCGGTGCTGGCCGGGCTTTCGTGGGCCGGGTATTCCATTTTGACGCGCAAGCTCATGGCCTTTGGCTATAACAGCCTGATGGTCACAAGACGCTGTTTTTTCTACGGCCTGCTGTTCATGCTGCCTTGCCTGCCGTTTATGGAATTCCATCTGGGGCTGGAGCGTCTGGAAAATACGGTTAACAGCCTCAACCTGCTGTTTCTGGGGCTGGGGGCGTCCGCCCTGTGTTTTGTGGCCTGGACGTTTGCCATACAGCGGCTTGGTGCTGTCAAAAGCTGCGTGTACATATATCTTGTTCCCGTTGTCACGGTGATTACTGCTGTTCTGGTGTTGCATGAGCAGATTACCTGGATGGCTGCGCTCGGAACAGGCCTGACACTGCTTGGATTGGGCATTTCTGAAATGCGCAATTTGAGCCTGATGAAAAAGGCGGAGCAGCTGGGCAAGTGACAGAAACACGTTGTTGCGCCTCGTTGACGTACAGGTTTGGTAGCTTTCACGCGTGGGGATACGGTCGCCGTATCCCCGCTTTTCGTTGCAGTATGCTGCAACTGGCTCAAGCAACTTACTGGAAAATTGCGGACGCAGTATGCACTTTCCCAAAAAAGAGGCGGAATTCAAGTTGGTCAAGCGTGAATACCCTACAGGATAAAGCCAGGCTGTTTGAGTATTGATCTCGCAGTATATTAAAACGGGAGTTGCGGAATGACAAAAAGTCGCATATCACAACAGCCCGGCCTATTCTCATAGCGGTGATATACATTGCTATGGTGGTGAGATGCTGCTCATAATAGCCGGGACATGCCTTGCGGTGGCATGTGCGCGGAATGTGGCGTCTTATTGCAAATTTTCTTCAACTCACTAAATATTTTAAGAAAATTAGAGTGTGTATGGAAAGTCTTATTGGCGTATTGCAACAGATTCAGGAAATTGTCTGGGGCCCCCCAACCATGATCCTTCTCCTGATTACCGGGCTTTATTATTCTCTCCGGTTGGGATTTCTTCAGTTTATCCATCTCCCCAAAGCCATCCGCTATATTTTTGAAAAAGAGGAAGGCAGTGTGGGCGATGTCTCCGCATTTGCTTCCCTCTGCACTGCTCTGGCCGCAACCATCGGAACAGGCAGTATCGTTGGTGTGGCCACCGCCCTGCGAGTGGGTGGACCCGGTGCATTGTTCTGGATGTGGGTTTCAGCCATTCTTGGTATGGCCACAAAATATGCAGAAGGAGTGCTGGCCATCAAATACCGCTCCATAGACGAGAATGGCGAAGTGGCTGGCGGCCCCATGTACTACATCGAGCAAGGCATGGGCAGTAAATGGAAATGGCTTGCCAAACTATTTGCTTTTTTTGGCGCAGTCACAGCCCTGATGGGCTGCGGCACATTCCCGCAGGTCAATGCGATCACGGAATCGGTCAGCAATGCCTTTAGTGTGCCGATCCCGCTGGTGGGCGCAGTTGTGACCATTGCCACCGCCGCTGTTGTTCTTGGTGGCATCAAGTCCATTTCCAGCGTGGCTGAGTTCGTTGTGCCGCTGATGGCGGCCTTTTACGTTGCTGCTTCGGCCTATGTGCTGTTCAATCAGTCGGCGGCGCTTCCCGGAGCTTTTGTTCTGGTTGTGAAGTCTGCTTTTGAGCCGACTGCCGTGGCTGGCGGCGCAACCGGCGCTGTCATAGTTTCTGTAATGACCGCCATGCGCACCGGCATTGCCCGAGGTGTGTACACCAACGAAGCCGGGCTTGGCAGCGCCCCCATTGTGGTGGCCGCAGCCAAGTCTGATTCCGGCGTGCGGCAGGGCCTGATTGCCATGACCGGCGTTTTCTTCACGACTATTGTCATCTGCACCATGACGGGGCTGGTTATTATCACCTCTGGTTTGCTGGAAGGCTCAACGCTTGACGGCGGTATCCTTTCCAACGCCGCATTCAATGCTGGCATGTCTGGCGACATGGGGATGTACGTAGTCTCCATCGGGCTGGTATTCTTTTCTTTTACAACAATCATTGGCTGGAACTACTACGGCGAACGGTGCGTTGTGTATTTGACGGACGGGGTAAAATACGTAATGAGCTACAAAATACTGTATATTTTGTGCGTAGCTGTTGCCCCGTATCTGTCCATCAGGCCTATCTGGTATATGGCCGATATCACTAACGCCTGTATGGCCTTTCCCAACCTTATTGCACTGTTGGTGCTGAGCCCCATAGTCATGGCGGAAACAAAAAAGTATTTTCAATGAGCCAAGGCTGTTCGCAGGGGATCTGAAGGCGTAAAAAAGCCGGAAAATCTCCGGCTTGAACAGGTCTGTATGCATTTTTGAGGGCATTCCCGATTGCTGGTACAGACCGGCAACCAGGAATGCCCTTTTTCAGTTGATTGCAGCAGTGAGCGTTTTACAGCAGCACACCCAGTATCAGTGCCGCCCCGCTGATGAGATAGCATTTGCGCACCAGATGTCCGTGAGCGTCCAGCGGCAGCCAGTCGCCATCCCCGGCAAGGTGGATGCGGCGGCAGGCGGCCAGATAAAAGGGCAGGCCCGTCAGGCACAGTACAACCGGCCAGCCCGCAAGGCCCGCTGCCCACAGATTGCACAATAGCAGCCACACCAGCGGCCACCACAGGCGAAACAGCAGGAAGGATCCGGCTTTGCCCAGAGTATTGGCAAGGGTATGCTTGCCCGCCACCAGATCGGTTTCGATTTCCGGCAGGCTCTGGTAGTACAGCACCCCCGCCACCATCAGGCCCACGGGCAATGCCAGCGCGAGGCTGCAAGGCTCAAAACGGCCCAGTAGCAGGGTGGCGCTGGCGCTCACCATGATAAAGCCCATGTTCAGGCACACAAAAACTTCGCCAAGGGCGCGGTGCCCGTAGCGGATGGGCGGCGCCACGTAAAAAACGGCGGAACCCACCGCGAATACGCTCAATGCCCAAAGCGCGGGCCGCAGGGCCGGGGCCAGCCCCAGAATGAGCAATCCACCCACGGCAAGCGTTGCCGGGGTGAGCAGGAGCAGAACAATGGACAGCTGGCGCGGGCTGATAAGGCCGGACTGGATAACGCGCGAGCCGCCGATGTTGTCGCCGCCGTCCACGCCGAGAATATGGTCAAAGAGGTCGTTGGCCAGATTGGCAATGGTCAGGCCCATAAAGCAGCCAGCCAGCAGCAGGGCGTAGGTTGCCCACTGCCCGGGCCGGATGCTTCCTTGCAGGCGAAAGGTCAGTGCCAGAGCCAGCGTAACCGGAATGGCCGCCGTAATGAAAAAAGGCGGGCGACAGGCCTGCCACCACGCCCTTGCCTGTTGGCGGAAAGTAAGCTTTGGCACGAGGGCAGGGCGGGGAACCCATGCCTCGCGCAAAAGATCGCCGCAGCGCATGTTATACGCCTCCTTCACTCCATGTGTAGGGGATGGAAGGGTCATCGGCGGGCAGTCGCTGCCCTTCGGTGGGATCGTGGGGGATGTCGGCGCAGTTGCAGATGAGCGCCGGGGCATCACCCATAGCCGTAAAGCCGTACCACACGTTCACGGGGATGCGCAGCAGCCCGTAGTGTTCCGGTCTGCCCAGAGCCAGTTCGCACAAAACGCCGCGCGTTTCGGAGTCTGGCCTGTCGTCATACATCACGATTTTCAGCAGGCCTGAAGGCACGGCAAAGTGCTGGGTCTGGCGGGTGTGGCGCTTCCATGCCTTGACGTGACCGGGCAGCACCTCTGAAAAATAGATTTCGCCAAAGCCCTTGCTGAAGTCTGGCAACAGGGGCGAACCGGGACGCAGCATGTGCAGCACCGGCCCACCCTCAGTGGGAATGACCTTCAGGGGTTGCAGCAGCGCACCTGCAATGCCCACATCCTGCGCAGTCATTTCTTCCGTATTCATTTACTTTACCCACACCTGATTGCGCTGCTCGGCGGCGTTGACGTAGGCCGCGATCTGCCCAAGGGTGAAGTCGAGCATGTTCTGGGGCTGTTTGCCGTTCTGCCCCTGATAGAAGCAGTGGTACCATTCGGCGGTGTAGCGGATGGTTTCTTCAAAGGTGAGGGTGGCCTTCCAGCCCAGATGCGCCAGTGCTTTGTCGCAGCAGAGCTTGAGCAGGGTGCATTCTTTCATGCCAGCCTGACCGTTTTTGTCCATCTCGCTGGCAAAGCCGGGCCAGTGCAGGGCAAGGGCGTCCACCACTTCGGCCACTGTATTGTTGACGTCTGCCGCAGGGCCGAAGTTGTAGGCCTGACCGCGCAGGTTGAAAGGCTCGTTGAGGCCCAGCAACAGGCGCGCGCCAAGCCACAGATAGCCGGAAAGAGGCTCCAGCACGAGCTGCCAGGGGCGCGTGGCCCACGGGCTGCGGATCTGCACAGGCTGCCCGGCGGCCCATGCACGGGCGCAGTCGGGCACAATGCGATCCTGCGCCCAGTCGCCGCCGCCAATCACGTTGCCGGCACGGGCAGTTGAGATAGCTGGCGCCTCCGCCATGTGAAAAAAGCTGCTTCGATAGCTGTGCGTCACCATCTCCGCACAACCCTTGGAGGCGGAGTAGGGATCGTGCCCGCCGAGGTGGTCGGTTTCGCGATAACCCCAGACCCATTCATCATTGCGGTAGCATTTATCGGAAGTGATCATGATGACGGCCTGCACATCGGGGCAGGCGCGCACAGCCTCAAGCACGTTGAGGGTGCCCATCATGTTGGCTTCAAAGGTCAGGGCCGGGTCGTCGTACGACTTGCGCACCAGCGCCTGCGCCGCAAGGTGGAAGACCACATCGGGGCGGAACTGGCGCATGGCCTTGATCATGCTTTCGCGGTCGCGGATGTCGCCGCGCACGTCAGCCTCGAGGTGCGCGCAAAGATCCATGGCGGCGTAGTGCGAGGGAGTGGTGGGCACGCAGTCGGAAAAACCGCCGACCACTGCGCCCATCTGGGTCAGCCATGCCGCAAGCCATGAGCCTTTGAATCCCGTGTGTCCGGTTACAAAGACCCGGCGTCCTTTATATGCGTTGGCAAACATGTTGGTTCCTCGTTGGGTTTTCGCGCGTTGGCTGACGCGGAAAGGGGATGTGCAGCCTGTGAAGCAGGCTTCGGCTACGGGTAGGCCGCAGCCGAAGCTGTAAGTACGTGTTGCGGAGAGCCGTTTAGACCCAGAAGGCCTTGCCCGCGTCCCACATCTCGTTGAGCTTGATGGAGTCGCGCAACGTGTCCATGCACTGCCACTGACCGGGGTGCGGATACATGGAAAGCTGCCCCTCCGCCGCCAGCCGCTGCAAGGGTTCTTTTTCCAGATCGCAGGCTTCGTCCTCGGTGAGGTAGTCAAGAAATTCGCGTTTGAAGACGAAAAATCCGCAGTTGATGAATTCGTCCAGAACGGGCTTTTCTTCCCACGAAAGGATCTTGCCGTTGGCATCGGTGCGCACCGTGCCAAAGCGCGAGGGCATGCGCACACCCGTAAAGGTGCCGATGCTGCCCGACTGCTTGTGGAATTCGATGAGCTTGTTCAGGTCGATATCGGCAACGCCGTCGCCGTAGGTAACCATAAAGCGGTCGGTGTCAATGTGCTTGGCAACGCGCTTGAGGCGGCCACCCTTTTGCGTCTCCTGCCCGGTGTCGCACAGGGTCACGCGCCAGTCCTCAATGGGATTGGGATAGGTGGTGATGTTGCCGCTCTTGAGGTCAACCGTAAAATCCGTATTGCGGATGTTGTAGTCGTGGAAATACTGCTTGATGACCTCGCCCTTGTAACCAAGGGGCAGGATAAAATCCTTGAAGCCAAAGCGCGCATAGATGGACATGATGTGCCAGAGCACGGGCCGTCCGCCGATCTCGACCATAGGCTTGGGTTTGACCGAGGTTTCTTCGCGCAGACGCGTACCCTTGCCGCCGCACATGATGATGACTTTCATTCTAAGCCTCCTGCCGCCGCGTTTCATGGCTTGTTCCGTTCGCGGCGTGTGGCCCATGTGTAGCAGAAGGGCGAGAGGAAAAAAAGCCCCGCAAGCGGGCTTGGGCCGCCGGGATGCACTTTGCATTTGCGCCTGCACGGCGTAGAATAAGCAAAGCGCATTCAAACCCAAACTTTTTTGTGCGCAAGAGAGGTAGTTATGAAGTTGTTTCGCCGTGGTTTGCTGTTGCCGCTGGTATTGCTATTGGGCGCGCTGGTTGCGGCCTGCGTTACTTCCGGCCCTCAGAAGGCGCTGAACGACGTGGCCGATGCCCTGAACAAAAATGACGGCGCGGCCTTTCTGGCGCAAATTGACATGAAGCCTTTTGCAACCAACCAGATTAAAAATATGACTCGTGAAGATCAGGCGCTCAACGCTCTGGATTCCATGGGGCGTTTGCTCGGGCTAGGCGGTATGGAAGACCTTTTGGGCAGCGTGGTGGACATGCAGGCGCGCCTGCAAAAGCAGTATATGCGCGGCGTGAGCACGGGTGAACTGGTGGCCCAGTGCGGCAAGGCTGACACCCCTGATTGCCCGTGGGTGCCTGAGAGCCTGAAGGCCGCCAAGGTTACCGAGCTTGGGGCCGATGCGGCGGTGGCGCAGGTGACTACGCCTGCCCGCATGACCAGTTGGCTTGCCCTGCGCAAGGTGGGCGAGAAGTGGTTGGTGGTTGGGCAGGCCGTGAT
>OLQM01002885.1_pt1 | contig 15933 bp, 9 predicted proteins | sample 1673161 | NCBI WGS metagenome assembly OLQM01 (sample SAMEA3136761, study PRJEB25190) | human gut metagenome | reverse complement strand
ACTGATACTTGCCTCAGTAGTAATGGTTGCCGTTGGACTGAAAGGTGCTACCGGCCTCGGAGAGCGTCGGATCCATCACGAAACCGGAACAGGTGATGTGCCCGTTTTGGCGCTCCCGATACAGCACACGGCTGCCGTCCTGCCGCACGGCCTGTAGTACCTCCTGCAAATCCCGCCGTTCCGAATCCTCCTGCGGCAGGTAGGCAGCAAGGCGTTCCTGCCAGTCCGGCACATCGATTTCCCGCATCACATTTCTCATGGGGCTGTCCTCCTTTTCCGGCAGCACCGCACAAAGCCTGTACAGTGTTTCCTTTGTTTCTATTATACCGTATTTTCTTCCAAATTGCAAGAAAATGGGGCGGATGCTGCAAAACGCACATCCGCCCCATTTTCGAGGTATCTTATGACAGAGTAGGAGTTGTCAGAAATGAGATCAGCTGGGCTGAACCGGCAGGCTGTTTCTCAGGTGTACGAGGAACTGCAGCAGTGTCATGGAGTCGTCCACGGTGACAACGCCATCGGCATAGCACTCCGCATTGATGCGCTGCTTTGCGCCCAGTTCTACGGCACCGCTGATCGCCTTGTTCAGCAGAACGGCATCCGCCAGATCCACATCGCCGTCCAGATTGACATCGCCGTACAGAGCGGACGGGTCAACAGAAACGGTGGTCACCGGTGCTGTGGTGGTTTCTTCCGGGGCAGCGGTCGTCTTTTCGGTGGTCTTGGATGCTGTGCTGTCAGAGGTTGCTGCGGAAGCAGTAGTTTCCGAAGCAGATTCCCTGGTGGTTTCCGAAGTAACCGCTGCGGTCGTGGTCTCCTCGGTTGCCTTGGTGGTGGCTGTCGTTACCACCGGCGGTGTATCGATCTGCTGGAACTTTGCGCCGAGGATGCTGTAGAGGGCGCTGGATTCCTTGACCTGCATGAAGCCGTGGGTGTTAATAGAACCGTCGGAATTTCGCCATGCGGTGTCGAAATCGGTTCCCATCTGCGGGACAGTTACGGCCTCGAAATCATCGTCAGAGATAGCTGCGCCCTTTGTGCCGACCTTTTCGCCGTTCGCAATGGCTGTTTTCTCGCCGACCTGATAGTAAGCGCCGTTGTAATAAATGCTGTTCTGGATCGTTCCACAGAATTTGTCGTTTGCCACAACGACACCGGACACACCCAGATTCGATGTGAGATTACCCTTGCTGAAATAGGAGATCACATTGGAGAAATCTGCGCCAGGGTCATCGCAGCGATAGCAGGCAATGTTGTATTTCTTGTTGCCGCCCAGATTGTTGTTATAGGCGGTGCAGTTAGTCAGGCTGCCGAGTTTCGGGTTGTTGTTGTCGGTGAAACCGCAGTTCAGGTTCTCGAACGCCAGACAGTTCTTGACCACATGGGCAGAACCGACACCGCCGCCGCCGAGCTTGAAGCCGTTGCCGTCACAGTTGCCGTAGCCCTCGCCGAACTCGGTATAGCCGTTGCGGAATGCCACGCAGTTCTGGATGGTTACCACACCAATGGGGCCGGTTTCCGTTTTCGCATACAAATCCCAGCCGTCATCGCTGTTGTTATAGGACATACAGCCATCGAACACATTGCCCTCGCCGCAGGTCAGCTTTGCAGCAAAGCCGTCGGCATTTTCCATGGTTTTATCATCGCAGTTGTTCTTGGAGGTGCAGTTGAGGATCAGGTTGTTGCTGGGCCAGTCTGCAATGGTGGCAGCGCTGGTGTTGTAGCGGGAGAGCTGCAGACCAGTGTCCTGATTGTCGTTGAATACCATGCGCTCAACGATGTTGTTGCTACCGGAGAGAAGCATGCCATTGTCGGCTGCCTTGGTAATCTCAAAGCCGTAGAAATGCCAGTAGTCGCCGTCCAGCACGATACCGCGCTTGGAGGCATTTGCCTCGCCCTGTCCGGAGAAGTCAAAGACAACATCGGCGCCGTTATAGGGCTTGATGGTCTTCATGGCGTTTGCCGTACCGCTGTTGGAGCTGTCGATGAGAATCATCTCGGAGAATTTGTAAGTACCGCCCAGCAGATAGATGGTATGGCCAGCCGTCAGCTTGGAAATGGCGTTGGTGACAGAAGTCGGATCTTTCTCCGAATCGCCGCTGCCCGTTCCGTTGGGCGAGCAGAAGATGTCCCCTGCTGCCGGCACATCCGGTGTGGTCGGAACTGTCACTCTGCCCGTGGTGGAAACCGTTGTCGCACCGGTGCTGCTGGCGGTCACGCTGACTGTCGTCTTGGTAGTGGTTGTGGTGTTGCTGACTGCGGTGGTTGCGGTGGTCACGATGGGATCGGAGGTGTTGTCGGTAAAGCCGCCGCCGATGGCAATGACAGTGGGCTTGTAGTTCACCAGCGCATCTTTCAGTGCCTGATTCACAGCATAGCTTGCATCGTCCACGGAGTTGTCAAACTTCCACTGGAGATCACCGCCCTGTACGCGTCCGGCCTTGGCAGTAACGATAGCCGGCACATCAGCCGCTGCATCTGCCTTGTAGCTGTACATGATGCTGGAATCGGTATCGAAGTTGTTGTAGCCTGTGCCGCCGGAAACCGTCTTGACATCGCCGGGCACTTTTTCGGACGGGTCAGAAACCTCGTATGCATCAAAGGAAGTGCTGTTCTCGGAATACGGGATATAGCTTTGTGCGCCCTCGATATAGTTGCCGTAAGCCTTGATGATACCGCCGGGTTCGCCGGAGAATGTGCCCTCACCCAGTGCATCCGTACCCTGTCCGGAACTCATCATCGGGTTCTTACAGTTGCGGAAGTAGTTGTTCTCTGCAAAGGCAGAGGCACCCTTGGTGACGCCGATGCCGTACTTGGCGTTGCCGTCATAGTAGTTATTATAGCAGTGTACGGAGCATGTGCGGATTCTCGGGTGGCGGGAATCGGAATGATCGTACCAGTTGTGGTGATAGGTGATGTAATTGGTCTCCGATTCTGACTTCATACCCTGAAGATTGCACTTGCCGTTGTCCCAGAAATGGTTGTAGGAGTGTGTGACATAGGTGGAAGTCTTGGTATCCAATGCGCCGTCGCCCTTGGCCTGATCGGCATCCGAACCGGCATCGCCATAGAAGAAGTCGCAGTTGTGCACCCAGATATGATCGTTGCCCTGCTGCAAGCCGCAGTCATCGCCCTCGCTGCTGTTGCAGTTCATAAAGCCGATGTTGCGCACCTCCACGTTGGAGCAGTTTTTCATGACCAGACCAAATCCGTTGAATACGGTGTCCGTACCGATACCCTCAACGGTAATGCCGGCCTTTGCCGTATCGATCATCAGATCGCCCTTAGGCATATCTGCCGGATCGGTGATGTTGCCGAGAAACCGCAGACACAGCGGGCGCTTTTCCTTATTTTTCTTATAAGCAGTGATGATATTCTGCACGCCGGTCACATCTGCCGCACCCTTGCCTGTGGAATCAATGCTTGCAGTTACGGTATCCTTGTTGGCATCCGTCACATATACAACAATTGCATTTTCTTTCAGCGTGCCGTCCTCGTTATACGCACCGGAAGACGTGCCTTCCACAAAGCCGAAACCGCTTCGGTCGTGCGCCTCCACATTCAGCGCAGCTGTTTCCCCTGCCTTGGACTCGTCCTCCTTTCCGCCGATAACCGGAACAACTTTCAGCTGGTAGCTTCCAGCTGCCAGTCCCGGCACATCCACACGAAAACAGGTGGGGTACTGCCGTACCAGCATATTATCCACCAGCGTATAACTGCTGCCGGACTTGACATAAACATGGTAATCCGTGGCACCGCTCACAGCGTTCCACTCCGCATAGGCGGATTCCAGTGTGCCCTGCGCAGCGGTAAAGGTAACGCTGGCAGTGCTCGCCGTTGTCATAATTCCATCCCACGATGCCGCATCCAGCGGTGCAGCATCATAATCCGCAGCCACCGGAAGTGCAGAAGTTGCTGTCACTGCGGCAAGGACAACCGCAGCCAAACAGCGGTAAAAAGGCTTTCTTCGACTCATACAATTTCCTCCATTCAGCATAATCTTGCTCTGATCAAATTGTTTTTCCATACCCTTTCCCACGGGCTTACAAGAGCATTTGCCGATTTTTGATTCCGGAAAAGCTTGTCCAGCTGCTGCCTTTCGCATCGCTGCAAGTTTTTCCATCTTTAGTATATGCCTGTTCCATTTTCTTGTCAAGTTGAATTTTCCACAATTTCACCGCATGCTGTTTGTACAAAATGCACACTTTTGCATAAAGTGTCGATTCTTTTTTGTGCATCACAGTGAGCCTTCGAAGGCGGTCTTAGCACCGCCATTTTCTCCTGTTTCTCCGCAAAAAATACAAAGCGGTAAAAAAATTTACAAATTGCAGATATCTCACCACAAACCCGTCGAAAAGTGTTGACAAATGCAGCCCATACGATTATAATAGGAATGACGGCCGAATTTTGACCGCACTCCAGCGGTATTTCATACGGCAATGCTGCCTTGCAGCTCGACAAATGCCAGAGCTTGTTCGAACTGATACGGACAAATCCCACGAGCCAGATCATCGGCTCTGAGTTCCGATAGACGACCTCTGAACGCATGGAATTGAAACACCAGAATCTGCGCCAGTGCAGATTCCCAATGCGGCCCGAAGCAATGGGGGAAAGGAACGATTGACTTGAACGAAGAGAGAAAATCTGTGCCGCCGTCCGGCAGCACACCCACACACCTGACCAAAGACGAAATGCGGGAGCGCATCAAAGCATCTCTCGCTGCCAAAGAGGGACTGTCCTCTGACGGCCAGCCGGCACCCGCACCTGCCTATGCCGGCGCAGCAGCGCCAGCCGGCAGTATCCCCGACCCGACCCGTTCGGAAAAAGTGCGCCAGATTCAGGACGCTATGACTGCAACCAGAAGCAGCACCGGTTCCGGCTACGCCCAGCCGCGGCAAAGCGTCCCCCGCCGGACTGCACCGTCATCCCGTCCGGATTACACCTACCAGAATTACGGCGGATACGGCGAGGAAACCACCCGTAGCCGTTCCGGCGCAGGAACGCACACCGTCCGGAACATCAGCATCATCGCCGGCATTGCCGCCGCTACCATTCTGCTGATCGTCTATTTCACCGGACTGATCCTGTACCACGGGAAATTCCTGCCGAACACCTACGTTAACAACACCAACATTGCCGGCATGACCGGCGACGAGGCATCTGCCGCCCTGCTGAGCACCGCCCAGAAAACAGGCATCACCTTTGTTCCCAAGGACGGCGACCCCATCACCTTCCCTGCTGCCTCCTTCGGCGGTACAACAGCCATACCGGACGGCAGTCTGGACAAACCCGCTGAGGAGAGCCACGGCGCATGGTTCACCAAGCTCTTCTCCAAAAGCGAATACACCGTGAAATTTCAGGAGTCCTACTCTGAGGATGCGCTGGCGAGTCTGATCGCCGCCTATGACTGGGGCAGTACCCCGCCGACAGACGCCAAGATCGTCACCAACGGCGACGGCTCCTACTCCATCCAGCCGGAGAACGACGGCAACATGGTGGACACCGCTGTCCTCTCCGACTACGCCATTGCGCAGATGCGGGAGGGCAACAGCGTCATTCAGATGGCGGACAGCAACTGCTACAAAAAGGCATCCGTCACCGCAGAGAGCCTTCAGTCCACACTGGATCTGTACAACAAGATCGGCGCTGCGGACATTACGTTCGACATGACTGACCGGGAAGAGATGATGGATCCGGTGGGCACGGAAGTGCTGGAACACTCCACCATTCTGGACTGGGTTTCCGTACAGGACGATGAGATCACCGTGGACACCGACAAGGCGACCGCATGGGTACAGGAGAACATCGCCGACAAGTACGACACCTACGCAGCCGGCTACACCCGCACCTTCAACTCCACCGCAGACGGCACCGTGGAGCTTGCCTTTGGCGCAAACAGCACCTACGGCTGGCTGACCAATGTGGAACAGACCACGCAGGAACTGGTGGACGCCATCAAGGCAGGCGGTTCCACCACGTTGGAACCGATCTACGACCGTGAGGGCTTCCGGATGCACTCCCACGCCGGCGTGGACTACACCGGTGCCACCTACATTGAAGTGGACATCTGCCGCCAGCACCTTTGGTTCTACGTCAACGGCTCACTGTTTCTGGATACCGACGTGGTAACCGGACTTGCCTCCGACCCCAACCGTCTGACCCCGCCGGGCGTGTTCAAGATTCGCACGAAGATTCCGGGACAGTATCTGGGCACTTACGAGGTTGAGGGCTATCACACATGGGTGGACTTCTGGATGCCCATTGACAACAACGGCATCGGACTCCACGATCTGGCACGAAGCGCATACGGCGGTGATATCTACCTCACCAACGGTTCTCACGGCTGTATCAACCTGCCTTGGGACATGGCGGAGAAGATCTACAACGAAGTCACCATTGAAACACCGGTTCTGATCGTTCCGTAACGCATCAGAATCTCGCACAAAAAGCAACGCCCTCCGCAGGGATCATCCTGCGGAGGGCGTTTTGGTTTGGAATAAAGCGGAAAGATCAGTCTTCGAAATTAAATTCGTCCTTGAACTTCTCCTTGAAAATTTCGAACACTGCTTCCAGAATGGCGGTGTCCTCGATGGAACGGTATTCCTCCATCTCATCGTCCAGCTCTGCCAGTTCCAGAATCTCGACTTCGTCGGCATCCTCATCAGCGGGCAGCAGCACCACATATTCCTTTCCCTTATAGGGGATCAAGTCCAGAAACTCAAACGAGGTGGGATTGCCGTCCTCGTCCTCCAGTTGAATGAGATTGTCCTCAAATTCCAGCTCTTCGTCCTGCATGGGAACGCTCCTTTCGTGTCGGTTTTATCGTCTGCCGGCAGCAACAGCCGTGCTGACGGTGCTGGTGTGGAATGCCTGCTGATTTTCCGTGACCTCGCCGTCCGCATACTGGAAGCGAATCAGACGCTCTCCCTGGAACGTCAGCGTTCCCTGCTGGTGAAACGGCATATTGACATACGCCTGCTTGCTGGTCACCAGATGCAGGATGTCGCCCTTTCTCGTCTTGAAGATCAGCTCATAATACTCGTTGTACAGCTTCAGTGTCCCGCTGGGGTCGATGGTACGGCGGCGTTCGTCCACCTTCTGCACCAGAACCGCCTGTTCGGTTCGGGCCGGATTTTTTCCGCGAATCGGTCTGCGCATGGTCTTTTCTCCTGTGATATAGTATTCCCGATTGAATTCCAGCGGCTGATGCTTTGCCGTCCGGGGATTCTGTACCAGAATCTGGCTCAGCTTCCGCCGAAACGGACTCTGCCGGGAACCCAGCATGACCACCAGCAGCAGTACCACTGCAATTGCCACCACGACAATCAGAAAATTGTCGATGGCATCTCCGAATCTACCTGTCATATGTGCTCCTTCCTGCGGGATGGCTTACAACCCCGCCGGATTCTGTTCTGTAAAGCGCCAGCTGTCCTCGCACATCTTCTGCAAATCAGAAGTTGCCTCCCAGCCCAGCAGCTCCTTTGCCTTTGTGGCATCGGCATACGAGGTTGCCACATCACCGGCACGGCGTCCGGTGATGCAAACGGGAATCTTCTTTCCGCATGCCTTTTCATAGGCGTGCACCACGTCCAGCACGCTGCTGCCCTTGCCGGTGCCCAGATTGATGGCCTCGAAGCCATGGTGGTTGACGCCATATGCCAGTGCAGCCACATGACCGCCCGCCAGATCCATGACATGGATGTAGTCTCGCACGCCGGTGCCGTCCGGTGTGTCGTAGTCGTCGCCGTAGACGCTGACCTTTTCCAGCTTGCCCTGCGCCACCTGTGCCACATAGGGCACCAGATTGTTGGGGATACCGTTGGGGTTCTCCCCGATCAGACCGCTCTCATGAGCGCCGATGGGGTTGAAGTACCGCAGCGCTACTACACTGAACTGCGGGTCTGCCACGCAAATATCCCGCAGCATCTGCTCGATCATCACCTTGGTATAACCATAGGGATTGGTGGCAGAGGTGGGCATATCTTCCTGATAGGGCACGGGGTTGTTGCAGCCGTATACCGTTGCGCTGGACGAAAAAATCATCGTCCGGCAGCCATACTCCCGCATCACCCGCAGGAGGGACAGCGTACCGCTGATGTTGTTGTGGTAGTACTCCAGCGGCTTCTGTACTGACTCGCCCACTGCCTTCAGACCGGCGAAGTGGATGACCGCATCGATCTTGTTGTCCTCGAAGATCTGGCGCATGCCATCTTCGTCCAGCATGTCGGTGCGATAAAACCGAATGTGTTTGCCGGTGATCATCTCAATTCTTGCGATGGACTCCACCTTGGAGTTCACCAGATTGTCCATTACGACTACCGAATAGCCTGCGTTGGTCAGTGCCACGCAGGTATGGCTTCCGATAAAACCGGTGCCGCCGGTTACCAGAATTTTTCCCATGATACTACGCTTCCTCTCTTAGCGTCTGCGCTGTGTTCTAGCATATCAGACGCTTATTCTGTTCAATTTAAAATGACGGTTCCGCCGACAGGGCGAATGCGGAGAATGTGGCAGCAGCCCTTGCCCAGCGCAGCCTCCATACCCTCCTGAAAACAGGTGAGCAGCACGTCCGGAACAAACGCCTGAATGGTTCCGCCGAATCCGCCGCCGTGCACCCGAATGGCACCACGTCCGCCCAGCAGTGCCGTTCCCACAGCGAGAGCAATGGAGATGGGCTGTTCCTGCGGTGCGGAACATGGATAGACGTTTTGCAGCAGACAGTAGGAGGACTCGCCGGAATTCTGCACCAGGCGCAGAAATGCCTCAAAGTCGCCCCGTTCCAGCGCATCGCACTCGCCCTGTGCACGCCGATCCTCCCGATAGAAATGGATGGCACGGAGCACCGCCCGATCGCCGCACGCCTTGCGCAGTGCCGGAATTGCCTGCATCACCTGATTTGCCGACACTTCGGAAAGCACCTGTGCGCCGAAATATTTTGCCACAGCGCACATCTCTTCCGGAATCGCCGCATACTCTGCCGTCAGGTCGGCATGATTTCCGCCGGTGTCCACGATACACAGGGCATAGCCCGACGTGGAGAAGTCGAAAGAAACCGGCTCCACCTGCGGTGCGGCAGCGTCTGCGAAGTCAATGGCGACCACACCGCCCACAGACGATGCCATCTGATCCATCAGCCCGCACGGCTTCCGGAAATAGACGTTCTCGGCAAACTGTCCGATCTCTGCGATCTCCTCGGCGCTGCACTGGTTCTCTGCATAAAACGTATTGCAGATATTGCCGAGAAGCACCTCAAATGCTGCGGAGGAGGACAGTCCGGAGCCCTGCATCACCTGTGATTCGGTGTAGGCATCGAAGCCTCTTTTCACACTGTAGCCCAGCTGCCGGAAGCGTGCGGCAACGCCACGCACCAGCTCTGCGGAATCCGGCTTTTTGTCCGTCTGCGGCGCAAGCTCTTCCAGAGAAATGATATCCATAGGAAATCCCTTGCTCTTGACCTGAACCAGATCGTCGTCCCGCATGGCAGCCACGGCGATGATGTCCAGATTGACGCTGGCAGCGAGGACGTGTCCCCGCTGGTGATCCGTGTGGTTTCCGCCCAGTTCTGTTCTGCCGGCAGCAGAGAACAGTGCGACTTCCCGCTCCGTGCCAAACTGCGCTGCAAATGCGTCCAGCGCCTGCATCAGCCGTTCCCGATAGGCGGCGAGAATCTCCGCATCCTTTGACGCACAAAGCGCTTCCAGCTTCTCGTCCAATGCTCCGGATGTCAGCAGCTTCTTTGCCTCTGTAATTGTCTTCAATGTAACTCCTCCTTCTGTGCAAATGTTCCCGATGTCCATGTTGCCCATGTACTACTTCTCAGTATAGCCGATTTCACCGAAATTTGCAATAGAATATGACAACTTTTTTTCGCAATTCGAAAAAAATAAAGTAGAATCCGGAAAAAGCATCGCTCTGGCAAGGCTTTTCCTGCAAACAAAAACCGGCACGGCGAAACACGCCGTACCGGTTTTGCTGCATACGCAGCAGATGTCATGCAATTGTTGTCAAATGCTTTTCCAGCAGTATGGCTTAGCCTTCAAACCAAATGGAGTTTTCCAGCGATTTCAGAGAGGTTACAACGTCCGGCCAAGTGGTATCTCTGCCGGCAGCTCTGTAAGAAACGAACTGGAGGATATTGAACGCATCGTCCATGGACAGTGCCTTTTCGTCCTCGTTCTTACCAAGCTTGGACTCGGTGTCAACATCAGCCAGGAAGTATGCCAGCTTCTCCAGGTTCTCGTCGGTGCCGTCCGTTAGCGTCGGGAAGCGGCCGGCTGCCTTGTAAGAATAGTACTGGAGCACTTCGAAGGAGTCATCCATATCGACGTCGCCATCCAGCTGTGCGTCGCCCTTGATGCCGATGTAAACCTTCGGCTTTGCAGCGCCGTCTACATCTTCACCATTGTATTTCGGTGTCAGCTCAATTGCGCAGTAAGCCTCGTTCTTGTCATCAAACGCTGCCTTCGGTGTAGCATAATCGAAAGTGATGTCTGCGGTGATATCCGTTGCTTCGCCGTCCTCGTTTACAGAGAATGCCTTCAGCAGGTCAGCCGCATTGAACGGGCGCTCATCTACAGAGAGATAGAAGCCAGCTTCTGCATTGACCTCAATGGAGATAGAAGTGGTGGTAACTACCGGAACTTCCTCTGTGGTTGTTGTGGTGCTAACAACCGGTTCTTCTGTTGTCGTAGTGATCTCCGTCGTGGTTGTGGTGGTTTCTTCAGTAGTTGTGGTGGTCTCTTCGGTTGTGGTGGTCTCTTCGGTTGTGGTAGTTGTTGCTGCGGTAGTGGTGGTTGTGGTTGTGGTAGTAGTCACACGGGTTGCTCTGGTGTTTGTCGGCTGTGTATAAGTCGGCAGTGTGTTGGTTGTGTGCTGTGTCGTCGTGGTTGTGATTTCTGCGGTGGTTGTGGTCGCAGCGGTTGTGGTCGTCGACTCTGTGGTCGTTGTGGTCACTTCCTCTGTGGTTGTTGTGGTTGTGGTAGTCGTTTCTTCGGTGGTTGTGGTGGTGGTTGTGGTAGTCGTTTCTTCAGTGGTAGTGGTTGTGGTTGTGGTGGTAGTGGTGGTGGTAGTTTCCTCAGTGGTGGTAGTTGTTGTGGTAGTGGTGGTAGTGGTGGTAGCAGAGGTTGTGGTAGTAGTTGTTGTTGTGGTGGTCGTAGAAGTGGTAGTCGGCTGTGCAGTGGTGGTGGTTGTAGAAGTGGTGGTCGGCTGCGCAGTGGTAGTGGTTGTGGTTGTTGTGGTAGTAGTGGTTGTGGTTGTGGTCGTTGTGGTAGTAGTGGTTACAGCAGAACGATCCTTGACAACGTACAGTGCGCCGTCCTTCACGCCAACCTGATCCTGGAAGATATCCACGCCTTCTGCCGGTGTGTCATCCAGATACTGGAACCGCTTCAGCTGTACCGGTCTGTCGCCGCTCCAGCCCGCATCGGTGCCGTACGGTGCCCAGGACAGCGGGAATTCATAGTAGCTGACAACTGTGCCGTCTTCTTCCGTCATGGTCTTGAGTTCCAGACCAGCTTCTTCTGCGATCTGAATTGCATCCTTCGAAACAGACATATTCAGGGTAACCAGACCATCTTCCTCGCTGGGCATGTGTGCATCAGCCTTGTAAGATGCAACGAACTGGATCCAGCGATCCTTGTCTTCGCCGGTGCCGTTGCCGTTCTTATAGTCGTTGTACCAGCCGGTATTGCTCAGGTTGTTATCGCCAAAGTTGAAGTCCAGAACGCCGCCCAGACCAAATGTGAGGTCATAGCTCAGGATCTTGGAGGTCAGCTCCGGAATCTCAACAGTACCGCCGATACCATAGCTGTTTACACCGCCGGTAACGCTGACCTTCAGTGCAACGTCCTCGCCCGGATCTACGAACTGCTTCGGCAGAACCAGATTGATGGGCTTTTCTTCTTCGTTGGTAGTTGCAGCGGTGGTTGCAGCGGTGGTTGCTGTGGTAGTAGTGACTGTAGTTGCTGCGGTGGATGTGGTAGTTTCTACCGTATCTGCATAAACACGGATGCTGCCGCTGTGGTAAACCACATCGGTCTTGTGGATATCCATGTTGTCCTCATCCATGAACTGATAGTTCTTCAGGTTTACAGTAACCGGCTTGCCGTCCGGGCCGTCGTAGGTAACGGACTGTGTGCCGTCCGGCGCCCAGTTCAGCGGGAACTCATAGTAGGAGCGGCCGGTTGCCGGATCGGTCTTCTTTTCCAGACCGGCAGCCTCTGCGATCTCAACCGCATTGTCTGCGATGTCGAAGTCCAGACCGTATACAATGGCATCATCCGAAACGGTTTCCGGAATGGTGGAGCTTGCCCAGCCATAGTAGATCCAGCGCTGTTCCTGTGTTACAGCCTTGCCCTGCAGATAATCCTTGAAGCCCATGGTATTTTCCTGACCGCCAGCCAGCAGTGCCGAACCAGTCAGATTGCCTGCCTGCGCAAAAACGTCCAGCTTCAGAATGCTTGCGGTGATCTCCGGAATATCCAGTGTGAACTGGAAGCCCATGGAAGGTGTTGCATTCTTGATCTTTACCTGAACAACAGGGTTGTCCTCGTCTGTCTCACGGCCCGGCTCTACATAGACGTCTTCCATTTCTACGACAACGCCCAGACCCTTCGGCGGCTCTTCTGTAGTAGTTGCCTCAGTTGCCTTGGTAGTAACCGTAGTTGCAGCAGTGGTTGCTGCGGTGGTAGTGGTGGTCACATCTTCTGTTGTAGTGGTTTCCTCTGCTGCCTTCGTGGTAGTGGTTGCAGCAGTGGTCGTGGTGTCCTTCTCAGCAGAAGTTGTGGTAGCTGCGGTAGTGGTGGTTGTCTCTTCCACAGTAGTCGTGGTGACAGCCTCGGTTGTGGTGGTAGTGCCTGCCTCAGTGGTAGTCGTACCAGCCTTCGTGGTAGTGGTGGTAGCTTCTGTTGTAGTCGTGGTGGTTTCCTCAGTCGTGGTTGTGGTAACGGCATTCGGATCGGTGTAAACAACAACAGAGTCGATGGTGTAGTCATCCAGACCGCCCCATGCGCCGAACTTCAGCGTGCCGTCATACTCAGTCTGAATGATATTGGCAGTTGCCTTGTCAATATCCCAGGAGAGAACGGCCTTGGTATCATTGAACGTGTCGTCTACCTGCTTGGACTCTGTCCAGTATTTCGGATCCACACTGGTAGAAGAGCCAAACTTATAGGAGAGGTCGCCGATGGTCTCGTCAGCAGAGAGATTGATCTCAACCTTGATGACCTTGGTTGCATCGGTAACGCCCAGATCCTCGTCCCATTTCCAGCCAACCATGCCTTCCTTCGGGTTGATTGCCTGTGCCTTTTTCAGCAGGTTGTTGAAGGTGTCATTAACCGGAATGACCTTCTTGCCCTCTACGGCAGCCGCAGTAGTCGTGGTTGCTGCTTTGGTCGTAGTAGTTTCTGCCGCAGTTGTGGTGGTTCCGCCCTCTGCGGTCGTTGTGGTTTCTGCAGTGGTGGTCGTGGTAACTACCGGAGTTGTCTGCTTGCCGGTGCCGGAAACCGTAAAGGTAATTTCAATGCTGTCCTTGCACTCTCCGCTCAGATCATCGATCTTGTTTCCGGACCAGGTATTCTTGATATTGACACGAATGGAAGAGCCGTCATCAGATCTTTCCTGTGCACCCTCACTCTGGGTATACTCTGCTTCCGTACCATCAATGACAATGCTGTCAATGTGGATCTTGATGTTCTCGTAAGTATAGCTGTTGATGTTGCTCTCCAGATACAGGGTCTGAATGGTGGTGTACCACTGGTTGTATCCGTCCATTTCGGACATATTGTCTACAGAAACGGTATAGGTGCCATCTGCAATTACCGAAACTTCATCCGACTTGACACCGCCTGTAATGCCGCCGATGCTTCCGGCAAGCCATACCTGACCGAATGCGTCATCGTCTGCTGCGCTTGCCATAAACGACATTGCCGGTGTGACCAGCGCACTGGTCAGCACGGTGGTTGCGGCCATAACAGCAGCAGTCAGAGACGATATGAATTTTTTCATCTTCATGTTTCTCTTGTGTCCTTTCTTTTTTTGGTAAAGATTCTGTGAGCTGCGGCAATGCTGCCGCACGTATGCGCAAAAGCGCCGCACGTCCGTACCTGAAAACCTGCGTTCCTCCTGCGGCACCCCCTTTCCGCTCCCAATTTGCAAGGTTTTCCGGATGTTGACACATACTTCTGCATTCCATCGGAGCTGCGGAAACCCGCTGGAAATCTCCTATGTATCCGCCTTTTGAGCAATACGAAATACAGGTCATCGCATCTGCGCCATACTTCTCCATTTACCAGTATATAATATTCCCTGAAATTTTGCAAGCGTTTTTTTGCAATTTCCTCATAAGTTTATAAGGAACGCAAAAAAATCCGCCGCTTTTTGTGCAAGACAGCTAAATATAAATCGCAATCGTGCAGAATTCCGTTGCACTATCGCAAAAGCAAGTGATTACTTTGCCGCCAAAAGCCGCTGGTGCAGGTCTTCGTCCTTCATCTGGCAGGCTGTCCGGTCATAGAACACATCGGTCACGTCCCACAGCACCGGACACATGCCGCGGCTCCGTGCTGCCCCAGCCACCGAGGACAGGAACAGCTTCACAGACTCCTCCTCCTTGTTCCTGACGACGCAGCCATACTCGCCGATGATGACGGGCACGCCCTTGTCTGCGAAAGTTTCCTTCAGCTTGTCCATATCGCTCTCCAGCACACGCTGTTCCCGTGGCGAACCCCACCGGCTCCGGGCTTTGCCCCAGTCCGCATCCTCCTCCAGAATGCAGAACGTCGCCGGCGAATAGTAGTGCACGGAAACCGCACAGCGTCCCGCCGGATCCTCCGGCATCCGGAACGCCTCGTCACAGGTCAAATCCACATCGGTGGCATAACCGGCGATGAGCAGATGCCGCCTGGCATTGTTTCCGCCGGAATTGCGCACCAAATCCACGAAAGTCTGGTTGATGTCGTTGACAATGCCGTATGCCTCCGTCTTGCCAGAATCCGAACCGCTGTAGCGGTTCCACAGGTCGTCAAAGCAGCCCTCCTCGTTGAGGGATTCCAGAATCAGATGGTCGCCGTAGTCCTGAAAGGTGTCCGTCACCTGTTCCCAGATGCGGGTGTACTTTTCCATACAGGTGTCAAAATCCGTGGAAAAGCCGGCGATCCATCCGCCGTCCCAGTGGAGGTTGACGATGGCATACATGTCATTGTCCAGCACATACTGCACCACAGTTTCCACCCGTTCCAGCAGTTCCGGCGCAATGGTGTAGTCCTCCGCCATGAGGTTCGACCACGCCACAGGGATGCGCACCGTCTGGAATCCGGCTTTTGCATAGCCGGCGATCATCTCCTCTGTCACCACAGGGCTTCCCCATGCGGTTTCGTAACTGGTCACGCTGTCCCCCTGAATCCAGTCGCCGCACGCCTCCAGGGTGTTTCCAAGGTTAATGCCAAGCCCCATGTCTGAGACCAGCTCCGCCGTGGTATAGTCCTCCCGCATGGAGGTGCGGACGGATTCCGCCGGGGGCCGGGAATCCTGCGCTGTCTCCTGCGCACCGCAGCCAGCCAAAAGAACCGCTGCCAGCAGCAGGCAGGGAATCGAATGAAGTTTTTGCATGATGGTTTCTCCTTTTCATAATTCCAAACGGCACTGCGCCGCTCTTTTTATCATACCATAATCATATCATATTCTTTTGGCATTTGCAATAAAAAATCGGGTTGACAAATCGCACGGAACATGGTATACTAAAGAAGTAACCATGCATGCGGATGTGGTGAAATTGGCAGACACGCAAGATTTAGGTTCTTGTGCCGTGAGGTGTGCAGGTTCAAGTCCTGTCATCCGCACCAGAGATTCCCCGTTTTTTTCGAAACGGGGATTTTTTTCTAAGAGCTTGTGTTCGTAGGAAATATATGCGGATTTTCGAGCAAATTTTTTTGCAGA
>OLQM01002884.1_pt1 | contig 15938 bp, 15 predicted proteins | sample 1673161 | NCBI WGS metagenome assembly OLQM01 (sample SAMEA3136761, study PRJEB25190) | human gut metagenome | reverse complement strand
TACTCCCGTTCGGCAGAACCAAGCTAGCGCTTGCTTCTGCCCTTGACTTTTCGTATCTTTGGCTGGCGCCTTAGATACTCCCGTTCGGCAGAAGCAAGCCGACGCTTGCTTCTGCCCTCACTTATTCGTATCTTTGTATGCCGCACGCAACCGTGCGGCACCCGAACCATGAACAATCCCAAAGGAATCGCCTACGCCGCCCTCTCCTCGTCGACCTTCGGGCTGGCACCGCTGTTCACCGTCACGCTGCTCCGCGACGGTTTTTCACCGTTCGAGGTGTTGACCTACCGCTGGGGCGTCGCCTCGGCGGCGCTGCTGCTCTTCGGGCTGGCGACGGGCCGGCGGCTGCGCATCGCCCGCAGGGATTTCGGCGTCGTCTTCCTGCTGAGCCTCTTCCGGGCCGGCTGTTCGCTGAGCCTCGTCTTCGCCTATGCCAACATCGCCACAGGCGTCGCTTCGACCATTCATTTCCTCTATCCGCTGGCCGTCGCGCTGGCCATGACGCTCTTTTTCCGCGAACGCTGTTCGCGGCGGCTGTTCACGGCCATCGCCGTTTCGCTCGCCGGCGCCGCACTGCTCTCGTCGGGCGACATCCGTTCGAACGGCGGCGACGCGACGTTCGGCATCGCCGCGGCCTTCTTTTCGGTGATCTCCTACGCGGGCTATATCATCGGCGTGCGCAAGAGCCGCGCCGCACAGGTCGAATCGACGACCCTCACGCTGCTGGTCATGGCCATCGGCGCCGCGCTGTTCGCAGCGACGGGCAGCCTGACATCGGGATTGCATTGGGTCGACGACTCCCGCACCTGGGGCAACATTCTCGGACTGGCGATCCCTGCCACGGCCGTCTCCAACATCGCACTCGTGAAGGCCATCAAGGCCATCGGGCCGACGCTCACCTCGATTCTCGGCGCAATGGAGCCGCTCACGGCCGTGCTGATCGGCGTGCTTCACTTCGGCGAGCCCTTCACCGCGGCAGGGATCGCGGGCGTCGTGCTGAGCGTAGCCGCAGTCACGATCGTCGTGACGCAGGGCGGCAAGCCGGCCGGCAACGCCTGAACGGCCGTACGGCGGAAAATCCAAACCCATATTCCGAGAAGGCGTGTACGAAACCTCCGGCTACCTGCACGCCACGAACAAGCCGCCCCTGGCGCAATGTGTTGCGCCAGGGGCGGCTTTCATTTTCGGGCGATCGCCCGACGACCCGTCCGAAAGGGTCAGTCGTCGATGTCGATCAGGTTGAATTTCAGGTCGAACGTCAACTCCAACCCGTTGGTGAGCTTCACCTCGTAATCCCGTTTGTCGCGGTCGATCTGGACGACGGACGTATCGGGATAGTACTGGGAAACGTACTGCGCGATCTGCTGAGGGATGATCGCGGCAGGAACCGTCGAATATTTGCAGTCGACCTCTTTCCAGTCGCCGTTTTTCAGGAATTCGACCTTGGAACTGCTGGTGAAGATCACCTCGTAGGTCGTATCGAAGAGTTCGCGCTCCATCTTGGCGAAGGAGACCTTTTCGTTGGGGAAATGCTGGCGGATGAACTGCTGCGCCTTTTCGGGCAGTTCGCTGACGCTGATCGGACGATCGTTGTCGGCACTGACGGTAGAGGTGCCGAGGGCGAACACTGCGGCGGCGAGAATCAGAAGCTTTTTCATGGCGTTTCGTTTTTTTAATGAATTGAACATTGTCCTTGTTTGATGATGCAAAGTTCATACGCGATTTTGAAACGAATTTGAAAATTCCCCGTCGCAACGAAATTTTTTCCGTTTTTTCGAAAAAATCACGGCCAACGAACCGAAAAGCGGTGGCGCCCCCCTTCGAAACGATAGTCGATCCGCAATCCGTAATACCGCCCGACGGCACTGACCAGCGCGAGTCCGAGACCGGTGGAACCCTCCTTGCGGGCGCCCTGATAGAAGCGTTCGAAGATATGTTCGGCATCGAGCGGCGCCGTACCGTCGTTGGTCACCGTCAGCGTGCGGTCGCGCAGCTCGACCCCGACCGCACCCCCTTCGGCCGTATGGAGGTAGGCGTTTTTCAGCAGATTGGTCACCAGCGTCGACGCCAGCGACTCGTTCATCCGCACGACGAACGCCTCCGGAGCGGACACTGTGCAGGCGATGCCGCGACCGGCGTAGATCTCGTCATAGAGGGCGACCTGTTCGCCGACGACCGCGGCCAGATCGACCTCCGAGCTCTCGGGGAACTGGCCGTTGTCGATCTTGGTGAGCAGCAGCAGGGTCTTGTTGAGCCGCACGATCTGACGCAGCGTGCGCTGCATTTTGAGCAGCTCTTCCATTTGCTTTTCGGTGGGTTCGGTGTTGTCGAGCAGCCACTCGATTCGGTTGCCCAGCACGGCCAGCGGAGTCTGCAACTCGTGCGACGCATTGCCGATAAAGTGTTTCTGCTGTTCGAACAGCGCTTCGGAACGGTCGACGGCCTGCTGCGCCGCAGCACTGAGCCGTCGGAACTCCACGATCCGCGTGGAGCAGGGGACGGGCGCACCGCGACGGCCGGGCGTATAATCGTCGAGCCAGCGCAACAGTTCGTAGAGCGGGCGCATACTGCGATGGAAGACCCAGACGGTCAGCGAAATGGTGGTCAGCAGCAACAGCAGGTAGAGGAAGACCACCCAGTAGAGGATCGCCCGCAGCAGGTCGTCCTTCTCGAAGGTGGGGGTGGCGACCTTCAATTCGTAATAGGCGCCGTCGGCATCCTGGAAAATCGTTGCCTCCTGGCCGATGCCAATGCGCATCGCCCATTTCTGCTCGGTCTCCTCCTTTTCGGGAATGTAGACCTCGGCGTCGTAGTAATCGATATGCGGACGGACGGCGGCTTCGGGAGCGCCGATGGGCACGATCGAATAGCTGTTGTTCGACCCGTTGTTCGGCTTCGGCAGTTCGCGTCCCGCGAGCATCCGCTTGACGATCAGCTCCGAATAGTCTTCCAGCGCATCTTCGGCCTCGTCGTTGATCTCGTCGACCATCGTAAAGTAGAACAATACGCCCCAGAGCGCCATCAGAGGCAGCAGGGCGAGCGACAGGCGCAGGGCGATGCGGGAGATGAGTTTCATGCGGCGGTGCGTATTCGGAAGCGGGTGCGGTCGCGTACCCGCTGCGGGTTATTCGGATTGCGGCAGCGAGAGTTTGTACCCGAAGCCGTAGACGGATTTCAGCTCGACGGTCGCGCCGGCCTCGGCGAGTTTGCGCCGCAGATTCTTCATCTGGGCATAGACGAAATGGAAGTTGTCCGCGTCGTCGGCATGGTCGCCCCAGACGGCTTCGGCCAACACGGCCTTGTCGACCAGATGGTTCGGGCGCTGCATGAAGTAGAGCAGGATGTCGAACTCCTTTTTCAGCAACGCCAGCTCGCGTCCCTCCACCTCCACGCGCCGGCCCTCCGGCCAGAGCGATACGTTGCCCAGCGAGAGCGACAGATCCCCGCCGCTGCGGCCGCGCCGCAGCACGCTGCGTATACGCGCCAGCAATTCGGCCGTGTGGAACGGTTTGGGCAGGTAGTCGTCGGCGCCCTGTTCCAACCCCAGAACCTTGTCTTCGAGCGAGTTGCGCGCCGATATGATAATTACGTTCTCGCGCTTGCGCAGCTCCTTGATATGCTCCAGCAGCCGCAGTCCGTTGCCGTCGGGGAGCATGATATCGAGCAGGATGCAGTCGTAGCTGTATCCCGCCACCTTGGCGTCGGCGTCGGCGTAGGTCGCCGCCGTTTCGACCACGTAGTGCTCCTGTACGAGGGCACGGTACATGATCTCGCGCAGCGACGGTTCGTCTTCCACGATCAAAATCTTCATGCGACAAAATTACGAAGCAATTTTGAATTAAAATCAAAACGGCGCACCCTTTTGCAAATTAAATCATACCCATTGCACGAAACCTGCCGGCTGAGCCGACCGCCGGCTCCGGCGACCGACCGCGGCGGGAATGAAGACGGCAACTACAACGAACGCCTCGGACGAAGAATGCGTCAAGGACTGCCGTCAGACGATCGATTCGATCCCTGTAACAGTCTCGTTGCGACCGAGGCAGGCGAGACGTTTCGGGCAAGTACGGTTCACGAAGAAGGCGACGTAGAAATTCACATCGCCGGACAGAACCTGAAAACAAGGTCGCTTTCTACGATGGATTTCGTATCTTCACAAAGATTCACCGGAGTAAAAATCAGACATAAAAACAAGGTGCCTCTCTGCGATTTTGCAGAGAGGCACCTTCGAGGTCTGAAGCGGACGCCATAAATTTGAATCGAATTTTACCGATTTTAATTTTATTTTATCTATATATCAACATATTACAGATATTTTTCATCAACTGCGAGGTCTGGAAGTTTTCGAAAATTCGGCCGATGTATGACAAATGTATGACAAAAATGATTACATTTGCAGCAGATAAAACCTACTGACCTATGGCATCCTTCTGCTATCGCATCCGCTCAACCCAGAAAAACAAACTGGTCAAAATCCAAGTTCTCTTCACGGTTGGCCGCGGCAACCAGTTCTACGTCGACAGCCAATATATGGTGTTGACGGACGCCTGGGACAACAAGCGGCAGACGGTCAAAAGCCGCTTCACCTTTACCGATGATTTCACCGAGCAGCAGGGGCGCGAGCTAACCAAGAACCTCTCCGAACTGCGCAGCCACATCCTCGGAGAGATTGCCAAGGATCCCGAGCACGCAATGACGAAGACGCGGCTGGAGAAGATCATCTACAGCTTCCACCACCCGCGCAGCCTCACCACCGGCCGTCGCGTCCGCACCCGCGAATCGCTCGGCGACTACATAGCCCGCTTCACGCGCGAAATGGAGGAGGGCACCCGGCTGAACATCCACAAACTCCGATACGGCCCCTCGACCATCAAGAACTACAAGGGATTCGTCGTGCAGTTCGACGAGTACTGCAAGGCCAAACGCAAGCAGTTCGACTTTACCGACATCGACCTGAAGTTCTACGATGACTTCGTCGCCTGGTTCACCGCCAAGAACTACTCCGTCAATACGATCGGCCGCCACGTCAAGGAGCTGAAGATCATCATGCGCGCGGCCCGCGAGGAGGGCCTGCACGACAACGGGGCGATCGAGAGCCGCAAGTTCCGCGTGCTGACGGCCGACGTGGAGAACATCTACCTGACGGAGTCGGAGATCCGGGCCATCGCCGCGCTCGACCTCTCGAAAAATCGGCACAAGGATGTTGCCCGCGACATCTTTCTGGTGGGGTGCTACACGGCACAGCGCTTCAGCGACTACTCGACCATCAACGAAGGCAACATCCGCACACTGGAGAACGGACAGCAGGTCATCGACCTCAAGCAGCAGAAGACCGGCAACCACGTCGTCATTCCGGTCCGCCCCGAGCTGCAGGCCATCCTGGAGAAGTACGACAACCGGCTGCCGAGAACCTACGAGCAGAAGGTGAACTACCTCATCAAGGAGATTGCGCGCGAGGCAGGCATCACGGAGAAAGTCGAGGTCTCCTACATCGAGAATGGCGAAAAGAAGAGCCGGCTGGTCGAGAAGTGCGACCTGGTGAAGACCCACACGGCACGGCGCAGCGGCGCGACGAACATGTATCTGGCGGGCATCCCGACCATCGCCATCATGAAGGTTACGGGCCACAAGACCGAACGGGAGTTTATGAAGTACATCAAGATCACCGAGGAGCAGACCGCCCTGGAGCTGATGAGCCACCCCTATTTTTCGGGGGCAAGCAACACAACACGATAATCTGAAAGAGTGTTGTCCGGGAATTTTTTTAACTTTGTTCAAACAGACTGATGCAATGAAAGACGATACGCAGGAATTAACGCTGTTCGACAACTACGATTTTATAGAAAAAATCGAATCTCTGATGGCCGACTGTGAATCGGCCGAGGTGGAGTTCAAATCCGCCAGGGGAGGGTTTCCGGGCAGCTTGTGGGAGACCTACTCCGCTTTCGCCAATACGCAAGGTGGAGTCATCGTATTGGGCGTCAAGGAGAAGGACGGGAAATTCACACTTGACGGCATCACACTGGAGCAGGCGCGCAAATACAAAAAGGAGTTTTGGGACAACGTAAACAACAAGGCTCATTGCAGCGCAAACGTCCTGCAGGAGAAAGACGTGCAGGATGGCGAATACAACGGGAGCTATGTCCTGGTATTCAATGTGCCACGAGCTCCCCGCAACAAGATTCCCGTATATCTGCATAACAACCCCGAGAATACATTCAAGCGGAATTACGAAGGAGACTATCGGTGCGATGCAAGCGAAATACAACGCATGTTCGCCGACGCCGATATCACGGAACATCCCCGTGATTACAAAATTCTGCCCGAATTTACCATCGAGCAGGATATTGACAAGGCAACTCTTGAGCAATACCGCCGGCTGGTCGCAACCAAAAGCCCCGATCATCCGTGGCTGCTGCTGGACGACAAACATTTTCTGATGAAATTGAAAGGTTATCGGATCGATCGGCGAGAGAAGATCGAGGGACTGACACTTGCCGGTCTGCTGATGTTCGGAAAAACAGACAGCATCACCGACGCCTACGGATGTCCGCAATACTTTCCCGATTACCGCGAATATTTCAGTTCCAATCCCGACGACCGCTGGACAGACCGCATCTACCCGGACGGCACCTGGGAGGCGAATCTGTTCCAGTTCTACTACCGGGTCTATCCCAAGCTGGCCGCATCCCTGCCCAAGCCTTTCGCCCTGAAGGACGGCATCAGAGAGGACGAAACGCCGACACATACGGCTCTACGCGAAGCATTTATCAATGCACTGGTCCATTGCGACTATTCGGTCGACTCGAACATTACGATCGAACTACACAAGGATTGTTACATATTCTCCAATCCAGGTTCCCTGCTACTCTCCATTGCCCAATATTATCAGGGAGGCAACAGCGTATGCCGCAACAAGGCCCTGCAAACGATGTTCATGCTGATCGGCTCAGCGGAAAAGGCCGGAAGCGGTGCCGACAAGATCATGCAAGGTTGGAAAAAGGCAAATTACCGCAATCCGCGAATCGAGGAGATCACTCACCCCGACAAAGTCGTATTGACATTACCTCTTGTCAGTTTGTTGTCCGATGAGGTCATCTCCTATCTGAAATCCCTGTTCGGTGAGGATATAACGTCCATAGAACACAACAAGTTGATGACCCTGGCGACCTGTTGCAGCGAGGGCGAGATCACCAACTACCGAATGCAATTGGTATTGGACAAGCACAGTGCCGATATCACAAAGTTGCTCAAAGAGTTATGCAACGACCGATACCTTATTCCCGAGGGAATCGGCCGCGGCACGCACTACAGAATCAACAAAAAATTCCGAGAGGGGGGACTTCCCGGGAATGTTGCTAGTAATGTTGCTAGTAATGTTGCTAGTAATGTTGCTAGTAATGTTGCTAGCTCTCCAGACAAGGAAAGGCGCAGAAGATTATCATCCAGCGAATTACACACAGCCATCCTGCACGCATGTGTTGATTTTGAATCGCTGGAAACCATAGCTAACAAAGTAGGGAAGAGTCTACGATACCTGAAAAACAGAGCCATACCCATCATGGTTGCCGAAGGGTTGTTGGAACGTGAATATCCCAATATGCCGAAACATCCCCATCAGCGATACCGTGCAAAAAAGAGATAGCCAGCCGTGCCGCGCCGTCGAAAAATAACAATCCAAGCCTCCGAGCTGGAGTGCTTCGAGACGCTCGTTCGGGAGCTGCACCAGAGGCCGGAGTTTGCCGGATTCGATCCGTCGAGCCTGCACGTCTGGGCTTACGAACGGTATGAGCCGAAGCTGAAGGATGCCGACGCGATTCTCCGCCGCTTCGACTACTGGCTGGGCGTGCACAAGGGCGAACAGTATCTAATGGCAAACGGCAGCCGGCTCTTCAACAAAAAGGAGCTAGCCGAGGCGCTGGGCGTCGCACGTCCGACGCTCGACCGGTGGATTACGAACGGATGGCTGGAGCCGTGCCGCATTCAGATCTCGGCTGGCGGTGACACCCTCTTTGCGGCCAACGCCGTTCGGGAGGTATTGGAACGGTTCCGATAGACTCAAAATCACATCTACTACAACGAGGACGGCACCCGCCGCCCTCGTTTTTTCGCCCTGAAAGAATCCGATTACACGGCAGTGCCAACCGAAGCAAACGAATGCCAAAGTCCGGAAACGGGCGGAAGTGTGTCTTCAGTGTGGCACCGGTTGGCATCGGTTGGCGCTGATTTGTAACGCCATTCGCCGTTTTCGGGAGGGGTTCGGAAAGCCTTTCTTTGCGTCATCAACCAAATTCGAATCGTTATGACCAAGGAAATCTTTCTGAGCGGCATGACCGCCGACCAGCTCTCGGAGATGATTCGCGAATCGCTGCGCGACGAATTGCGGCAACTCCATCCCGAACCCTCCGCCGAGACACCGAACTATCTGACCCGCCGCGAGACAGCCCGCCGCCTGCGCATCTCGCTCGTAACGCTCAACGACTGGGTGAACCGCGGGCGGATCCGCGCCCATAAAATCGGCGGGCGCGTCCTCTTCCGCGACAGCGATGTCGAGGCGGCACTGCACCGGATTGTCCCCATCAAAAGCCGATAGCCATGAAGACGACAACAGATTGCATCGGCATCCGGGAGTATCTCCTCCGCCGGGGACTGCAACCCCACCGCGAAACCGCCACCCACGGCATGTTCCTCTCGCCGCTGCGCAAGGAGCGCACCCCCAGCTTCAGCGTCCGCTACGACAAGGGGCTCTGGTACGACTTCGGGCTGGGTGAAGGAGGCACGCTCCTCCAGTTGGTCATGCGCCTCGAAGGGTGCGGCATGGCAGAAGCCATTCAACACTTGCGCAAAGGATCCGCAGACGAAGTCCCCTTCCAACCCCTCCCGACCGCCTTGACACGCGAAGACTCCCCGCTGCGGATTCTCGGCGTCGGGGAGATTCGCCACCCGGCGCTGATCGGTTATCTGCGCGAGCGCGGCATCGACCTCGCCGTGGCCGGAGCGCTGTGCCGCGAGGTTCACTACGCCGTCGGCGAGCGGCGCTTCTTCGCCATCGGCTTCCGCAACGACGCCGGAGGATGGGAGCTGCGCAGCCCGCAGTTCAAGGGAAGCAGCGCCCCGAAAACCATCACGACCTTCGACCGGCACGGCGACACGGCGCTGCTCTTCGAGGGATTCTTCGACCTGCTCTCTCACCTGACACTGCAACACGAGCCGGAGCCGGCCGTCGATACCGCCGTGCTCAACTCCGTGGTGAACCTACCCCGTGCCCTTCCGTTTCTCGCACGCCACGCGACGATCCACACCTTCCTCGACAACGACGAAGCGGGGTACCTCACCCTCGAACGACTGCGCAGCGCCCTGCCCGGTGCGACCGTCATCGACCGTGCGGAGAGCTACCGTGCCCACAAGGATCTGAACGAATCGCTGCGACCCGCCGCGAAGATTTCCCGCACGCCGCGTCGTCGCGCCCGCAAGTTGTAACGTCGCCCGGAATGACGCCGGAACCGTCGCCCACCCATCGGCCGCTTCGCGACCGCGGCTTTTTCCCCGAGGAAAAAGCCATAGCCTATTAGGGCTTTTTCCGACGCATCGGCCCGCCGACGCTGAAAAAGCCCCAATAGGCCAAAGGGTCAAGCCCCTCTGGACACCCCCTGTCGTGCTGCGCACGCCGACCGCCAAGGCGGTCCCTTCTTCTACCACACAACCTCCGATAAACGACCGTACCATGGGATATGCCGTCCTGCATCTTGACAAAGCCCCGGGCAACGAGGCGGCCATGACCGCCCACATCGCCCGCACGAAGATACCCACCAACGCCTCACCCGAACGCACCTGCCTCAACGAGGAACTCGTCGAGTTTCCCGAGGAGGTGGCCGACCGCACGGAGGCGATCAACTACCGCCTCGAACACGCCGGCCTCACGCGCAAGATCGGGACGAACCAGGTACGCGTGATCCGCGTCATGCTGACCGGTTCGCACGACACGATGAAGCGCATCGAGGAGGAGGGGCGGCTTCCGGAGTGGTGTGCCGACAACCTCGCCTGGCTGCGCGAGACCTTCGGGGCGGAGAATGTCGTCTCGGCCGTCGTGCACCGCGACGAATCGACCCCGCATATCCACGCCGCCGTGGTGCCCATCGTCACGGGCGAGCGCCGCAAGGCCCGCACCGCCGCATCCGAAACACCCGGCAAGCGGCACTACCGTCCGAAATCCGCCGCACGGCCCCGTCTCTGCGCCGACGACGTCATGTCGCGCATCCGCCTCAAGCAGTATCAGGACACCTATGCCGCGGCGATGTCCAAATACGGACTGGAGCGTGGCATCGACGGATCGGAGGCGCGTCACATCACCACGCAGGAGTTCTATCGCCAAGCCATTGCCCAGCAGCAGGATCTGCAGGAGAACATCGACGCGCTGCTCCGTCTCGAAGAGCAGAAGCGGAAGGCCGTCGAGCAGCTCAAACAACAGGAGCGGCAAGTGCGCACCGAGTATGAACAGACCGCCACGCTCCAGGCGCAGAAGAGCGCCGAACTGAACCGCACCGAGGCCGAGTTGAAGAGCGTGAAGGGCGAACTGAAAGGTGTCCGGTTGAAAAACGCCGCGGCGGAGGTTGGGTCGAATATCGTCGAGGGAATCGGGGCGATGATCGGCACATCCCGCGTCAAGCGGCAGCAGCAGATCGACCGCCTCAACGCGGAGAACGCCTCCCTACACGAGCAGATCGGAACACTGAACCGCACCAACCGCGAGGAGAAGGCCCGACATGAGCAGGCCGAACAGCAGTTGCAGGCGAAACTCGACCGCATCGAACATTGGCTGCCCGACACACAGACGCTCATCAGCTGGGGCGAATACTGCCGCGACATGGGCCTCTTGGAGTCGGGCGCCCGCGAGATCATCGCCATGAAGCCCCTCTACGTCTCGGGCGAACTCCGCGCACCGGAGTATTCGCGCCGCTTCGACGTCTCAAATACCGAAATCCGCCTGCAACGCGACCCAAACGGCCCCGGAGGCTTCCAGCTGCTCATCGACCGCCAACCCGCACACGCCTGGTTCCGCCAACGGTATGTGGAGCTCATGACCCGCCTGGGCTACCCCGTCCGCCCCGAACGCCCCGTCATCCGACGACATACCATCGAGCGGTAAAGCCCGCCCCGAAAGACAAAGAGAATATCCGGTCGAACAGCCGGATATTTTTCTTCACTTTGTGAAGAAACTTGCTTAATCGAAATATTTGTAGAGTTTGTATTGCGATTTTTTCGAAAATAATTTGTTTTTCTCGGGCAAAGCGCATACTTTTGTAATAAACCTACAAAGAAAAAAATGGTGAAACTGAAAGATGTTGCCACTATTCAGACGGGAGTTTACCTGAAAAGCACTCCTTTGCCCGACACCTGCTACCTTCAGGTGAACGATTTCGACGAGGAGGGGTACATCCGTCCGACCGTCCGACCGACAACCACCGTCAGTTCCAAGGCTGCCCGCCACTTGCTGACAGAAAGCGACCTACTGCTCGCCGCCAAGGGTGGCAAGAATTTCTGCGCCATCGCCCCGACGCAACTCGGGCCGTGCGTGGCCTCACCCTCGTTTCTGATTATCCGAATCGACAACCCGACCCGCATCCTGCCCGAATACCTCTGCGGATTCCTCAACCTGCCATCCACCCGGCAGCTGCTGACGGCGCAGGCCCAAGGGTCGGCCATCGCCTCGCTCAGCAAAGCTGACCTCGAGGAGTTCGATGTTCCGCTCCCTCCGCTGGAGCGCCAGCGGGTCTGCATCGCCCTCACCCGCCTGCATCGCCGCGAACAGGCCCTCTACAAGGCCATCGCGGAGCGCCGCCGGCAAATAACCGATTGTAAATTGACAAAAATATATAAAGATGAACGGTAAAGTTACACAGGAAGAGATTAACAAAGTCGTATGGCAAGCCTGCGACACCTTCCGGGGCGTGATTGACCCCAGTCAATACAAGGACTACATCCTCACGATGCTGTTCCTGAAGTACGTCAGCGATGTCAGCAAGGCGAAATACAAGGAGTACCTCCAGCGCTACGACGGCGATACGGAGCGTGCACAGCGGGCCATGCGCCGCGAACGGTTCCAGGTTCCCGAGAAGAGTTCGTTCGACTACCTTTTCGAGCACCGCAACGAACCCAATATCGGCGAGCTCATTGATGTTGGCCTGGCGGACCTTGAATACGAAAACCGCGAAAAGCTGAGCAGCGAGGACGGCAGCGGCATCTTCCGCAACATCAGCTTCAACAGCAGCAACCTCGGCGAAACGAAGGAGCGCAACGCCCGACTGAAGCAGTTGCTTATCGACTTTTCGGACGATCGGCTGCAATTCGACGAGTCACACCTCGAGAACAACGACGTCATCGGCGACGCCTATATGTTCCTCATCGAGAAGTTCGCCAGCGACGCCGGGAAGAAGGCTGGAGAATTTTTTACACCGAAGGAGGTTTCGACCCTGCTGGCTCGTCTGACCAAGAGCGCCCCCGGCTCGCGCATCTGCGACCCGACGTGCGGCTCGGGTTCCCTGCTCATCAAGGCGGGCCGCGAGGTAGGCTCCGACAACTTCTCGCTCTACGGCCAGGAGCTCAACGGCAGCACCTGGGCGCTGGCCATGATGAACATGCTGCTCCACGGTTTCGACAGCGCCACCATCCGCTGGGGCGACACGCTGCGCAACCCGAAGCTCAAGGAGGGCGACGCGCTGATGAAGTTCGACACCGTCGTGGCCAATCCGCCCTTCTCGCTCGAAAAGTGGGGCGCCGACGAGGCGGCCGACGACCCCTACAACCGCTTCTGGCGCGGCATTCCGCCCAAGGGCAAGGGCGACTGGGCCTTCATCTGCCACATGCTCGAGGTGGCCAACGAACACGGCAAGGTGGGCGTTGTCGTTCCTCACGGCGTGCTGTTCCGCGGCGCCAGCGAGGGGAAAATCCGCCAGCAGACCGTCGAGGAGAACCTCGTCGAGGCCATCATCGGACTCCCGGCCAACCTCTTCTACGGAACGGGCATCCCGGCCGCCATCGCCATCTTCAACAAGGCCAAGACGACGACCGACGTGCTCTTTATCGACGCCAGCCGCGAATTTGAGAACGGCAAGAACCAGAACCGGCTGCGCGACGAGGATATCGACCACATCGTCACGACCTACCGCCGCTTTGCGCAGGGGGAACTAAAGCCGGGCATCGTCGAGGAGCGCTACGCCTATGTGGCCTGGCGCGAGGAGCTTGCCGACAACGACTACAACCTCAACATCCCGCGCTATGTGGACACCTTCGAGGAGGAGCCCGAAATCGACATTGCGGCCGTGCAGCAGGAGATTGATGCCCTGGAAAAGGAGCTTTCCGAGGTGCATATCCGGATGGATGGTTATCTGAAGGAGTTGGGATATTAAAAGACAAAAATATGAGAACACGACTTACAAAAAAGGCTATTACAACCTTTGAAAGCATAAAAAGAGTTGACGACAACGGAATTGAATACTGGTCGTCGAGAGATTTATGGAAAGTTCTCGGATACACAGAATACCGCCATTTTCTACCGGTAATTGAGAAAGCGAAAATAGCTTGTCAAAACAGCAGCCAACCTATTTCAGACCATTTCGAGGATATCCTCGAAATGGTCGTCATCGGCTCCGGCGCAGAACGGCCCCTTGATTCAATCAAACTGTCCCGTTATGCGTGCTACCTTACCGTACAAAATGCGGATCCGAATAAAACCATTGTTGCTCAAGCACAAACATATTTCGCCACTCAAACGCGCATAGCCGAAATACAGCAAATGGATGCATATAATCGTCTTTCTTCTGAAGATGAAAAACGATTATTTCTGCGCAATGAATTAGCCAAACACAATTCTCAATTGGCCGATGCGGCTAAAGGAGCAGGGGTTATCGAGCCTCGCGATTATGCCATTTTCCAAAATCACGGTTACATGGGCCTATATGGCGGACTTGGAGCCAAAGAGATCCATGAACGTAAGAACTTAAAGAAAAGCCAAAAGATTTTGGACCATATGGGAAGTACAGAACTGGCAGCCAACCTCTTCCGCGCGACACAAACCGAAGAGAAGTTGCGTCGTGATCACATCGTCGGCAAAACCAAAGCCAACCGAACGCACTACGAAGTAGGAGCCAAAGTCCGGCAAACGATTAAAGAACTTGGAGGCACTATGCCGGAAAATCTGCCAGTCGTTGAAAGCATCAAAACGATAGAGACGAAAAAGAAGAAACAAATGCTTCGCAACCCAACAGAAGAGGAGAAATAGTATATTATGGGAAATAACATACCACAAGGCTATAAGGCGACGGCGCTGGGGATTATTCCGCAGGAGTGGAAAACAATTCGGCTAAAAGACTGTTTTTCCATATCCGCAGGAGGAGACGTCCAGAAAGATTGCTTTTCCGAAGCGCCGTCCCTGCAATATAAATATCCAATATATTCGAATTCTTTGTTCAATCATGGGCTTTATGGCTTTACATCTCATCCAAGGCACAAAGCAAACAGTATTACCATAACCGAAAGAGGTGCGTTAGGCCATGCTGAATATCGAGAAATTGACTTCGATGCAATAGTCCGACTGCTTGTATTAGCGCCTAAAATACCTTTGAACGGGCAATATATTACAGAATACATAAACTTTCGGAAACCGTTTTTTTATGAGAGTACGGGAGTCCCTCAACTAACCGCCCCACAAATAGCAAATATTCAGGTATTATTTCCGCCGTTGGGGGAGCAGCGGAAGATTGCGGAGGTGTTGGGCGTGTGGGATGAGGCGATTGAAAAGCAGGCGCGGCTGATTGAAAAACTCGCCCTGCGCAAACGTGGCTTGATGCAGCGACTCCTCTCCGCAAAACTCCGTCTCCCCGGCTTCTCCGAACCCTGCCAAAAAGTAAAATTGGGAGAGATCTGCGAAAGAGTTACACGAAAGAACATTGAAGACAATCAGAATGTAATGACAATATCTGCTCAACGCGGTTTCGTCGCTCAAACAGATTTCTTCAATAAAAGCGTGGCAAGTGAGACCTTAGAAAGTTATTATTTGGTCTTCAAAGATGAATTCTGCTATAATAAAAGCTACTCCAACGGATATCCAATGGGAGCAATCAAAAGATTGTCCGAGGCCGACAAAGCAGTTGTAACATCTTTGTACATATGCTTTAACGTAAAACCAGAAACAAATACCAACATAGATTATCTCTCCTACTATTTTGATAATGGAGGATTAAATCGTGGTTTAACAAAAATAGCAAACGAAGGAGGTCGAGCCCACGGACTGCTAAACGTAACTCCCAAAGATTTTTTTGGTCTTTCTTTCGAAATACCATCTTTAAAAGAGCAAACCGCCATTGCGGAGGTGTTGATCGCGGCCGACCGCGAGATTGAGCTGGCCAAAGAGAAACTCGAACGCCTCCGCCGTCAGAAACGTGGCCTGATGCAACAACTCCTCTCCGGGAAAAAACGTGTAAAAATTAATATCTAAGAATATGGCAAAACGTAAAAAACCAACAGTCGCACTTATTTATGATTTTGATGGGACTTTATCTCCTGCCAATATGCAAGAATATGATTTTCTTAAAGCTATCGGCATCAAAAATAAAGCCCAATTTTGGCGTCAAAACAATGAACTTATAGAAAAACACGAAGCCAGTAATATTTTATGTTATATGAAATTAATGCTAGATAAGGCTCGTGCTGCAGGAGTTAGTGTTCAACGTCAAAAATTCGTTGATTTTGGGAAAAGTATTGAACTATACGAGGGAGTAGAAGAATGGTTTGATTTAATCAACCAATTAGGGCAAGAGGAAGGTGTTATAATCCAACATTATATTAATTCATCCGGATTAAAAGAAATGATAGAAGGGACTAAAATAGGGAATAAGTTTCAAGAAATATATGCTTGTACATTTATGTATGAAGATGGAGTT
>OLQM01002879.1_pt1 | contig 15957 bp, 9 predicted proteins | sample 1673161 | NCBI WGS metagenome assembly OLQM01 (sample SAMEA3136761, study PRJEB25190) | human gut metagenome | reverse complement strand
ATTGGGATAATTTGTATTTCAAGTTCAATGATAATGATGCTTGTACTTATGAATTGATGAAAGAGTTCGAAGAACTTCCATATAAGAGTAAGGTTATTTTTTCTTCGAAGAATTATAGTGATTTACCCTCCTTGATTCATTTTAAATCAGCCGAGAAGCAAGGGCATGTTGGTATCGATTTGAAGACTTACCACCGATATTTTAATGCTGTTACTTGGTTGAATAAGGGTGGGGAAGATTTAACATAAAATAAAAATTTAGGTGAAGAATCCATGAAACCACTTTTAACTGTTGTCATTCCAGTTTATAATGTTGAAAAGTATTTAAAACGTTGTGTAGAAAGCGTTCTTGTCCAAGAGTGGCATAATTATGATATTTTACTTGTAGATGATGGAAGTACTGATAATTCTCCTCAAATTTGTGATGACTATGCTAAAGCGTATGACTTTATCTCAGTTATTCATAAAGAAAATGGTGGACTTTCTGAAGCACGGAACACAGGTATTTCTCATGTCAAAGGAGAATATGTTTATTTTCCTGATTCAGATGATTGGATTGAACCAGATGCCTTTATGGCATTAGCGGAAGTCCTTGAATCCCAGAAGTTTGATATTATTTCTTTTAATCGTGAATTTGTGAAGGGTGAAGAAGATGCTATAGTTTCAGAACCAGAAGTGACCCAAGTATTTGAAGGTAAAGATGCTTTTGTGCAAATGCTGAAGCATCGTTATATTACTGGGTTTGCTAATGATAAAATCTATCGAAAATCATTATTCACTGATCATAACATTCAGTTTCCAATTGGGAAATACTATGAGGATCTTGGCACTAATTACAAACTGTTTCTTGTGGCTAAGAAGGTCTATGCAACTAATCAAAAATACTATCACTACTTAATTGACAACCCAAATTCTATTACACAGTCTTGGAATGAAAAAAAGTTTAGAGATATGTATGGATTTTATAAAGAAATGTTTTATTCAGATTTTGTATGTTCGCAATTAAATCAAGAAGAGTTGCATATCTCACAACTTTATTATGTAAATGGATTGATTCACATACTAGCAAGTTTGTATAAATCTAAATTAGACAAAGAATATATAGACATTACTGATGAAGTGAAACAAGAATTGCTTAAGAATAGTGTTTCTCTTTCTCAAATGAAAGACCAACCAAATAAGTTAAAATATGTACTGTATAGACTTAAAGTATTAAAACTAGCCTTCAGTATACAAAACGTTTTTTGATGTTGTTTTAAGAAATCATTCTGAGATTTTTAGACAAGGGTTTGGCAAATGAAGTTTGGACTATTTTATTTGATAAAGAAAAGTAACATAATATTTTTGGTCTTTCTTCTTTTTTATTGTATCGGAATAATGGACTTTTAACAAAAAAATTATATAGTTAGACCGGCCAAACAATTATTTTATAGGTGATTTAACATGGAAGAAAAAATTGATTTTGTTGTACTTTGGGTTGATGGAAATGATCCTGACTTCATTAGAGAAAAAAATAAATATACGTCTAATAGTTTGCAGGTTGATAATGATGGAGATAATCTGCACCGTTATAGAGATTATGGAACATTCAATTATTGGTTTCGGATGGTAGAGAAGCATGCACCGTGGGTAAATAATATTTATCTTATAACTAATGGTCAAAAACCGGAATGGTTAAATTTAAATCATCCTAAACTAAAATGGGTTAGGCATAGTGATTTTATGCCTGAGGAATATTTACCAACATTTAATTCTGCTGCAATTGAGTTGAATTTACACCGCATTGAAGGTTTATCAGAGAACTTTGTTTTTTTTAACGATGACATGTATTTGATTCAAGATGTTAAGCCTGATGATTTTTTTGTCAACGGACAACCGAGGCTATTGGCTGTTTATGAAGCCTTGGTTCCGTGGTCATCTTTTTCCAAAGTTTATTTTAATAATGTAGAAGTTTTATATAGACATTTTTCAAATAAAAAAGCCTTGAAACAGTCGCCGTTTAAGTTTTTCAATTTTAAATATGGTCAATTGGTTTTAAAAAATATTTTGTTATTTCCATGGAAGATAACTGGATACTATAATCAGCATACACCAGTTCCAATAAAAAAGAGTACACTAATTCATTTATGGAATGTAGAAGAAGACATTTTTGTTCAAACATCTAAACATAAATTTAGAGACTATAATACGGATATAAATCATTATTTATTATGTTATTGGCAAATTGAAAGTAATGATTTTCAACCATCTACTAAAAATTTTGGAAAATCAATTTCAATTACCGCTGTTGATCAGCTTCCTAAATTATTATCGAAAAAAAAGACAAAATTACTTTGTGTCAATGATGATATGGCGATGACAGAAAATGACTTGGAGAAATTTTCTAAGATATTGTCTAATCGTTATCCTGACAAGTCTCAATTTGAATTGTGATTCAATGTATTAGTTACTGGAGTAAATAGATGAAAACTAAAATTTTACAAATGGGGGCAGACAATTTCGGAGCAGGAGGTAGGTCTGTAATAGCCTATAACTTGACTCGTCCCTTAACAGACGACTTTCAAGTTGACTTTTTGGCTATTGGAAAATTGAAGAACCCTAGTTTTCATCGAATCATTGAAGAAAACGGAGGATATGTTCAACACGTCAAGGAAGCATCAAGTAAAATAAAAAGGCTAAGAAATATCTACTCTATTTTAAAAAAAGAAAAGTACGATATTGTTCATATTAATGCAGATGATGCTATCGAGGGGTTATTTAATATTATTCTGTCAAAGCTTGTAGGTGCAAAAATAGTACTTCATGCTCACACTACTTCATCTAGTCGTGGTAAGGGTTTTGTTGGCAGATTAAAAATGTTAACGGCAAGAAAAATAATTAAGTTTCTTGTTGATTATAAGTTGGCCTGTTCACTTGAAGCAGCGAATTATTTGTATGGCGATACTGATTTGTCTGATGTGGCGATTATAAAAAACGGTATTGTAATCAATGACTTTTTATATAATGAAGAGTTAAGGCAAAAGGTACGAGAGAATCTAAATATTCCAGTGGAGGCTACCGTTTTAGGTACTGTCGGGAGAATGTCATATGAAAAAAATCCTGAATTTATAGTTGACCTAATACATACTTTTTTTCTCAAGGTACCTAATTTTTATTTTATATGGATTGGTGATGGTGAAGAACGAGCTAATATAGAAACGCTGCTAGACGAAGAAATAAAATTAGGAAGGGTTTTATTGCTTGGAAAACAAGAACAACCAGCACAATATTTACAAGCAATGGATGTTTTTTTGTTACCTTCTTTCTATGAAGGATTTGGAATCGTGAATATTGAAGCACAAGCATCTGGACTACCTTGTGTGGTAAGTTCTGCTGTTCCAGAGTCAGCATCGGTTAATTCAAACTTTTATAGATTATCATTATCTGATGGTGTTGAAAAGTGGTCAGATTTTATCACCTCTATGAGTTATGAACGCCTTCCATATGGTTCTAGAGAAAAAATAAAAGAAGCTGGATTTGATATAGAGGATAGCGCTAGAAAATTACGAATAATCTATCAGGAATTAGCGAAGTGAAACAAAAGGAGATTCTATGTACTCATTAATTATTACTGATTACAAATCAATGAGTGATACAGTAGATTATATAAAAAAGTTTATTGATATATATGTCGGGAATGATGTACATTACATTATCGTAGATAATAGTGCGGAAGAATTGGGGAAACAATTCTTACAAGATTCTAAAGTTGAATTTACTTCCTCTGCTTTTAATGGGAAAAAAGTTTATTCTTTTGAAATTTCACAAAGGAAAATTTATATAATTGATTCCAATGAAAATGGTGGATACTCTAAAGGCAATAATTTAGGTGCAAAATTTGCAATTCAGAACTTTGATACACGCTATCTAGTTTTTTCAAACAATGATTTAGAGTTTCCTAATGGTTTACAGTTGAATGAATGTAAAACTATCATTGAAACGAGCGATCATCCAATAGGTATAGTTGGTCCTAAGATTCTCACTCCTCAAGGAGATATTCAAAGTCCTCGTAAGCGGATGAATTTTGTAGAAGAGATGATACTTCAGGATTATAATAGGCAGTGGTTTAATAGTAAGATACATAAATGGATTGATATTGACTATACTGCTCCTGAGGGTGAGACTGGATGGGTTAGTGGTAGCTTTATGTTTGTTTCTAGAAATGCTTTTGAAGCAGTATCAGGATTTGATGAAAATATTTTTCTCTATTGTGAAGAAATGATTTTAAGTGAAAGAATGAGGAATAAGGGATATATGACTTATTTCTATCCTGAATGGACAATTTATCATTATCATAGAGGAGCGCATAATCCTGAGTCAGAGAAAATTGGCCGTGTATCAAAAAAATACTATTACAGAGAATATAGAGGGGCATCTAAACTTTCTTTGAAAATATCTGATATGTCCTACTTCTTATGTAAAAAGATATATCGATTGAAAAAAATATTGGATGGTACGTATTTCAAGGAGAAAAAACATTGAAATTTAATAAATATCTTTTTCTATTTTTACTATTTTTCTTGATTGAATTCAGAGGTTTTTATCTAGTAAGTTGGCCGAATTTACTGGGAGGAGCGGCCAGTAATAAATTAGGAGTTGCATTCTATTCTTTAATATTATTTTTGGCATACTTTATCTATAATAAAGGGAAACTTAAACTAGGTATTTTTGGAAATTATATCCTAATCTTTTTTCTAATTCTGTTTTTTAATTCGCTTGTGTCAATGTATTTATTTGATTACTCGATTACGCAAGTATTGTGGGATGTTCTTCCTTATTCAATTTTACTCCTTTATTTTCCTCTTTGCGAGATATTTAAGACAGAAAGAAACTATAAGCTTTTTGTTAAAATCGGTCAGATAACCATTTCAATAGTATCAATATTATTTGTTATGCAAGTATACAGATATCATGGCTTGCAAACATTGTTTTTGAAAATTGAAGAGATTATTCCTATAAGTTATATTTATAATTTAACAGTACCTTTACGTATTTATAGTGTTTTTGAGGGACTTGTTCGGGTATTTGTTATATTGGTGGCATGGAAAATTATTGCAAATCATTTTAAAAAATCATTTTTTGATATAGTTAGTTTATTATTGATGTTAGTTGCTATTTTTTATGTTGATCAGTCGAGATACTATTTGGTGACTGTACTAATAGTCATTCTTTCAATGTATTTCATATACAATAAGCGTAGACTAACTCTATCCTCATTATTATGGACTCTTATTTTAGGGACGGCGGGTTTATTCATTATTTCAAATAAATTTGGTTCAATATCTGATAGTATTTCGGATAACACCGGCTCCTCTTTTGCTCGAACAGGTGCAATAGAATATTATTTTAATAAAATTTTTACTTATCCATTTGGTTTAGGATTGCATACTCCGGAAAAGGGCACTTCTTTATATTATTTTATAAAAGGGCCTGATGGATTTTTTAATTATGATGATATCGGGATATTTGGAACATTAGGTTCTTTGGGGGTGCCAGGGTTTGTATGGTATATCCTTTTGACTATAAATTTAATTATGACGTGGGTAAAGAAACTTAGTTCCAACGTATTAATAACAGGCCTACTGATTAGTTTTCTGATGAGCCTTCCAATCATGTCATATATTGATAGACCTCGGATTATTGCGTTAACGTTGACACTAGTTATTATCAATAATGAATCTGCAAAATTAAACAGAGATGGAGAGTTAATAGATGACTAAAAAAATGGGAGTGAATGCGGCTTTAAATTTATTTAAAACAGCACTTTCAATTATATTCCCTTTAATCACTTATCCCTATATCAGTAGAATATTAGGTGTGGAGAACCTAGGAAAAATTAATTATACAGCTTCTATTGTAGGTTACTTTTCTTTAGTTGCTGCACTTGGGATCTCTACTTATGCTATTAGGGAAGGGGGGCGTATTAGATCTGATTCTAAGAAATTAAGTCATTTAGGTAATCAAATTTTTACTATAAATATTTTATCGACGATAGTATCCTATCTGTTGTTAGTATTAGTTGTATGCTTATTTATTCCGAATAGAGAATATCAAATTCTGATTTTTATTCAAAGTTTGACAATTGTTTTTACAACACTCGGAGTGGACTGGATAAACGTTCTTTTTGAGGATTTCCTTTATATTACGATTAGAAGTATCATTATACAAATTTTATCGTTGATATTGATGTTTGTTCTTGTTAAAACAGCTAGTGATTTATATCTATATACATTTATCTCAGTAATTGGTTCAGGGATATCTTGTATTTTAAATTTAATCTATTGTAGAAAGTATTTAAAACTCTCTCTTGTTTGGAGACTTGATCTAGTAAAGCATTTTAAGCCAATTATTGTCTTGTTTTCTGGTGGTCTAGTAATTAGTATCTATGCTAATTCTGATATGCTAATATTAGAGTGGTTTAAAGGAGCATATTACGTTGGATTGTATGCTGTTGCAGCCAGAGTATATACAATATTAAAAAATTTATTAGCTTCAATCTATTCTGTTACAATACCTAGGTTGTCACATTTGTTTGGAGAACAGAAAATTGACGAATTTAAAAAAAGTTATACTCAAATACTTTCAGTGGTAACTCTAATCTTAATTCCAATGAGTGCAGGTCTTATTGTCCTATCTAGGGAAATTATTTTATTTTTAGGTGGAATAAAATTTATCGATGCCACTTTAACATTACAGTTACTAGCAATTAGTTTAATTGGAGCCATATTTGGTGGGATATTAACTTATGGGCTTAATATACCTATCGGACGTGAAACTGTAAACTTAACAGGAGCTCTATATGGAATTGTTGTAAATATCGGAATTAGTCTTCTTTTAATTCCAGTATTTTATCAGAATGGTGCTGCAGTAGCAACGATTGCATCAGAATTTTTTATTGTTTTATATAACTTTCTGGTTGTAAGAGAAAGCGGGAAGTACATTAATTTTGTACTATGGAGACAGAACTTAGTTCAAGCTTTACTAGGTTTCTTTTCAATAATAGTCATTGGTTTTGGGTTTAAGTTATTCGTAACTAATTCACTTCTTTTAATTTTTAGCATTACTTTAGTAAGCTTAATCATCTATTTATTAGAGCTCAAACTTTTAAAAAATCCATTGTTAGATCATATTTTAGATATAGCTAAACATAAATTTAGGAGGGGTTAGTTTGAAGATTGTAATTCCAAGAATTATTCATAAAAAAGAACAATTGACCTGGGATTGGTCTGGTACAATAACTAATATTAAAAAGTATTTAGGAAAATACGAGATTGTTGAGGAACAGAATATTTTTTATACTTTTAGAATGAATGTGCACAAAGTGCTTGTTCGTTTAGGTATTAGAAAATCTGATATGAACATGACGTATATAAAATATGCTGAAAATCAAGTTCATCTCTCTCCAAAGGATGTTTGTCTTACATTTGATGAGTTTCCTTTATCTTTTCCTGATAATCCAGTGTATATCTATCAAGACTTGAATCTTCATTATTTGATAGAGAGTTCTCAAAACAATAGTCAATCATTCAAATATAGTGGTTTTCAAAACGTCTCGGCAGATATTCTAGATAGTCGAATGAGAAAACAGGAAACATTTTATAATCAAGCCACTGGAATATTTACTATGAGTAAATGGTTTTCAGATTACCTAATAGCTCAACAAGGGCTTCCAGTTGAAAAAGTTCATTACGTGGGAGCGGGAACAAATATGGACAACCTATTACTTGAGCACTCACATAAGGGACGAAATAAATTTTTATTTATTGGCAAAGATTTTTTGCGTAAAGGTGGAAATCTTGTTTATAATGCTTTTGTTTATTTGCAAAATAATCTCATGCCAGAGGCAGAGTTGTACATTATAGGTCCCTCAGATGCACCGATGGAATTTAACAATCCGAATGTTTATTTTTTAGGGAATCTACCAGCTGATAAGGTGCAATATTATTATAATCTTTGTGATGTATTTGTTTTACCTTCTCGATTTGAAGCATTTGGAATTGTGTTTGTTGAAGCTCTTTGCTATGGTTTACCATGTATTGGACGTAATTTAATGGAAATGCCAAATCTAATTCAAAATAATGAAACAGGATTATTAATACCTGCTGAAGAGGAAAACCCACGGGTTTTAGCTGATAAAATGTATAATCTAATAAAAGATGAAAGCTTCTTTAGAAATGTTCAGATGAAACAAGATTATTATAAAGCAGAATATTCGTGGGACACAGTTGCAAAAAGAATGATTTCAGTGATGAAACAGGATTTAGATCAGGTATAATTCTTTTTCTAATTAAATTTTTGACAACTACCGATTGTAGTAAATAATTTATTTGGGATATGAAAAATAGTTTAATAGCAAAAGAAGTCAGATAGACTTCTTTTTTTAGTTTTTCAAAAAAATATCACTAATTTTAAAAATTTGCCTTATAAAACTTTTCATCGCTGAAACCGTGTGGTAAAATGATTAACGTATAAAATTTGTATAAAGGGAAGTTTATATGAAAAAGAAAGATCTTATTTTTTATGCCGGAGCGGCAGTCTTGATGGCTGTATCTGCTCAGGGAGTCAGTGCAGATGAGCTGGTTTCAAACGAGGCCACTACTACTGAAGGCAACCAAGTCCAAGCTGAAAAAGCGCCAGAAGTAGCCGTTGCCGAAAAGTCGGTAGCACCTGTCGCAAGCAACTATGCAGCACCAGCAAATGTGACCGAACAGCCTGTGGTACCTGCGAGCAAGGTCGCGGCTTCAGAAAGTGGGGCTTCATCTGTAGAGAAAGCTACAGAAGCATCGACGACTGAGAAAGAAGAAACTCCTCTTCCGTCTGATACAGGAAGCACGACCTTCTTTAACACAGGCACTCACGCTCCTGCTGGTCGCTCAACAGATGTGGCGGTTCAACCAAAATCATTCGTTGATGTGAGTAGCCATAACGGAGACATTAGTATTGGAGACTACCGTACCCTAGCTAATAAAGGCGTAGGCGGTGTCGTTGTCAAATTGACAGAAGACACTTGGTACAAGAACCCGAATGCGGAGAACCAAATTCGTAATGCACAAGCTGCGGGTCTGCAAGTATCGACCTACCACTTCTCACGTTACACTTCTGAGGAAGCAGCCCGTGCAGAAGCGCGATTCTACATTGCAGAGGCGCAACGCTTGAATATTCCAAAGAACACCCTCATGGTCAATGACTTTGAGGATGCCAAGATGCAACCAAACATTAACCGCAACACCCAAGCCTGGGCGGACGAAATGCGTAAAAATGGCTACACCAACTTGATGTTCTACACCAGTGCTAGCTGGTTGGATGAAAACAACCTTCGCAAGAAAGGTCCTGTCAACACCGCTCAATTTGGGCTTCAGAATTTCTGGGTTGCGCAATACCCTTCTCCAAAACTGTCTGTAAACGATGCGAAAAGCTTGCGTTACAATGGGAAAGCTGGCGCCTGGCAGTTCACTTCTCAAGCGGAATTGCTTCCAGGGAAACACCTCTTTGACCACAGTGTGGATTATACCGGTCGCTTCACAGCGAACGCAAAACCTGCAGCGGATCCAACAGAAGGCAGCTTAAGTGGGAAGATTGACATTGTCAATAACGATACTATGACGGGCCGCTTTGACGTTGTCATCTCAAATGTCAAGGCACCAAATGGAGTTCGAACCGTTTCTGTACCGATCTGGTCAGAAACAGGCGGTCAAGATGACCTTGTTTGGTATACAGCCAATCGTCAAGCAAATGGGACCTATACCGTCAATGTAAAAGCAGCGGACCATAAAAACTCAACCGGTCTTTACAATGTCCATCTTTACTATGTTCAGAACAATGGACAAATGACGGGTGTGGGTGGAACAACGACAAATGTTTACATTGGAAAACGTCCAGAGGATTTAAAACCAAGTGGCACGTTGACGATTGAAAATAATAATGTTGAGACGGGTACCTTTGATGCAGTTATTCGCAATGTGGTAGCTCCAAATGGCTTGAAAGAAGTCTTGATCCCAACATGGTCCGACAAGAACTGGCAAGATGATCTAGTATGGCACAAAGCAGTCCTTCAAAGTGATGGAAGCTACCGTGCAACTATTAAAGCAGGCGATCATAAAAATGAAGATGGTAAGTACCATGTCCACGTCTACTATGTGGATCAAGCAGACAAACGAAACTACATCACAGAAACCACTACAGAAGTACACCACGTAAAACCAAGTGGCACGTTAACAATTGAAAATAATAATGTTGAGACAGGCACGTTTGATGCAGTTATTCGCAATGTAGTAGCTCCAAATGGATTGAAGGAAGTCTTGATCCCAAGCTGGTCAGATAAGAACTGGCAAGATGATCTAGTATGGCACAAAGCAGTTCGTCAAAGTGACGGCAGCTACCGAGCTACCATCAAAGCCTCAGATCATAAAAATGAAGATGGTAAGTACAACGTCCATGTCTACTATGTAGATCAAAATAATCAACGGAACTACATAACAGAAACCACGACATACATCACAAAGACTGCGACAGAAGTACACCACGTAAAACCAAGTGGCACGTTAACGATTGAAAATAATAATGTTGAGACGGGCACGTTTGATGCAGTTATTCGCAATGTAGTAGCTCCAAACGGATTGAAGGAAGTCTTGATCCCAACCTGGTCAGACAAGAACTGGCAAGATGATCTAGTCTGGCATAAAGCAGTTCGTCAAAGTGATGGAAGCTACCGTGCGACTATCAAAGCCTCAGACCATAAAAATGATGACGGTAAGTACAACGTCCATGTCTACTATGTGGATCAATCTGACAAACGAAACTACATCACAGAGACTACAACAGAAGTACACCACGTTAAACCAAGTGGCACGTTGACGATTGAAAATAATAATGTTGAGACGGGCACGTTTGATGCAGTAATTCGTAATGTAGTAGCTCCAAACGGATTAAAAGAAGTCTTGATCCCAACATGGTCAGACAAGAACTGGCAAGATGATCTAGTATGGCACAAAGCAGTCCGTCAAAGTGATGGAAGTTACCGTGCAACTATCAAAGCCTCAGACCATAAAAATGAAGATGGTAAATACAATGTCCATGTTTATTATGTAGATCAAAATAACCAACGGAACTACATTACAGAAACCACGACAGAAGTGCGTCAAGCCCGTCGTTCTGGTACGATCCTAATCCAAAACAATAACAAGGATACAGGTACCTTTGACGTCATTATCAAGGATGTCTACAGTCCTAAAGGTGTGCGGACTGTTCAAGTTCCTACATGGTCGGATAAGGATGGACAGGATGATCTCCGCTGGTACGAAGCGACTCGTCAAGCAAACGGAGACTACAAGGTATCGGTCAAAGCGAGCGATCATAAGAACTCTACTGGTAAATACCATATTCACCTTTATTACATTCAAAATGATGGTTCTCGTGTAGGTGTTGGTACCACGACTACAGAAGTTGAATTCCGAAATGCCCAGACCAAGACGCAAGCTGCTATCAAGAATGTCAATGCAACGAACGGGACTTATACAGTAGCTGTAGATCAGGCACCTCAGGGACGTCAGATTAAGAATATTCGTGTCGCAGCTTGGTCTAAAGCGCACCAAGAAAATCTATACTGGTATTCCGCAACACCGACAGGTATGCATACAGAGATCACTGTCTCTGCCAATAACCACGGTAATGAAGCGGGCAACTACACCACTCACGTCTATGTAGACTACAAAGATGGGGGAGTTGAAGGTTTTAACCTCGGTCAGACAGCCTTGTCTCCACGAAATCAAAAGGTGAATCCACAAACAACCTATTATTCTCAACGTGATCCTCGTTGGGCTGGGAAATATTACGGTGTGAGCAATGTCGATCAGTCAGGTTGTGTGCCAACCTCCCTTGCTATGACCTTCACAGATATCCTAGGTAGAACTATTTTGCCAACAACAGTAGCTGATTATCTCTACAACAATACTGATTCATTCAACAAAGGTGAAGCAGGAACAGATTCTGACGGGATTGTAGCTGCCACTCGTAACTGGGGCTTGAAGAGCCAATTGATTAATGGAGCTGGAGGCATTGCAGAAGCCCTCATGGCTGGCAAGCATGTACTTGCTGCGGTAGGTAATAGCCAATTTACTAGCGATCCTTATACTCATGAATTAGTCTTGCATGGTTATGACAATGGAAGAACCTATGTTCGCGATCCATATAATAGCGGCAACAACGGCTGGTACTCCATCAACTATCTTCACTCTATTAAGAGTAAGGACCCGATGGATAACAAGCTTGGAGCACCTTTCTTCTCAATTTTTGCATAAGCTAATCAGAAGGCCAATCTGGCCTTCTTTTTTTCTTTAAAAATAGGATTCTTCTCATGATATTGTTTCTTGATCCGGCGGTTTGTGCTATAATACTACTATGTGGGTACAATCCGTATAAAAAATTGTAAGGGAAGATACATGCAAAAGAAAGATCTTATTTTTTATGCTGGGACAGCCGTTTTGTTGGCTTTTTCGACACAACAAGTCAAAGCCGATGAGCAACATGCGTCCGATCAAACACCAGAAAATACATCAGCTGTTGTTGCAACAACAACTTCATCAGAAGCACAGAATACTGTAAGCGAAGGAGTGGGAGTTGAGAAAGGTATTCAGACAGAAAATACCGTTGCAACAGAGGCAACACCTGCCACACCGACTCTTAGCAATAACCAGTCTTCTGACAAGGGCACTAGCGACAAGGTTGCATCAGAGAAACCAGCACCAACTGTGGTAGTTAGTCGCGCACCATATGGCGCACGCGCACGAGTGGTAGAATCAGAAGATAATAGTTTGCCGGTTGAGAAAGTAGAGAAACCAAGTGGCACGCTAACAATTGAAAATAATAATGTTGAAACAGGAACCTTTGATGCAGTTATTCGCAATGTAGTAGCTCCAAATGGCTTGAAGGAAGTCTTGATCCCAACCTGGTCAGATAAGAACTGGCAAGATGATCTAGTATGGCACAAAGCGGTTCGTCAAAGTGACGGCAGCTACCGAGCAACTATCAAAGCCTCAGATCATAAAAATGAAGATGGTAAATACAATGTCCATGTTTATTATGTAGATCAAGCTGACAAACGAAATTACATCACAGAGACTACAACAGAAGTACACCACGTAAAACCAAGTGGCACGTTGACGATTGAAAATAATAATGTTGAGACGGGTACCTTTGATGCAGTTATTCGCAATGTGGTAGCTCCAAATGGCTTGAAAGAAGTCTTGATCCCAACATGGTCCGACAAGAACTGGCAAGATGATCTAGTATGGCACAAAGCAGTCCTTCAAAGTGATGGAAGCTACCGTGCAACTATTAAAGCAGGCGATCATAAAAATGAAGATGGTAAGTACCATGTCCACGTCTACTATGTGGATCAAGCAGACAAACGAAACTACATCACAGAAACCACTACAGAAGTACACCACGTAAAACCAAGTGGCACGTTAACAATTGAAAATAATAATGTTGAGACAGGCACGTTTGATGCAGTTATTCGCAATGTAGTAGCTCCAAATGGATTGAAGGAAGTCTTGATCCCAAGCTGGTCAGATAAGAACTGGCAAGATGATCTAGTATGGCACAAAGCAGTTCGTCAAAGTGACGGCAGCTACCGAGCTACCATCAAAGCCTCAGATCATAAAAATGAAGATGGTAAGTACAACGTCCATGTCTACTATGTAGATCAAAATAATCAACGGAACTACATAACAGAAACCACGACATACATCACAAAGACTGCGACAGAAGTACACCACGTAAAACCAAGTGGCACGTTAACGATTGAAAATAATAATGTTGAGACGGGCACGTTTGATGCAGTTATTCGCAATGTAGTAGCTCCAAACGGATTGAAGGAAGTCTTGATCCCAACCTGGTCAGACAAGAACTGGCAAGATGATCTAGTCTGGCATAAAGCAGTTCGTCAAAGTGATGGAAGCTACCGTGCGACTATCAAAGCCTCAGACCATAAAAATGATGACGGTAAGTACAACGTCCATGTCTACTATGTGGATCAATCTGACAAACGAAACTACATCACAGAGACTACAACAGAAGTACACCACGTTAAACCAAGTGGCACGTTGACGATTGAAAATAATAATGTTGAGACGGGCACGTTTGATGCAGTAATTCGTAATGTAGTAGCTCCAAACGGATTAAAAGAAGTCTTGATCCCAACATGGTCAGACAAGAACTGGCAAGATGATCTAGTATGGCACAAAGCAGTCCGTCAAAGTGACGGCAGCTACCGTGCAACGATTAAGGCAAGCGATCATAAAAATGAGGATGGGAAGTACAATGTCCATGTCTACTATGTAGATCAAAATAACCAACGAAGCTATATTACAGAAACTACGACAGAAGTGCGTCAAGCCCGCCGCTCTGGCACGATCCTAATCCAAAACAACAACAAGGATGCGGGTACCTTTGACGTCATCATCAAGGATGTCTACAATCCTAAAGGTGTGCGGACCGTTCAAGTCCCTACTTGGTCTGATAAGGACGGCCAAGATGATATTCGCTGGTATGAAGCGACTCGCCAATCAAATGGAGACTACAAGGTATCGGTCAAAGCGAGCGATCACAAGAACTCTACTGGTAAGTACCATATCCACCTCTACTATATCCAAAATGATGGTTCTCGTGTAGGTGTTGGTACCACGACTACAGAAGTGGAGTTCCGAAATGCCATGACTAAGACGCAAGCTTCTATTAAGAATGTCAATTCTGGTGCTGGAACCTATACGGTAACAGTGGATCAAGCGCCTCAGGGACGTCGGATTAAGAACATCCGTGTCGCAGCCTGGTCTCAAGCGCACCAAGAAAATCTTTTCTGGTATTCAACAGCACCTTCTGGTATGCATACAGAAGTGCAGGTCTCTGCAGCAAATCACCAGTACCAATCAGGTAACTATACCACTCACGTCTATGTGGATTATGTCGATGGTGGCGTTGAAGGCTTTAACCTGGGTCAAACAGCCCTTCATCCCCGTGCGACAGTAGATCAAACTGCTTTTAGTCCTCGTGTAACGAATGGACAACGGGACCGTGTCTTACGGGCAGCAGCTAGTCTAGTGGGCGTTCGTGGCGGCACTGCAGCTCACCAACAATTGATCAATGATTATAACAGTGTTAAACCACTTCCAGTTGGTTATGCAGTGAAGACGACCGATGACTGGTGTGATATCTTTGTCACAACAGTCTTCCAGCGGGAAGGTTTGAGCGGTTTGATTGGCCGTGAATGTGGAGTCGAACGTCACATCCAGATTTTCAAACGCTTGGGTATTTGGAATGAGGATGGTACCACTACACCAAAAGCAGGGGACATCATCACCTTTAACTGGGATCAAAATAGCCAACAAAACAATGGCTTTGCGGATCACATCGGAATTGTTGAGAGCGTCTCAAATGGGATCATTCATACCATTGAAGGAAACTCCAACAACCAAGTTCGTCGCAATACCTATCGGATCGGTCATGGCAATATCCGTGGATTTGCAACCCCACGCTATCAATAATAAAAAAGAAGCCTGTGGCTTCTTTTTTGAATGAAGACAAGTTTTTAAAATAAAATGAGAGATTCTGTCAATTGTTTTAAATGATTTTTATCTTTTGAATTATTTGATAATGACTGGAGACTTTACGCAGTGAGAAAAGTGCTTGAAATATTAGAATTTCAAGCACTCGGGAGTTTTGAGACGTTGGGCTCAAAACTAAGTCATGGAACTTCTTTGAAGTTCGCTGACGTCCGTACTCACTTAAGGAAAGTCTCTAAGAAGACTATTTCGGTTCTTTTCTCATTTTTTCAACCCTTCTTCGAAACTCTTAGAAGGGGCCTCGACGTGGATGGTTTCAAGGGTTAATGGATTGGTGAAGGTCAAGCGGTGAGCATGGAGCA
>OLQM01002875.1_pt1 | contig 15971 bp, 14 predicted proteins | sample 1673161 | NCBI WGS metagenome assembly OLQM01 (sample SAMEA3136761, study PRJEB25190) | human gut metagenome | reverse complement strand
ATTGCACAAGTACCTTTAAGAGATTTTTTCCATACAATAAAACAAGATGTAAAAAATCCAAAAGGAACAATAGCTATTTTTGCAGGTTGTCTACTAGATTTCGTCTATACAGATCTTGCAAGAGCAGTAGTAGCAGATATGAATTCTATTGGATATAAGGTAGAAATGCCATTAGGACAAGCTTGTTGTGGATGTCCAGCAACAAATATGGGAGATATTGAAAATGCTAAAAAAATATTTGGGAGCAATCCCGAAGCGTTTGTCAGTCTATTTGAAAGAAACTTGAAAGATCTTCTTGTCTATCAACCTCCCAATAAGTTTACGATTTCTTATCGCGGCACCGAGCTTTTGCACCATTCCTTGGGGCAACGCGCATCGGCTTTGATATTATTTGTCTTGGGACAACGAGAAAATGATATTGTAATCATTGATCAGCCGGAGGACGACCTTGATAATCAGACGATCTATGAAGATATTATCAAGTTGCTACATGAGTTGAAGCCAAATGTGCAATTCTTTTTTGCTACGCACAACCCCAACATCCCAGTGCTAGGGGATGCTGAACAGATTCATGCCTGCTCATTTAAAGAAGGGATTTTTTCCGTTCAATCCGGAAGTCTTGATAATCCCGAGCAGCAGAATATGATTGTAAATATAATGGAGGGGGGTAAAGAGGCTTTCGAAAGACGGAAAGAAATTTACCAAATATGGAAAGCGTAGACCTTCTGGTATTTTCCGTCGAGTAAAGGCCCTTGGATCAGTTAAAAAAAGAATAAAGAGAGGTGAATATGTGTAGTCATCAAACTTCTCCATTTTTTACTAAAGATGATGGGAAAAAGGGTGTTATTATAGCAAGTAAAGATTTTTTTGAGCGAGATTGTGTGCTCACAGTTGCGAACAACTATTCTGATAGCTATTGGGTCTCTGTGCAGCCTTCTGGGGAGCGGAATGTGGAAATCACAGTGTCCACAAAAGATGGAAGCTTGATAGCTGTCGAATGTTTGAAAAGCATAATGAACGACCTTATCGATCAACAGGTTCGCTTGGATTTGGTGAAAGAGTTTGGAGAAGTCCGTAAGACCATTGTGAGCTATGCATTTTCTTCGGTGGAGAAGAGGGATGTATAGAATTCTTCCTTTTCAATTCAAGCGATTTCAAAAAAATGAAGTCTTAATAGTTAATGAATGTGGTGATTATTATTTTCTTGATGATTACAGCTTTGACTCATTTGTCAGACATCAGCTTGATGAAAATTCAGACGTGTTTTTGGATCTCAAGTCAAAATTATTTCTGGCCCAAGATGATTTTGAAGTTTCACTTGAAAAGATTGCAGCAAGATATCGTACGCGGAAATTGTTTCTAAGAGAGTTCACGACGCTTCACATGCTCGTCATTACGCTTCGTTGCAACCAGCGTTGCGAATATTGCCAAGTATCTTGCGCTGAGCAAGATGCTCATTCGTATGACATGAGTGAGGATGTAGCAGAAAAGATTGTTGATATGATTTTTCGTGCTCCTACTTTCCGCCCAAAGATTGAATTTCAAGGTGGTGAGCCCCTCCTGAACTGGAAAGTCATTGAGCACACCGTCAAATATGCGAAAAATCTAGCCCAGAAAACCAACAAGCAAGCAAGCTTCGTCATTTGCACTAATCTTATTGAGATTTCAAAAGAGCAACTTGAGTTCTGCAGAGAGCACGATGTTGCAATATCAACGTCTTTAGACGGGCCGGGTGACATTCACGACAAGTGTCGCAAGGCTAGAATTGGGGATGGTACCTACAGAAAGTTTGTGGATAAACTCAGTTTGGCCCGTGAAATTGTTGGCTTTGATGGTGTAGATGCCCTCATGACTACTACGGCATATTCTGTAAATTGCCTCAAAGATGTTATTGATGAATACGTCCTTCAGGGAATGGGCGGCATATTTATCCGCTCGCTAAATCCATATGGGTTTGCAGCGGAGCAAGCTAATATTCTTGGGTATGACATGCGGAGCTTTGTGGATAACTACCTAGAAGCTCTGAGATATATCATTCAACTCAATAAAAAAATCTTCTTTCCAGAGCATTTTGCAACCCTCCTCTTTTCAAGGATTTTGACGCCATTTTCCACGGGATTTGTTGATCTACAGTCGCCTTCTGGCTGTGGAATAAGCGGTGTGATCTATGACTTTGATGGATCTGTTTTTCCTTCTGATGAGGCCAGAATGCTGGCACGAATGGGTGACCGACATTTTTCCCTTGGCAATGTGTTAGCAGACACATATGAGAAAATTTTTTCTGGAGGAAAGCTGAAGCAGTTGACGGCAAAAGCTTGCGTGGAAACTACGCCCAATTGTGCTTGGTGTGCATATCAAGCGTATTGCGGCACCGACCCTGTGCGCAATTATCTTGAGACCGGCGATGAGCTTAGAGCCATGCGCGGTTCCCCTTTCTGTGGAAAACATAGACTGATTTTTGATGGCTTGTTTTCAATTTTGAAAAATGCGACAGATGAAGAAATGGATATTATTTGGAGTTGGATAACTAGGAATCCTGAATTGGTGAAGCGCCATGAGAACTGTTAGCGGAAAAGCCTCACGCATGTTCTCTCCGATAGTTGGAGAATTATCTTTTACTGGGAAGCCATTTTATGCTCGGTCAAAGGCAATTCTTGTATCTGATGTAATTACTAGTAAGTCACTTGGTTATTCTGGATGCATAACAACCGGCCCCCAAAGGGCTTTTTTCTACCCAGATAGCATTTATGATGCGGATGATATTTCTTTTCTACACGAAGGTGACATCGTATGCCTCGATAGTGATGGGCATGCAACTGTTTTATGGGAAGAAAGCTCAAATCAAAACGCTTTATTCCTAACTGAAGCATGTAATTGCCATTGCATGATGTGCCCGCAACCACCAAAAAAGCATGATAAGCGCTTAATTCAACAAGCCAATAAAGTTCTTGATCTCATTAAATTGAAGTCTGTTCAGCATATTTGCATCACTGGTGGAGAGCCTACTCTCTTGGGTAATGATTTTTTAGCAGTGCTTAATCGTTGCGTTTCTGAACATCCAAGCGCAATTATTGACATCCTGACAAATGGTAAAACATTTTCTGACATTAATTTTACTCAACGTGTGGCAAGCATAACAAATAAAAATGTCAAATTTTGTGTTTCTCTTCACTCTGATATTGACACAATTCATGATAAAATTGTTGGTAAAAATGGAAGTTATTCAAAGACACAATTAGGAGTATATAATCTTGCTAAATGTGGATGTCATCTTGAAATCCGCCATGTCGTCACAAAATTGAATTGGAATCGGCTCCTTGGCTTTTCAGAACATCTTTATAATTATTTCCCGTTTTGCTCTCATTATGCTTTCATGGGCATGGAAGTACATGGCGAGGCAAGCCTCAATTACAGTGAAGTTGGTATTTCTCCTAATGACTATCGCGAAAATCTGAGAAAGGCTGTGCTCTTCATGCATAGAAGAGGCTTGCCTGTTTCGGTGTACAATATTCCCCTATGTCAGTGTGATGAGCGTATTTGGCCCTTTGCCCGTCAGTCAATTTCATCATGGAAAAATTTTTATCCATCCCAGTGTGACCAATGCCGGGAAAAAGCTGCGTGCGCGGGATTTTTTAGCACATCTGCTTTTCTTCCGGCTGAACTGGTTAAACCAATATAGGAGGGAGAATGAGGAAGGTAATCTATTTGCTTTTCCTGTTTGCCAGTGTCATTGCATCAGGCTTGGGCATTGGGAAAACCGAGGTACAGGCAAGCTCGTTACCCCAGATTGAAGGAACGACAAAAACAACCACGGCGAAAAATGTCGTTTTTTCGGATGTCCTGGATCAAAACAAAGATGGTGGTTTGATAGCAGCTCACTACAGCCATAGCAGCCACAGTAGTCATAGCAGCCACAGAAGCCATTATTCGAGCCGTTATTAACGGGTGTTTAGTTGAGGGGTTGAGAAATAAGCTCAACCCCTTTTTGCCATTAAGAGGGATGAATAATGCGCAAAGGCATCTTAATTTTAGCTCTGCTGGCAATGTTTTTTCCTTCTGTAGGTGCTGCTGGTGGAAATACAACCAATGATAGCTTTGGTCATGCTAAAAAGATGCTCTCACAGGTGTACGCTGACCACAGGGTCACCTTTTATTGCGGTGCCTCGTACGATGAGCGTGGGAATGTAGTTTTGCCAGAAGGATTCACCACCCCCAAACATGAAAAACGAGCTGCCAAAATAGAATGGGAGCATTCGCTTCCAGCTGAAAATTTTGGACAAACATTTGAAGAGTGGCGAACCGGGTCACCAGAATGCATTCATGAGGGAAAGCCATTTAAAGGCCGAAAATGTGCAGAAAAAGTTAATATTGAATACCGCTACATGCAGGCCGACATGTATAATCTTTTCCCGGCAATTGGGGCAGTGAACGCTCTCCGGTCGAATTTTAACTATGCAGTCTTGCCTGACGAAGCATCGACATTTGGTGTTTGTGAGATGAAAATTAGCGACCGAAAGGCAGAGCCCCCAGTCCGTTCTCGTGGGCAAATTGCACGCACTTACCTTTACATGCAGGATGCCTATGGACCGCGATATCACATGAGCCATCAGCAAGAACAATTGATGGAAGCCTGGGACCGTCAATACCCTGTCGATAGCTGGGAATGTACGCGGGCGAGACGGATTGAAGCATTGCAGGGCAATGAGAATAAATATGTGAAAGTTGCATGCCAGCAAGTAGGTCTATGGTAAGCTATTTTATGGCACTTGAATTCTGAGCCGTATGTGTGAATATAGATGCGGTAATTTGATTAGTTGATTATGAAATCCCATGCAGCAATGCGCTGCATGGGATTTCATTTTTATGGTCACATGATATTCTGCATTGACCACTTCAGATACTGTTCCAGAAAGCCAATGCAAATTCAATGGTATTGATGTCGTCTAATTATCCAGTGTGTAGCTGTAATTAAAGTTAACTCCTGCGCCGCACCCTTGACTTATTCCACCGGTTGCATACACGAGTTCGGCCCCTGCGCGCGTGAACAGTAAATAGAAATTGGGAAAATCATCATGGGTAAGGGTTGTCCAGTCATACGTGTTAATGATCCCTTTCCCTGTGAACTCACAGGAGTGCCCCTGTCCGTTCTCAGCATTGCCTTCTACAGTGATTGACGCATATCCAGCTTCATTTATGCGAACGGTGAAAGTTGCATTTGGGCGTGAGTACACACCAGCTTTCGGGGGCATGCGTACAATTCGAAGTAAGGCGCTTGTACGATCCTGCATTGCCATAATAAAAGCAGCTTTTGGGGGCATAGATGACGCATGTATGCGTGCAGCTTCATCCCGCCCCGTGGCAGTCCATTTTCTTTGTTCCTGCTGTAGCTTCTTGTATTGGTCTTCGCTGACGTTCAGCTTAACCTGCTTCCATGTGGCGTTGAGAAGGGCATCTGCCAAGGCATAGTCCTCATCTGCCAAAAACTCTTCGTGCAGGGCGTCAGTCAGTTTAAGTGTGTGGGCCTCCCCGACCTGAGCTTGTGTGACTGCAGATAAGGAAGTCATAAGCGGTAATGTCAATAAAGCTGCAAGCATCACTGCAAGTACATATGTTTTTTTCATTCGCCTTCTCTCAAACAGTGAGGATTTGATGCGGTATTCAGCAAATTCAGATGCACTAAAGCCCTGCCTATTTGAAGGCGGGGCTTTAGTGCTCTAATCGACAATCCAACGGGCTATTCCAGATCCACATGACCCGCCGATTACAATGCCGACAAGTTGAGGGACGATGAACCAAAAGAAGCGCTCTTTAAGAATGCCTAAAATGCCCCCAGATGTGATGATAAAATTGGGCATGGCAAGTTGGCGAACATAATCACCGAGGATTCCGCCTATATAGCCGAGTGGTACTGCCAGGATAAAGACAAGGCAGCGACTGAAGAATCCATACTCAACTGGTGGCCTGCTTCCTTCACCTACAAATACCGCATAAAGAAATGCCATACCAACAGCCAGCACCCCGTAAAGAATGTTCATGGGGTTTTGGGCTGTAGCTCGCTCATCTGACATGTCATCCTCCGATTATATTAGCTTTCTTTAATGCCTTGCTAATTGCTTTTGACAAATGCCAATTCTGAAAATCCAGTCACATTTTTAAAAAAATGAGTATTAATTGTCATTTTTTTTGAACCATCGAAGACAATTTTTGTTTCTGATTGGTTAATTAAAATTATCAGGGTATCACCACTGTCTTTTTTCACTTCAAATGGCAGGACAAGGCCTTGATCCTGCGGGCCCTTTATCAAAGCTATTTTTTTACTGAAGACATCAATTTTCATTGATGGTTGACCCATCCTGCCCAACAATTCGGCCTTCATTTCTTTCGACATTTTTCCATATTCTTTGCTCAAATCGACGGTTTTTTGTTGATCAAGGTTCCATGAGCCATGGAGCTTTTCCAAATTATTTCCGCTAGATCCACACGCACCCAAGAGTAGAGCAACAACCATCATCATCGCCACTCTTCCCATAATAGTTACACCATTTGTCATTTATCCCTCCTGGTTACCTGTGTTTCTGTGTGGTTGATATACTTAGCTGTAGTGATTTTACTCTTTTTATGAGTAAAATCACTCTTTTTGATATATGTCAATACCACTTGGACCGCTTAAACTCTTAGCCTGAATTACTGGAGGAGGATGCGGTGAAAGAGCGGCCCAATTCTTTGACACAGATAGTTGGACAGGCAATTTTTCAGCGCCGTAGGGCATTGGGAATGTCTCAGGAAGAGCTTGCAGAGAAAGTTGGAATTGGGCAGCAATCGCTGTCACGCATGGAGCAGGGAAAAACAGCGCCTCGCTTCGAACGTTTGCAGAATCTGGCAGACGCACTGGACTGCAGAGTTGTTGATCTCTTTGCTGAACCACAAGAATCGGCTGATTTCTATGCGGCATCGCTGGCAGAGCTTTTTAGTGCTCTTTCTGATGAACAGCGTGTTTTTGTTCACCGGCAAGCCGCTCAACTCATACATTTTTTGCGCGACCACGAAAAAAATTAAGAATTTCGGGCTGATCCTTCAGAAGGTCTGACAGTTGCTGACTACAAGATTATCGCTAGCCTCCATTGTCCCCTAGTCTTAGCCGTGGAGACAGCCTCAGCGAAACTGTTCAACATGAATCCCCTTGATTAAATTCGTAAAAATCAATATTTTTGAATTGCTATAGAGATTTTCAAAACTCTTTTATACGAACAAGGAGTAAGCCATGAGTGATTCTTGGGTAATCGTTTTGCTTCCGCTTCTCGTGTAACAAGGCTCTGAGAAAATAATCTAAACGCACTTTAATGGGTACGCGAAAGGCGAGGGATCATTTAGATCCCTCGCCTTTTCTTATGCTGCCGAGTTTAAGAAAGAATAACTCTGAGATGTGTCCATTTTTTTGATCGTAGCTCTATGATTTTAATCACCATTATATGCATTCCCACACTTACCCTTATCAGCCCATCAGGCAGGAGAGCATATGCAACAATACTGGCAACGCAATTTTGATCGCTCAAACAGCTTGATTCATCAAGGCATAGGCACCGAGGCATTCTTTAGATCCATTGAACAGGAATTGCCCCCTGTTGTTTCACGAGCGCAGCTATCAAAGGTTACAGGTGGGCTCATCTCAGCCAAAACGTTGTCCAACGAAGATGCTTTGCATAAAGGCCCCACTGAGCGCGTACGAGCAGGATCAAAGATTGGCTATACACGCTCCTCAGCCATGGCGTATATTCGAAAAAAATTTCAACTATTATGAAAAATTTAAGTGATTATGTACGATTTTACCCCACGCAGCGCCAATCAGCCTGTTTCTGACAAGCAACTTTGCTATGCCTATGATCTCGCTGAGCGGCAGGGCCTAGACGCTGAAGCACTTTGTTCCATAAATTTTCCCAAGGAATATAGCGATATGACAGCAAACGAGGCCAGCCAACTTATTGAGATGCTAAAGCAATGAAGATGCCTACTGACAGGTAATACTGGACGGTGAGGCCCGATCAATCCAGAGTCGGGCTTATTCATCAATCTGGGCAATCATATCTTTGGTTGTTCTGCACAGTCGTCATATGCCCCTGATAAATAACCACGTAGCTTTCGAGATGTCATTAAGAGTAGTGTGGCGCTGATTTTCTGAAACATGACAGCGCCCGCGTGGACTCTGACCTAGCCTAATATGGGGTTCGGACTGCATACAACCAGTTTCATCAATCCACGGGTCATGGCCACATAAAGGTGCTGTGGGCTCATTCCTTCCGTATTCAGTACCTCCGCAACTTCCGCCTCCAATCCCTTGAGCAACAACGTGTACCCACCGCACGTTTGGGTAATTGACGACCCCGTAGGCGATTTTCTTCCCTCACGCGCACTGAGGACTCCGCAAGTGATATGGTTCCTGTTGAAGCCCCACGCAACGCCTTGAGCTCGCCGTAAAAAATTGCGGGGCGATGCACTCGTATGTTCGGCATTGCGCTTAATTCCGATAGTAATGTTGCCGCTGCGGAGATTGACGGGGTGCGTTGAAACATCAACGCGCAACGCTCTAATACCGACAGCGGATTTTTCGCAGTACCACGAGTCAGTGAATCCAAACACCGCGTCAGTTCTGTTACCTTCACGTTTGTCATGACGCTTTGTGCTAGCGCTAATAGTAGTGCTAAGGCCCCTTGAATCTGCTACGTTTCATTCTTGTGCTCCTATGTCAGGAGCACTAACTTTTCAATGGCATACTTTTAGGGGGGCAGTAGCACCTCCTCAACACTATTTTCGCAGTAGGCGCAAACCGTTGAACACGACCAGCAGGCTAGTTCCCATATCCGCGAACACAGCCATCCATAAAGTCGCTTGCCCCATGAACGTCATCGCTATAAATATCGCCTTGATGCCCAGGGCCAGGCCGATATTCTGCTTGAGAACGCTGGATGTTGCCTTGGAGAGCCGGATAAAGGCAGGAATTTTACGCAGGTCGTCGTCCATAAGGGCAACGTCGGCGGTTTCGATGGCCGTATCTGCCCCTGCAGCTCCCATTGCAAAGCCTATGTCGGCCCTGGCTAGGGCGGGGGCATCGTTAATGCCGTCGCCAACCATGCCGACTTTGGTTCCAGTGGAAACCAGTTCTTCAATTTTTTGCAGTTTGTCTTCGGGCAGCAAGCCACCGTGGGCGCGACTTGTTCCCACCTGGGCGGCAATGGTTTCGGCAGTATGAGAATTGTCACCCGTGAGCATGACAGTTTGCACGCCAAGGGCATGAAGTTCTGAAACTGCCTGCCGGCTGGCTTCCTTAACTGTATCGGCCACAGCAAAAACCGCCAGTACCAGCTTGCTGCTTGCCAGCAGAACCACACTTTTTCCTTGCGTTTCCAGCTCCGAAAGTCTGGCTTCCAGTGCAGGGGAACAAAGGTTGAGTTCATCAACCATCCTGCGATTGACGAGGTAATAAATCTCCAAGTCAACGCGCCCCTGAACGCCTCTGCCCGGCAGAGCCGCGAAGTTATCCACTTCCTGAAGGGTAACACCATCGCGGATTGCAGCCATCGACAATGCTTTTGACACGGGATGGTCAGAACGGGCGGCCAGGCTTGACGCAAGAGACAGGGCATTGGCCGGATCAGCCTCGCCCCAGGGAATGAAATCTGTCCGGACAGGCTTGCCGTAAGTCAAGGTGCCTGTTTTGTCCAGCGCCAGCCAGCGCAGTTTGCGGCCATCCTCAAGGTATACACCGCCCTTGATGAGAATTCCCTTTCTGGCGGCAGCCGCAAGCCCGCTGACGATACTTACGGGCGTTGAAATAACCAGAGCGCACGGGCAAGCAATTACCAGAAGCACCAGCGCCCTGTATATCCAGTCCATCCAGGGCGCTCCGTACGCCAGCGGCGGCATAAGAGCAACAGCCAGAGCCAGAACAAAGACCCCGGGGGTGTAGAAGCGGGCAAACTGGTCTACAAACCGCTGCGTCGGGGCGCGGCTTCCCTGAGCTTCTTCAACCGCGTGGATAATCCGGGCCAGCGTGGAGTCGTTTGCCCCTGCCGTAACACGGTATATGAAGGATCCGGACTCATTGATGGTTCCGGCGAACACTGTGTCGCCTTCCGCCTTTTCCACAGGCAGGCTTTCGCCAGTAATGGGGGCCTGATTGACAGCGGAGTGCCCTTTCACAATTTCTCCGTCAAGAGCGATGCGTTCGCCGGGTTTAACCCGTAGCCGACTCCCGATGGCAACCTGCTTCGCGTCCATATCAATCCAGGTATTGTCAGGCTGCTGTACGGTGGCCTTGTCTGGCGCAAGCTCCATGAGGCCACGAATGGCATTTCTGGCACGGTCCAGCGAGCGCGCCTCAATAACCTCTGCCAGCGTGAACAACACCATAACCATTGCGGCTTCAGGCCATTGGCCAATTAATAGCGCGCCCGTGACTGCGAACGACATCAGCGCGTTCATATTCAAGTTAAGATTCTTCAGGGCGATCCAGCCTTTTTTGTAGGTGGAAAGGCCGCCAATCAGGATGGCCGCCAGAGCCAGAGTAAGAACTATCGTGGTGTTGCCGGAAGCGAGTTCCACTGCCTCGGAGGCCACTGCGGCAGCACCGGCAATTCCCAGTCTGAGCCAGTTAACGGGCGCGGAGGCGGGCGCTGGTACGGAAGATTCCGTATCCAGCAGGCTTGCCCCCATATCCAGAGATTCAAGCGCGGCGGTGATTGCGGGAAGCGCCTCAGGCTCGTGCACAATTTTGAGCGTGCGCTGGATCAGATTAAAATCAAGGCCGATGATGCCGTCGATAGGCGCCAGCTTGGCGCGTATCATTCCGACTTCTGTTGGGCAGCACATTGCGGTAACAGAAAAAAGTGAGGAGACGCCTCTGCCGTCAAATACAGGATCGGCCTGCATGCCAATGGACGTGAGGGCTTTTTCAATTTCGCTCAGCGAGTCCAGCGAGTGGTGCACGGTAAGCACTCGTTGGATCAGGTTGAACTCAAGCCTGTCAACGCCCGGCATGCCCTCAAGCTTTTTCTTGATCAGGGCTTCCTCAGTAGGGCAATCCATATTTTCAATCTTGTATGCTGCCTGACTTAGGGACTGTCCAGATACAGGAGCCCGAGCGGCTGGCTGCGCAGCAGTGGTTCCGCAAGAGCAGCAACTGCAAGCAGTTGTGGCAGTGGCGCCGTCCTTGGTTTGACTGGAATGCGCCGTGGGCGCTTTGATTTCTGACATGTTTTTGAGCATCCTGCTTCTCCTGAGGGCAATGGAATGTGCTGTATTCCCCCAAACGTATACAATCTTGACAAACAAGTAAATGATTGCTTAATTGTTCACTCGAAGGAGGCAACATGCCCGGCAATGTCGAAACAAACCCCGTCTGTTGCTGCACGATCATCCATCAGGACGTGGTGAACCAGGTTAAAGAAGGACTGTTGTCAGACTCTTCTCTTGGCGAGATGGCGGAGTTATTCAAATGCCTTAGTGACCCGACACGGCTCAAGGTTGTGTATGCCTTGTTGGAAGCGGAGATGTGCGTTTGCGACATTGGTGCGTTGCTTGAAATGAGTACGCCAGCCATCTCACATCATCTGAAGGTTCTTCGGCAGCTCAAGCTGGTGACGTTCAGGCGCTCCGGTAAAATTGTCTATTACACCATTGCGGATGAGCATATTTCTCCCATTTTATCCCAAGCTCTGGCGCACATCAAAGAAAGCGACAACGGGTAGCCGGGGCAGTATTCAGCAAAAAAACGGGGGCTGGTTGCGTGCTTTCCAAGGTAATGGTGCTCCTTGGGATTAAGGGGGGGCTGCTGCTCGTTGGCTTTCTTGTGTCCGGCGTTTCTCTGCTCGTGACATCGCAGGATGTCTTCTGCCTTTCCTGTCATGAAATGCGTTCCTACAAAGAAGAACTTTCGCGATCGCCCCACGCCAAGGATGCGAACGGCAAGCCCATAGGATGCGCGCAGTGCCACGTCTCCAGTTCCGGGCTGATTTCCCTGCTTGAAACAAAAGTTGCCGTGGGAATCAACTCACTCTGGACGCATTTTACTTCCGAAAACTTGCTTTTGGATCGATCTGTGATGCGGGAGACGGCCAGAAAGTATGTGGCTGACGCCAACTGCCGATCTTGCCATGAAAACTTGCTACTTAACGCCTCCCAGACCGGCCCTGTGCCGCCAAAGGGTCAGACCGCACATCTGGAATATCTTAAAAAAAATCCCCATCCAGGCCGGGGTGGCTGTTCCCGCTGCCACGGCAAATCTCCCCAATATGCTGCCAAGGCTGACGTCAAAGGTTGCGTGTCCTGCCACGAGAAGATGGCGCACCGTCCTTTTTGGGTCCCTCAAAAGTGCTTCGGATAGATGAATTGGCTGATTATGGAACGCGGTGGTGATTGTTTTCTTGGTCAGCGGTGGGCAGTGCTCTTTTCAATGACGAGAGAAGTGATTCCTTACTGGCCGGAGTGATACGGTCAGCATTACCCCAGCAAAATGGATTAGGAATTTGTTTCATTCATATGAATGCGCTGTAAATAAATATGGCTACTCAATATAATATATTTGCATGATGCAACAAAGATGGGCGTTATTTTATAAAAAATTCTGATCATTGCACTTAAAAAGAGTGAAGCCGGAACCGTTACCGGCCCCGGCAAAATTGTGAGGATTTCACCGTTTGGACATCGTGCTCTGTACCTTACCAGCGAGGGGCCCCATGATAAGGGCCATATCCGCCGCAACAACTATAATAGCTGTTAGTTGCAATCTCCTGTGGCAGCGACTGTGCTTGAGAAGTCGACGCAAAGCCAAAAGTAAGGGCAAGCCCAAGGACCAGAGCGGCAGCGAAAGTAGCGGTGCGAAATACGAAAGTCATGATGATTTTCCTTAGCATTAAAGGCTGTTATGTTTTTTGGACATCACTCAGCTTTTGATTGAGAGCAGGCCTTCCTACTCTTGTCCAACTGATCTTAATCTAGCAATTAGTGTGCCAACCATTAACACACTGAAATAAAAAGATAAAGATCTAACAAACGCATACAGTGAGTAATGTGTACTCGTCATATATGCGGGAAGCGAGTAAAAAATATCCGCTAAAACATCTCACCCATGGCTACTCAGTGTCTTCACCGTAAGCCATCCCATAGCGCGTTATTTTAGCAAGCAACGTTTTACGGGTGATACCGAGCCGTTTGGCCGCTTCAGTCTTGTTTCCATCGCAGTCTTTCATGGTTTCCGCGATCACGATCTTTTCCGCATCTTCAAGGGAAAGCCCAGATAATGCAGGGTATTCATTTGTGGGCACTTCCAAGAGATTTCCGGCTACGGACGGCGGCAGTTCCCGTTCGGTCACATATTCGCCCACCAGGAGTACAACTGAACGTTCCACTGCGTTTTCTAGCTCTCGCACGTTGCCAGGCCAAGCATATTTCATCATTCGGTTCATGGCTCCAGGCGTGAACCCTTTGACCGTTTTATTATTCCGGGCCGAGAAGTGCTCCAAGAAAAATGTTGCCAGAAGCGGCACGTCTTCCATCCTATCGCGCAAAGGTGGAATGGTTAGCGTCACGACATTGAGTCGAAAAAATAGATCCTGCCGAAACCGACCAGCTTTGACTTCTTCCTGCAAATTTTTGTTGGTCGCGGCCACGATGCGCACGTCCACCCGAATTTTCTGGCTGCCACCCACGCGATGAAACTCGCGCTCCTGAATGACGCGTAGTAACTTGACCTGCATAGCAAGAGAAATTTCTCCAATTTCATCCAGAAATATCGTGCCTTTGTCGGCTTGAGCGAATAATCCCTCTCGTCGTCTATCTGCACCCGTGAACGCGCCTTTTTCATGCCCGAAAAGCTCCGACTCCAGAAGGTTTTCTGAGAGTGCCGCGCAATTTACGGCCACGAACGGACCTTTCTTATGTTGCCCGTTGGCATGAATACCCTTAGCGAACAGCTCTTTGCCAGTACCCGATTCACCGTAAATCAAAACAGTTGCCTCTGACGGTGCAACCATTGCGAGAGTTTCCAGCACCTTGCGCATGGCCGAACTTGCTCCGATAATGCCCACGTTGTCGAATGATTTGCCGAGTTGTTCCCGGAGCATTTGGTTTTCCTGTCGCAAACCCGCATGGTCAAGAGCGCGATCTAGAGTCAGGCGAAATTCGTCGAATTCCAGCGGCTTCGGCAGGTAGTCATACGCTCCTGCCTTGATGGCTTCCACCGCATTTTCCACGTTGGAATAGGCGGTCATGATCAGAATCGGGATAGCCGGATTATATGCCTTAATCACTCGCAAGGCTTCAATGCCTGTCATTCCGGCCATCTGTACATCCATAAGAATCAGATCATAAGGCTGTTCTTTGCTCAGAGCTACAGCCTCCGTGCCACTTCCGGCCTCATCCGTATCGGCTCCCCATTCGGAAAGCAGGGCACGTAGCATGGCACGATGATTGACATCGTCATCGACAATCAGGATATGGGACTGGGTAAGGCTGGTCATTGGTTATCCTTGACTGGAGAGTTTTGGGGGAACAACAGCATGAATGTAGTCCCCTGGCCGGGAACACTGTCCACCTTGATTTTGCAGCCGTGTTCCTCCAGAATTTTCAGCACAATAGCCAAACCAAGCCGGTACCAGCGGGTTTAGTCGTAAAGTAAGGGGTAAAAATGCTTTCCAGTACGTCCGGAGACATTCCTCGACCGGTGTCGGTTACCGTAACGACAATGTGTGAATCATGGACGGCTGCGCTCACGGACAGCTTACCTCCTTGATCCATAGCTTGAACGGCATTGATAAAAAGGTTGAGGAAAACCTGCGTCAAGCGCTCAAAATCCATGTTGATTACTGGCAGATCGGCCGAAGCTATGAATGTAGGCATAATTCCTTTTTTCCCCGCATCGTCTTCAGTCAAACGCATAGCCCGTTTAATGACTTCCCGAATATCCCCCGGTTCAAGTGTCAGTGCTGAGGGCCGGGCAAAATCAAGCAATTCGGTCACGACTCTATTCAAGCGATCAGTCTCCTCCATCATGGTAAAAGCGATTTCCTTGCCGCCCTCTTCATGCATTTTTTCCGCGAAAAAACGGGCAAAGCCTTTGAGTGAACTCAGCGGATTGCGGATTTCATGTGCCACCCTCGCGGCCATGTGTCCTAGGACAGCCAACCGTTCGCTACGCCGCAGCTGCTCCTGCACTCGTTTGCGTTCCCGAATGTCTTCAATCAGGTAGAGATAGCCAAGAGGCACGTTTTCCTCATTAATTATACAGGAAGCGGAAACGCTGATCGGAATGCTTTCTCCATTCGGGGCCGTAAAGGCATACTCCAGTTCATGCACAGGCAACCCCTTTTCGATCATAGAGGTGATAGCTTCCCAAGGAATTCCGGCTAGGGCGTGCAGGGACAGGCCTTTCAACCTCTCACTTGGCATGCCGAACAGACGGGAAGCCACGCTGTTGACAAGACTGATCCGACCATTTTTATCGGCTGTGATCAAACCGCTCGGCATACTGGTCACGACTTCCGAGGCAAAAGCATTGGTATCCTGCAATATGCGGCGAGAGAGTCTGTAGTGCTGCGCCCAAAACAGCGACATAAATCCACCCAAGGCCAGCAACCCCACGACGATGCCAGTAATGGTAGTGTTACGGAAGTCTTCGGCTAGTGCCGCTTCAAACGGCTTCATATCGAGACCGATAAAAATGAGCAGTGCATCATCGCCTTGGGTTGCGACCAGCCTCTGATGACTCTGGCGATTGCCCCAAGGGCAGTCTTGGCAGCCGTCCCACGGTGTTTCGGTATGGAGCATGTGTTGCTGGAAATTTGGAAGAGGCGAGAACGTCCGGTACACTTCGAAGACTTCTCGCTCATCCGGCAGAGGTATGCTGCGCCATTGGCTTTTATCGTTGATACCCAAGCCGGAAAGCACTTGTGGTTCATAAAAAAGTTTTCCCACATCCTCTT
>OLQM01002855.1_pt1 | contig 16054 bp, 5 predicted proteins | sample 1673161 | NCBI WGS metagenome assembly OLQM01 (sample SAMEA3136761, study PRJEB25190) | human gut metagenome | reverse complement strand
TGACTGTAAAAGGCGATGGTTCTTATGTTACGACATCTGTTAACAACCAAACAATTGATGTGACGTTGACTGATGCAACTAAGAACAAGATTGACAATGCGGCAAATAAAGACTTGTCCAACATTACGGACGGTGGTAAATCCGTTATTCGTGATGAAGCACAAAAAGCAGTAAAAGTTGTTGCTGGTAAAAACACAACGATTACAGAAGGTACTGATGGTACATATAAAACATATAAAGTTGACGTAGATGCTCCAGATTATCAATTGACTGAAAACAGCAGTGCTGCTGATAAAGCTTACACTGTATCTGGCAATAAAGTTGACTTGACTGTACAAGATGCTAAAAATCCTGCGAATAAGAAAACTGTAACGATCAAGGATATTGCATCCAAAACAGAACTTGATGATACAAAAACGGAGCTTATCAATAAAGGTTTGAAATTCGATGCTGATAATGGCGGCGAAAAAACAAATAAATTAGGCTCCAAGGTAACAGTATCTGGTGATGGCACTAACATCAACACTACAATTACACAAAGTGGCGACGATACAACAATTAAGGTTGCATTAGGTAAAGACATCAATGTTAATACGGTGACAGCTACTAAGACTGTAAAAGCTGGCACTGCTACTATGGGTAACCAATCTGTAACAGATAACAAAAGTGCTACTCAGAACGGTAACTTTGTATCCGGTTTGGACAATAAAAATTGGACATTAACTGATCCTGCCTATGTATCTGGCCGTGCGGCAACGGAAGATCAACTTAAGATTGTGAGCGATGCTGTGAAAGCAGCTAACGCGGCTAACGCAAGTTCTACGGACTATCGTTTAATCGCTAATCCAAACAATGCGGCAGACGGCTCTTATAAGGTTGAAAACAATCAAGTAGACTTGAAAGTAAAAGACGAAAAATCCAGTGACGTTAAAACTGTAACGATTAAGGATATTGCGTCTAAAACAGAACTTGATAAAGTAAAAGATCGTTCCGTGAAATATGATGGTGAAACTGACAAAGATACAGTAACATTAGAAGGCGCTAACGGTACAAAAATCACTAACTTGAAGGACGGTAATGTGGCACCGGGCTCCAAAGATGCTGTAAACGGTGGTCAATTACATCAAGTTAAGCAAAATCTTGGCGATCAAATTACGAATACCAAGAATGAGTTAAACAATAAGATTGATACAACTAAACAAGATCTTATCGACAAAGGTTTGAAATTCGACGCTAATACAGGCGGTGAAAAAACAAATAAATTGGGCTCCAAAGTAGCAGTTAAAGGGGATAACTCCAATATCATTACGGAAATCTCTCAAGACGCTAACGGCGACAGCACAATTGATGTGAAACTTGGTAAAGACCTTAATGTAGAGACAATTACTGCAACCGGTGCAAACGGCAAAGACGGTAAAATCGGCATCAACGGTAAAGACGGTGTAACAACTAACATTTCCGTTACTCGTGACGGTCAACCCGGTGTAGATGGTGCTCCTGGTACAACTACAACACGTATTACATACCAAAAACCTGATGGCTCTAACGAAGAAGTGGCAACCTTGAACGACGGCCTCAAATTCAAAGGCGACATGGGTGCTACATCCAATGTTAAGCTTAACAAACAAGTGGACATCAACGGTGGTGTAACAAGCGCTTCTGATCTTGCTACAGGCAATAATATCGGTGTTACTTCTGCGGCTGTTGGCGCTGATGGCAATGCAAAATTACAATTGCAATTGGCGAAAAACTTGACTGGCTTGCAATCCGTAACGGCATCCGACACTGTGAAAGCAGGCACTGCCACTGTAGGTAATCATACGGTAGCGGATAAAAAAGGTGGCAACCAAACTGGTAACTTTGTAACAGGTTTAGATAATACATCTTGGAATATTGCAGATCCTGTATATGTACCAAACCGTGCGGCTACTGAAGAACAGTTGAAAACGGTTAGCGATGCTATTAATAAAGCTAATGCAAGTGCTACAGATTACCGCTTAATCGCTAATCCGAACAACGCGGTAGACGGTTCCTATAAAGTTGAAAACAATCAAGTAGACTTGAAGGTAAAAGACGAAAAATCTAAAGACGTTAAAACTGTAACGATTAAGGATATTGCGTCCAAAACTGAACTAGATAATGTAAAAGATCGTTCCGTAAAATATGACGGTAACACAGGCCATGACACAGTAACATTGGAAGGCCCTAACGGTACAAAAATTACTAACTTGAAAGATGGTAACGTAGCGGCTGGTTCTAAAGATGCTGTAAACGGCGGTCAATTACATGATGCTAAAAACGAACTTATTAATACAGGTCTTAAATTCGATGCCAATGTAGGCGGCGTACAAACTAACAAATTAGGCTCCACTGTTACAATTCAAGGTGAAGGTACTGCTGCTGACGCTGATTATAGCGGTGAAAACCTCAAAACTTTCATCAATCAAGATGCGGCAACAGGCAATACGACTATTGACGTGAAGATGAACAAAAACCTTAAAGCTGAATCTGTGAAGGTTGGCAAAAATGGTAAGGACGGCGTAGCTATTACAGGTCCTGACACAGCGAACGGTACAGATGGCAAGGTAGCTGTGACTGATAAAAACGGTAAAGAAGCAGTTTCTATTTCCGGTAAGGACGGCGTAGGCCACATTGGCTTGACAGGCCCTGCTGGAACGAACGGCGTGAATGGTACTAATGGTATCGACTTGTCCGTGAAACCTGGTTACGACGATCCTATGACAGGCGTTAAAGGCGAAAAAGGCGTTGATGGTACAAATGGTCTTACACGTATCGTTTACAAAGACGGCAATGGCGAACACCAAGTTGCGACTATGGAGGACGGTTTACAATTCACTGGTAACAACATTGGTACCGTGAATAAACAAAAATTGAACTCCTTGGTGAAAGTACAAGGTGAAGGCGTAACTGAAGCTGAATCCGCTGCATTCAAGAGCGCATCCGGCAACATCAACGTAAAAGCTGATGGCACTGACAAATTGGAACTTCAATTGGCGAAAGACCTTAAAAATCTTGATTCCGTAACGGCGGCTAAGACTGTGAAAGCAGGCGACGCTACTATGGGTAGTCAAACTGTTAACAACGCAGCTGGCGATAGCGAAACAGGCAATTATGTAACAGGCCTTGATAATAAAGATTGGGATGCAGATAAGATTGTATCCGGTCGTGCCGCAACAGAAGATCAATTGAAAAAAGCGTTGGATGCTCAAAGTGCTAACTCCACTGATTATCGTTTGATCAGAAATCAAGCGGCAGGCTCCAATGGAGACTACACTGTAGATGCAAACGGCGATGTAGCGTTGACTGTACAGGATAAGAATCATCCAGATAAAACAGAAACCGTTACCATCAAAGACGTTGCTTCTAAATCCAAACTTGATAAATTGAATGATCGCGCTGTTAAGTATGATTTGGACCCTGCTGGCAATCTTGACAAATCCAAGGTAACTTACGAAGGCCCTACATACAATAACAAACAAGGTGGGACTCACGTAACGAATGTAGCATATGCTACAGGCAACGATGGCAGCGAAGCGGTTAATGTGGACTACTTGAATGACAAAATCAAAGATAGTGCGGATGCATTGACTAATAAAGGTTTGAAATTCGATGCTAACCAAGGCGGCGAAAAAACTAACAAGCTTGGCTCCAAAGTGACTATTAAAGGTGAAGGCACTGCAGCTGACGATGATTACAGCGGTGAAAACCTTAAAACTTTCATCACACAAGATCCAGCATCTGGTGATACAACTATCAATGTGAAGATGAATAAAAACCTTAAAGCTGAATCCGTGAAGGTTGGCAAAGATGGTAAGGATGGCGTGTCCATTACAGGTCCTGACAACGGTACAGACGGCAAGGTAGCTGTTACTGGTAAGGATGGCAAAGAAGCTGTATCTATTTCTGGTAAAGACGGCGTAGGTCACATCGGACTCAACGGTAAAGACGGCCGTAGCGCTGATATTTCTGTTGAAAAAGGTGATCCGGACCTCAACGGTAACGAAATCACTCGTATTAAATACACTGATGAAAATGGTAAGACACATCAAGTGGCAACCAAGGATGATGGTATGGCATACGGTGGTGACTCCGGTAATGTGATTAAGAAAAAACTTAATGAACAATTGGACATTAAGGGCGGCGTAACAAACGAAGCTGATTTGACTGAAAACAATATTGGTGTTATCAGCAAAAATAATATCCTCAATGTTCGTTTGGCAAAAGACCTTAAAGACTTGAACTCCATTACTTTCAACAACGGAGCTAACGGTGCAAACGGTAAAACCGTTGTAAACGGCGCAGGCATGACTATCAATGATGCAGCTGGTAATCCGTTGACAGCTGTTACAAAAGACGGCGTGAAGATTACTGATGGTCCATCTATGACGAAGGACGGCATCGATGCAGCAGGCAAGAAGGTTACAAATGTTCAAGACGGTACGGTTGCCAAAGATAGCAAAGACGCTGTTAACGGCGGTCAATTGCATGATGCTGTTGAAAGTCTTAAAACTAAAGGCTTCGGTCTTGAAGCGGAAGACGGTCAGTCCGTGAAGAAATCGCTTGGTGAAACTGTTAAAGTTAAAGGTGATGAGAAGAATATCAAAACATCTGTAGACGGCGGCGCTGTCAAGGTGGAATTGAAAAAAGACATCACTGTAGACACTGTAACAACAGGCGATACTAAGATGGATACAAACGGCGTTACTATCAAGGACGGCGCTAATGAAGCGACTAAGTTGACTAAAGATGGCTTGCAAATCAATGATGGTGGCAACAAAGCTGTTACTATCAATAAAGATGGCTTAACAATCGAAAACGGTCCTAAGGTAACAAAAGACGGTATCGATGCGGCTAATAAGAAGATCACTAATGTGGCTGATGGTACTATTGGCGCTAGTAGCAAGGACGCTGTAAATGGCGGTCAATTGCATACAGCTATTGAAGACATCAAATCCACAGGCTTCGGTCTTAAAGCGGAAGATGGTCAATCTGTGAAGAAACCTCTTGGCGAAACAATCGATCTAAAAGGTGACGGTAATATCAAAACTTCCGTGGACAACGGCGCTATTAAAATGGCATTAAATGATAAGATCACTCTTGGTCAAGATCCAGCAAAACAAGTTAACATTGATGGTTCTGCAGGTACAATTACAGCTGGCAATGGCGGTAATCAAGTTAAGATTGACGGCAATGACGGTTCCGTAACTGCAAATACTGTGAAAGCTGGCGATGTAGTTGTAGGTAAACAAACTTCCGACGGTAAAGTAGGCAACTTCGTAACAGGTTTGGATAACAAAACTTGGGATCCTGAAAACCCTGTGGCAGTTCCTGGTCGTGCTGCAACAGAAGACCAATTGAAAGCTGTTAATGACGATTTCAATAATAAAGCAAGAACAGGCCGTGTATTCCAAGGTGACCAACCTGGCGATAGCGGTAAAGTGGTTCGTGGATTGGGAGATACTATGAACCTTACTGGTGGTGCTGATGTGAACCGCTTGGCAGACAACAATATTGGTGTTGTGAAAAACGCTGCTGGTGATGGATATAACATCAAGTTGGCGAAAGACTTGAAAGGTCTTGAGTCCGTAACTACTACAGATGCTGCTGGTAATACGACTGTTATGAACGGTGGCGGCGTGACAATTACACCTGCTCAAGGTAATACTGTAAGCCTTACTAAAGACGGCCTTAACAATGGTGGTAATAGAATTACTAATGTAGGTCCTGGTGTGGACGGTACTGATGCGGTTAACGTAAATCAATTGAGCAGTGCTATGCGTAGCGTGGATGGTAAGATCGCTGATGTAGGTGCTACTAGTGCAGCTATTTCCGGCCTTAAACCATTACAATATGATCCATTGGAACCAACTCAAGTATTGGCTGCTGTAGGTCACTACAAAGGCAGCACAGCTGCTGCTGTAGGCGTAGCGCACTATACTAATGAATCTACAATGTTCCATATGGGCGTATCTCTTGGCGGTCATGACAACATGATTAATGCGGGCGTATCTTACAAATTTGGTACATCCGATGCTAAGAAAGCTATTCCAGCTCGCTATAAAGCAGGCCCTATCAGCTCTGCGTATGTATTGCAAGATGAAGTGACTGCGTTGAAAGCTGAAAATGAACGCATGAAACAACATGACTTAGAGTTAACTGCTAAATACGATCAAGTACAACGCGATAATGAAGAAATGAAAGCTCAAATCGCATTGTTGATGCAACAAGTAGGACTTTCCAAATAAAAAGAAGTCTTAGTCTTGTTATGTAAGGAATATGAAAGCCGCCCCTCCAGGGCGGCTCATCATAAGGAGGAAGTATGAAATTCAAAACATTTATGCCTGTATTGGCACTTGCTTGTGTATGCGCGGTAGGTCAAGCGGATGCGGCTCAAGATCGATTGATGATGCCAGAACAACCGGCTGAACCATTGAATGTGCTTGAAACAGAAGTGGCCCTTTCCGTACCTAGCGAAGAAGTTCGCGACGTAGTGAATGCTTTCACACAATTCCAATTGGACCAAAAGGGCAAACGTATCATGGACGATTCCCGCGTTATGACCGGTCAAGAGCGTTACCGTAACAATGTGTTGTACTACATGAACGTTCGTCGCAGCTGGTACATCGTGAGCCATCGTTATAAAAACGACAGTTATGCGCGCTTGGCTTTAGACCGCTTGTACAACGATTACAAGCAGTTCTTTACGGACCATGCGACGGTGTCTGAAGACGCTAAATTGGACTATGCGCAACAAATCATCGATATCTTGGATCGCAATACAGCCAATGTACATGATGATGAATTGCGTTTCTACATGAACGAAATGGTGATCTTCAGCTTGAACGAAGCTATGAAAGACGGTAATAATCGCGTGAAACCTGTGGATGAAAAAATGGGTCCTACGGTGGATGAACTTCCTACAGTAGACCTTCGCAAAGCGATTAATGCACCTACAATTCAATAAAATTTAGACTATATCATATGATGAAAGCCGAGGCACAAATTGCCTCGGCTTTTGTCATACATAGAGTAAATCTTTTATATATAAATATGTAAATTTAATTCCATAAATATATAGAAAAGATGAAGAATTTTTATCTTATTTTTTAAATCTATTAAATAAACTATAAAAATGAATGAAACATGAAAAAGTTGTTTACAATATTGAATATTTTTGATATAGTAGTCGCTAGAGTGAGTATCTTATAGGAAAAGATATACGTAATAGTACTTAAACTATAGTATTGAGTACTATTGTTTTATGTTAGAAGTGTAGATGATTTTTTATATCTATTACTTCTTCTTTTATTTTACTTTTTTATATGAGGCTATAAACATAATGCGTAACCGGCAAGTCCGGTAATTCGGTGAGAAAGGAATAACATGAATCGAATTTATAATGTAATTTGGAGTAAAGCTAAAAATTGCTACGTTGTAGTATCTGAGTTAGTTAAGAGCGGTGGCGGTAAAGCTAGTGTGAATTCTGCAAGAACGAGCATTACTTTTCGTGCGGCTTTATGCGCGTTTGCTATTACGGGTTGTTTAGTATCGGGAATTGCAGAAGCAAATGTAATACAAGGCCCTGGCGCTGCTGCTACTGGTAGCAATAGCGTGGCAGTCGGCGATAATGCAAAATCCGCAGGTGCTAAGTCTGTGGCGATAGGTAATGACGCGGCTACATTAGCAACAAGTGAAAATGGTATTGCCATCGGTAATGGTGCGAAGGCTGAAGGTCAACAACGAGTGAAGGTTCCATATCCTGCGGGTACTATTGCTATCGGTCAAGGATCAGTGGCAAAGGAAAATGGCGATATTGTAATAGGTCGTCAAGCAAAGAGCACGATTTCCATGTATCATCAACAACCTGGCTCCGGCGCAGTTGTAATGGGTGCAGAAGCTGCTTCTTACGGTTCTCGTGGTGACGTAGTCATCGGTGCTGCAGCGGAAGCTAATATAATTAGAAAGAATGCTACTGTTGATGGTGACGGACAGCTGTTTTCACAATCTGTAGCTATCGGTAGTGTAGCGAAGGTATATGGCACACAATCTGTCGCTATCGGTGGTGATGTAAGATCTATTGGACACTCTTCTATCGCTATCGGCGGTGATGATATCGATAAAGCAAAACCTGATTTATATAAGGTTATTCCTGATTTAGCGGTGCCAGGTACGCAGAAAAACTTTAACCGTGAAGTGGCTGCGTTGCATCCAAGTGGATTGGGTACAGCAGGTCTTAATGATAGTAAGAACTATGTAAATACTGCTTCTATCGGAAATGCCAGCCTTGCTATTGGTATGATGACACAGTCTTTAGGCACAGGCTCTAATGCTATCGGTGCTAACTCCTTGTCAAAAGGTGTGGCTAGTTCCGCTATTGGTGCTATGGCTCGTAGCTGGGGGAATAACTCTCTGGCTATCGGTAGCCAAGCCGGTGCGTATGGTGAGAAATCCACATCCCTCGGCGATGCGAATATAGTAGGCTTTGATATGACAAATGCTACTCTATCTGGTTCTGCTGCAGGCGCTCTTGGTAGAGGCAATAAGGTATATGGTAATAATGCATATGCTATCGGTAGTGAAAATACCGTAGGGTCGGCTACTGTTACTGAAACTACAGAGTCTAATGGCGATAAAATTAAAAAGGTTACTGCTGGTACGGTTAAAGGTAATACAGCCGGTGCGTTCGGTTATAAGAATACCATTACAACGGATAATTCCTATGTAGTAGGTAGTAACTCCACTATTTCCGCAGATAACGGCATGGTTTTAGGTAACAGTGCTACTGTGACAGGGGCTAATGGTTTAGCTCTTGGTAATAATACGAAAGTAGCTAATGACAATGCCGTAGCCATCGGTAATGGCTCTGAAACAGCAGCGGCTGCGGCTACTCCTTCTGCTACAATCAATGGGGTCACTCATAACTTTGCAGGCACAAACCCTGCTTCCACAGTAAGTGTAGGTAAGGCAGGTATGGAACGGACTGTTACTAATGTAGCGGCTGGTCGTATTTCTGCTACATCCACTGATGCTATCAATGGTAGCCAATTGTTTGCAGTTAAAACGGAAGTAGAAAAAGGCGTATCCTATGCCGGCGATGTAAAAGCTGCAGCAGCTGCAGATAATAAATTCACGCGTAAATTAGGCGAACAAACTAATGTTGTAGGCGGCGTGACTGATGTAACTAAATTGACAGATAACAATATCGGTGTCGTTTCCAATGGCACTGATACGCTAAATATTAAATTGGCTAAAACATTGACTGGTTTGGACAGCGTTACAGCTGGCGGCACTACTATCAATAACGGCGGTTTGACCGTAGATGGTAAAAACTATGTATCTCCAAACGGTATCAATGCGAACAACCAAAAGATTACCAATGTAGCTGATGGTACTAACTCTAATGATGCGGTTAACTATGGTCAATTACAAAATGTGATTAACTCTATCGATAAAGCGCCTACTGTGAAAGCAAAAGATGCAAATGTAACTGTAACAGAAGGTACAAATGCAGCAGGTGGTAAGGAATATATTGTTGGATTAGGCAATACAATCAATGTTGGTACTGCACATCCTGTAACTGTAGATGGTAATGCAGGCCATGTAACAGGCCTTCAAAATACAGATTGGAGTGTAGACAATCCTGTGGCTGTTCCTGGTCGCGCGGCTACAGAAGATCAGTTGAAAAAGGTTAACGATACAGTTAATGCTAATAAGGATCAAATCGACAAAAATAAACAAGCTATCGCTGATAACAAACAAAATATCACAACAAATGCCGGTAATATTGCTAATAATACGCAAAATATTGCAAAGAACGCTGGCGATATTGTTACTATCAATAAAACTATTGAAAAAGGTTTGAACTTTGATGGGGACTCTGGTGCAACAATCAATAAGAAATTAGGTGATACGGTTGCTGTTAAAGGCGGTGCTACAGGTACATTGTCTGACAACAATATCGGTGTTGTATCCGATGGTACTGGCACATTGAATGTGAAATTGGCTAAAACATTGACTGGTTTGGATAGCGTTACAGCTGGTAATACTACTATCAATAACGGCGGTTTGACCGTAGATGGTAAGAATTATGTATCTCCAAATGGTATCAATGCAAATGACAAAAAGGTAACGAATGTTGCTAACGGCGATGTGGCACCAAACTCTAAAGATGCTGTAAACGGCGGTCAATTACATCAAGTTAAGCAAGATCTTGGTGACCAAATTACGAATACCAAGAATGATTTAAATAATAAAATTGATAATACTAAAACAGACCTTATCAATAAAGGCCTTCGTTTTAATGCGGATAATGACGATGAAAAAACGAATAAATTAGGCTCTAAAGTAACTGTAAACGGTGATGACAACATCACTACAGAAATTACTCAAACTGGTGATGATACTAAGATTGCTCTTAAATTAAAGAAAGATCTTAATGTTAGATCTGTTACGGCTACGGACACTGTGAAAGCAGGCGACGTAACAATGGGTAAACAAGCTGATGGTGCGAACCCTGGTAATACAGGCAATTATATTACAGGTCTTGATAATAAGACTTGGGATCCAGGTAATGTTGTACCTGGTCGTGCCGCAACAGAAGACCAATTGAAACAAGCTTTGGCGGATCAAACTGCAACAGGCCTTAAATTTGATGCCAATGTAGGTGGCGTACAAACTAATAAATTAGGTTCTACCGTAATTGTACAAGGCGAAGGTAAAGAGGCTGATAGCAATTATAGCGGTGAAAACATCAAGACTTTCATCAAACAAGATGCAGCAACAGGCAATACGACGATTGACGTGAAAATGAGCAAAAACCTTAAAGCTGAGTCTGTAAAAGTTGGCAAAGGTGATAATAAGGATGGTGTATCCATCACAGGTCCTGATGCGGCGAACGGCACAGATGGCAAGGTAGGCATTACTGGTAAAGACGGTAAAGAGGCTGTATCCATGTCCGGTAAAGATGGTGTAGGTCACATTGGTTTAAGCGGTAAAGACGGTAAAAGTGCGGATATTACTGCTGAAAAAGGTGATCCTGATATCGAAGGCAATGAAATCACGCGTATTAAGTACAAAGACGAAAATGGTAAGACCCACCAAGTGGCAACCAAAGATGACGGTATGAAATACGGTGGCGATAGCGGTGCTGTGATCAACAAAAAGCTTAACGAACAAGTAAACGTAATCGGCGGTATTACTGATGCTAGCAAGTTGACTTCTGAAGACAATTTAGGCGTTGTATCCGACGGCAGCAATAATCTTAAAGTTCGTATGGCGAAAGACTTAAAAGGTCTTGAAACAGTAACAACTAAAGATGCTGCAGGCAACACTACTGTTGTAAATGGTGGCGGCATGAAGATTACACCTGCTAGTGGTAATACTGTGAGCCTAACTAAAGATGGTTTGGATAATGGTGGCAACAAGATTACAAATGTTGCTAATGGTACAAATCCAACTGATGCAGTTAATAAATCTCAATTAGATCAAGCTGCAGCTGCTGCGACTACAACGGTAACAGCAGGCGATAATATTAAGGTTACACCAAGCGACAATCCGAATGGTTCTAAAAACTATGAGGTAAGCCTTAAAGACCAAGTAACATTAGGCTCCGATCCGAAGAAACAAATCGCTATTGATGGCACTGCAGGCACAATCAAAGCCGGTGACAAGGTTGAAATCGACGGCAATAAAGGTACTATTAACGTTGGTAAAGCTGGTCAAGATGGCGTATCTATCGCAGGCCCTGATACCGCGAATGGCACAGATGGCAAGGTAGGTATCACAGGCAAAGACGGTAAAGATGCTGTATCTATGTCCGGTAAAGACGGTGTTGGTCACATCGGTCTTAATGGTAAGGACGGCCGTAGTGCGGATATTTCTGTTGAAAAAGGTGATCCTGATCTTGATGGCAACGAAATCACTCGTATTAAATACCAAGACGAAAACGGTAAAACCCACCAAGTGGCAACCAAAGATGATGGTATGAAATACGGTGGCGATAGCGGTGCTGTAATCAACAAAAAGCTTAACGAACAAGTAAACGTAATCGGTGGTATTACTGATGCTAGCAAGTTAACTACAGAAGACAATTTAGGGGTCGTATCCGATGGTACTGGCAACCTTAAGGTTCGTATGGCTAAAGACTTGAAAGGTCTTGAAACAGTAACCACTAAGGACGCTGCGGGCAACACCACAGTTGTGAACGGTGGCGGTGTAACAATTACACCTGCTAGCGGTAATGCAGTAAGCCTTACTAAAGATGGCCTTAACAACGGTGGTAATACAATTACCAATGTTGCGGCTGGTGTAAACGGCACTGATGCGGTTAACGTAAATCAATTAAAAGGTGCAACAGATAAGATGGCGAATGCAATTAATGCTGTAGCGGGTGAAACACAACGTGTAGGCGCACATGCAGCGGCTATGGCTGCGTTGAAACCAATTCAATACGATCCATTGGAGCCAACTCAAGTAATGGCTGGTGTTGGTAATTACCGAGGTGAAACTGCGGCGGCGTTAGGTGTTGCACATTACTCTGCAGAAGATACTATGTTCCATTTGGGCGTATCTGTTGGTGGTCATCATAATATGGTGAATGCTGGTGTAACTCACAAATTCGGTAACTCCGATGCGAAGAAAGCGATTCCAGAACGTTATAAAGGTGGCCCTATCAGCTCTGTTTATGTGTTGCAAGATGAAGTAACAGCATTGAAAGCTGAAAATGCACGCATGCAAGAAAGCCTTAACGAATTGTCTTCAGTGAAGGCTGATAATGCACGCATGCAACAACGTATTGATGAATTATCCTCTGTGAAGGAAGATAATGAACAAATGAAGGCTCAAATTGCATTGTTGATGCAACAAGCAGGGCTTACAAAGTAAATTTGACTTGATTAAATGGGTTATTTAGTATACTCTAGTCATGTAAGAATCATGTAAGGAATATGAAAGCCGCCCTTCGGGGGGCGGCTCGTCATTAGGAGGATTTATGAAATTCAAAACATTTATGCCTGTATTGGCACTTGCTTGTGTATGCGCGGTAGGTCAAGCGGATGCGGCTCAAGATCGATTGATGATGCCAGAACAACCGGCTGAACCATTGAATGTGCTTGAAACAGAAGTGGCCCTTTCCGTACCTAGCGAAGAAGTTCGCGACGTAGTGAATGCTTTCACACAATTCCAATTGGACCAAAAGGGCAAACGTATCATGGACGATTCCCGCGTTATGACCGGTCAAGAGCGTTACCGTAACAATGTGTTGTACTACATGAACGTTCGTCGCAGCTGGTACATCGTGAGCCATCGTTATAAAAACGACAGTTATGCGCGCTTGGCTTTAGACCGCTTGTACAACGATTACAAGCAGTTCTTTACGGACCATGCGACGGTGTCTGAAGACGCTAAATTGGACTATGCGCAACAAATCATCGATATCTTGGATCGCAATACAGCCAATGTACATGATGATGAATTGCGTTTCTACATGAACGAAATGGTGATCTTCAGCTTGAATGAAGCTATGAAAGACGGCAATAATCGCGTGAAACCTGTGGATGAAAAAGCAGCTCCTGCGATGGACGAACTTCACACAGTGGATCTTCGTAAAGCGATTAATGCACCAACAATTCAATAATTTTAGATTATCCAATTATAAGAATTAAGTGTTGTTGTGTTGTATTGTATTTCTTATAATTGTATGACCGATAAAAAATATCGGGGTGTTGTTTGTATTAACAATACCCCGATATTTTTATGCATATAATTTTGCAATCAATGTGATTCGCTGACCTTGAATCACCTTATATGTAATTTTTTTTACGATGGCCGTAAAGTTGTGATGCAGAAATTGTAACTGATCGTTAGGTTGAACGTCCGCATCATATGTGAATACGCCTTCTTCCCCATTAAAGCGACCTTTGATTGTGAAAGTTTGATTATCTCGTGTAACTACGATATCTTCTTCTGTAACCGTATTTGGTTTATCTATATTTTGTTGTAAGATATTGAGTTCTGACATAGATTTCTTCCTCCTTTCTGCTTTCAGTATAACAATAAAAATTAAAAAACACATGGAGTAATCGTATAAATTGTTTTTATACACATATGCTCTATTTCTATAAAGCCTATAAAGCCCGCCAATACGCCTTTAGAGTGCCTTAGAATAAAAAAAGGAATGACGGCGATTTGAATTTCACCTGTCATTCCTTTTACTATATAATAAAATGCTACCTTTATTGATTGTGCAATAGTTAATTGGCTTAAGTAGGTATGTAGTAATTGTGTACGTACATTGAGTCAAAATGGCAGAAACACTGTACGATATCCATTTATGAAAAGATATCATTCTATTATATGATCTATCATAAATCAGAATGATGAAGAGAAAATAAATTGATTATATATGGTGTAATATTGGTACATAATTATGGAGCATATTAGTATTATTTATGAAAGTTGGTGAATAATAGTAAAAAAATACAGCATTTATGCAGAATATTCAGTATATTTAATTTTATCGAAATTATTAATAACTTAAACACAAAAGTTTTATGAAAATAAAATGAAAAAAAGTTTACTTTTCCCGTAATATGTGGTATTTTAGATATACACATTCAAGAATGTCGATGAATTCTCAATACATCATCGATACATCATTGTTATTTCATTAAATATGTAGATAGTTAGTTAGTAAGTTTTATAAGTTTTATAGGAGAAAGATTAATGAATCGAGTATTTAAAGTGATTTGGAATCGCACAAAGGGCTGCTATGTTGTTGTGGCAGAAACAGCAAAGAACATGACGAAACGTTCTTCTTTGTCGGTTGTATTCTCTAAAATGGTAGGTGCTACAGCAGTTGCCGTTATGCTGACAGGCGTTATGATGCCTACCGATGCCTTAGGGGCACCTATTACAAGAGGTAACGGTGCACAAGCTGAAAATGACGGTGGTATTGCTATCGGTGATAATACGGCATCTAAGGGTGACTATAGTATTTCAATCGGTACTAATGCATCTGTAGGTAGAGGTGATACTGATGAAGGTAAAACACAGAGCGGTATTGCTATCGGACAAGGTGCAACTGTAACTGTTGATGTTGCCAAAGGGGCAGATGTTCCAGCAGATCAAAGAACAGGTGGTATCGCCATCGGTCAAGGTGCAACGACCAAGGTTGTTAATGCAATTGCTGTTGGTTCCGGTACTAGTGCTGATGGTGCACAAGCTGTAACTATCGGTCATAACTCTCGTTCGATTACCAATAACAGTGTAGCATTAGGTAATGAAACACGCGTGGCATCTCTTAATGGTTTTGCTCTTGGTAATAATGCGCGTGCCGGCTATGATGAAACCAATAAATTGATAGGTCTTCCTAATGACCAAGCCTTCGGTTCCAATGCACGTGCTTATGGTGGTTCTTCCATGGCGTTCGGTAATGATGCGAAATCCAGTGGTGGTGGTGCGGTTTCTATAGGTAACGGTTCTCAATCTAGAGGTGAGTGGGCCGTAGCTATAGGTAATGTGCGCTGGGATTGGCGACGCCGACAGCGATCATGGTCGGGATCGGTAAAGGGGCGGAACATAATATACTGATCAAGGATGCGGAGAGTTTGGAACTGATGTACCGGGTGAATGCGATCGTGCTGGATAAGACGGGAACGATTACAAACGGAAAGCTTACGGTGGACACTGTCATGGAGATCGGTGCGGGGCTCTTGGGAAAGGCGCTGCCGCAGGGCGAACCGGAAAAACTCGTGCAGTCGTATCTGGCGGCCTCCGACGACAACAATGCGACATTTCAGGCGCTGAAAGAGGCGTTTGGCGGTCAGGCATATTATACACCGGCACATAAGATTCCATTTTCATCAAAGCGCAAATGGGGATGTATCAGTTTTGCAGGATCGGGCAGTGTTTTTGTCGGCGCCCCGGAAAAGCTGATGCGAAAGCTGCCGGGGGAACTGGAACAGAGGCTGGAAGAGGGCTGCCGGGTTATCATTGTGGGCTATGTCCCGATGCAGTGGGAGGACGAAGCGGCGCT
>OLQM01002841.1_pt1 | contig 16098 bp, 10 predicted proteins | sample 1673161 | NCBI WGS metagenome assembly OLQM01 (sample SAMEA3136761, study PRJEB25190) | human gut metagenome | reverse complement strand
CCTTGGGCAGGCTGTCGTACTTGCGGAACTCGATGGTCTTGCCGCCGTTCTGGGGTACGGGATAGTAGTCCGCGAACTGGTCATGCACCAGACGGGGCTCTGCCTGGTCGATAAGGCGCTTCTCGTAGAAGGTCTTCATCTCGTTGGTGCGGGCCGGACGGCGTGCCGACGCCGCCGATCAGCCCCTGCTCGACCGCCCAGGTGAGCGCGGCGTAGGCATAGCCCGCGACCTGGCCCGCGTCCGGGAAGGCCGCGAGCGCAGTGCCGATCATGGCCGGGCGGCCGGCCTGCGCGTAGAGGATGACCGTGAAGTCCTGCCGCGTGATGGCGGCGTCGGGGGTAAACGTCGTGGGCGACGTACCGGACACGAGCCCCGTCCGATACGCCCAGTGCACCGCGTCATAATACCACGCGCCGGGCGCCACATCCGTGAACGGCAGCGTGCCGGTGGTTTTCGGGCTGCCCGCCGCCGCCCAGAGCAGCTGCACGACCTGCGCGCGGGTGGCAAGCGCCTCCGGCGCGACGGTGACGGGCGTCATGCCGTGCATCAGTCCCGCCGCGATGCAGTAGTCCAGCCCGGCGTGCGACCAGGCGTCCGCGTCCGGCATGTCCGCAAAGCGCCGCCCCGGACACAGCCGGTCGTGAAAGCACTGCGTGAGCACCGGAAACCCGTTGCCGTACTGATCGTCGCGGCCGGGCGCGCCGAGATCCTCGGCATAGTCGCAGAGCGTCCGGCGCACGCGCGCGGCCGTAGCGCCCGGCTGCGCGAGCTGCACGCAGGCCGCCGCCGCCGCGACATGGGGCGCAGCAAACGATGTGCCGCTGCGCACCGTCATGCCGCCGGAGAGCGCCGCGACCGCGACACCCGTGCCCGGCGCGCACAGATCGACCGACGCGCCGGAGGCCGAATAGGTATCGTCAAACGTCCGGCTGCGGTCCACGGCCGAGACCGTGAGCACCTGCGCCTGATTGGCGGGATAGACATCGTCCGCGTTCGCGGTTGGGTTGCTCCGGCTGAGGTTGCCCGCCGCCGCGACGACGACGACGCCCGCGGCATACGCCTGCGCGAGGACACTATTTAAAAAGGAGTAGCCCTTTTCGATGGCGTTCGGCCAGCCGATGCTCATGTTGACGACGGTCGCGCCGTTTTCCAGCGCGTACTCGAGCGCCGTGAGCACGCGCGACGGCTTCGAGAGGTTGTCGTCGCCGTACACACGCAGAACCATCACGTCCACCTCGTCGGGCGTGAGGTCGGCGACAAGCCCGGCCGTAGCCGTGCCGTGGCCGTTGACGTCCGTCACGTCGGCCGTGTTGTCGGCAAAGTCATAGCTGCGGGCCGACACGCGCCCCGCGAGCAGCGGGTGCGAGACCTCCGCGCCCGTGTCGATGACGGCGACCGTCGCGCGGCGGCCGGCCGGCAGGAGCACGTCCGCCTGATGGCGCAGCGTCGTGAGGCCCATTTCGTGCCCGCCCCAGGAGCGGCTGGCCGTCTCGTCCCAGAGGCCGGCGAGCGTGTCGTCCGCCGTGACCGCCTCATCGAGAAAGCAGTCCGTCACATCGGGGTCGGAGCGCAGGCGCGCGAGCGCGCGCTGCGCCGCCGCCGCGTCGGAAAATTCGAGCACGTACTCCTGCCACGCCGCCAGATGCAGCACGCGGTCCGCGCCGTACCCGTCCGCGAGCGCGGGCGCGAAGGCGACCACGCGCGTTGGCTCGGCCGCGGCGGCGCGGGAGCGGAATCGGCCGCGCGCCGGCACCGGCTCGGCCATCGCCTGCGCCAGCTCCAGCGCGCTCGACACCTCCACCGGCGTCTGTGCGGCGGCGGCCGGCAGCGCCAGCGACACCGTGAGCGCCAGCGCGAGCAGCAGGGTCAAAAGTCGTTTTTTCATCGCGCGCCTCCTCAGGTCGTGATCGGCACGAACCACAGGTCACGGTCCACGCTGCCGGAGACGCCCGGCACCGTGCCGTCGTAGCTGTACTGCCAGAAATCGTGCGCGTAGTAAAAATCGTCCGCCGTGCCCGGCGCGCTCACCCAGAAGGCATAGTCTTTGAGCTGGGCAAAGTCGTAGTCATAGTACCCCTGCCAGCGGTTGCCGTAGACGGCGGCGTCGTAGCCCGCGGCCGTGACCGTCTCGCAGAACGCGACGGCGCAGGCCGTGACGTCCTCGCCGGTCATCTCCGCCGTGCGCACCGTGTCGCCGGCGGCGACGGTGCTCTGGTCAATGTTCTCCCAGTCGAACACGAGCGGCATGTCGATCTTGTAATCGCGCGCCGCGTCCACGAGCCACTGCGCCTCCTCGGCCGCCTCCTCGGGCGTGACCGCCTGCGAGAAGAAGTACAGCCCCACGCGCAGCCCCGCCGCGCACGCCCCGGCCACGTTCTGGCGGAAGCGGTCGTCTTCGACGATGCCGCCCTTGCCGTAGCCCCGGTAGCCCGCGCGGATGACCGCGAAGGCGATGCCGGAATCCGCGACGGCCTGCCAGTCGATGTCCTGCTGGAACGTGGACACGTCGATGCCCTGCAGCACGCGGTAGGCCGTGCCGGTGTAGGTCACGCTGCCGTCCGCCCCAGCGGAAAAATCGGCCGCCGGAATGTCGAACTTGTCCACGCCTCTGGCCGGGGTGATCCACGCCGTGCCGGCGCCGGTGTTCACCTCGACCTGGCCGATGTGCAGCTCGCGCACGGAACAGCCCGTGAGCGCGAACGTCATCGCCGCGGCCAGCAGCACGGCCAGCGCGCGGCGGAATGGAAAATCGAGTTTTTTATGTAAGCGTTTCATGCCGTCAGTATACCACACCTGCCGCCGGAACGCAAACCGGGCCCGCCCGACGGCCGGCGCGGTCAGCTGCGGTCATAATAATGCGCGAGATAGCTCGCCGTGCACAGAGTCTCGCCCGCCATCTGCTCCAGGCGCGCGATGCGCGCCTCCAGATCGCGCCGGGCGCGGCCGGCGCGCGGCATGGCCGCCAGCTCCAGACGCAAAGTGGCCGCGCGCGCACGCAGCGCGTTGCCCGTGGCGCGGTACTGCGCCGCCAATTCGATCAGTTGCATGTTCTCCCTCCAAAAACATTGAATTTTCCGAAAATTTTTGTTGACAAACATAGTCCGTTTTGCTATGATACATAGGCCGGTGTTGTGCTGGTATAGCTCAGTTGGTAGAGCAGCTGATTTGTAATCAGCAGGTCGGGGGTTCGAGTCCGTCTACCAGCTCCACCTTCTGACAAAATTGCATATGGGGGAATTCCCGAGTGGCCAAAGGGGACAGACTGTAAATCTGCTGGCAATGCCTTCGATGGTTCGAATCCATCTTCCCCCACCAAAAATACCAATTACCCTTTTGGGTGATTGGTATTTTTCTTTGCGCGGAAGATGGAGTCGAAGTTTATCCCCGTCAGGGGAAATCCATCTTCCCCCACCAAAAATGCCAATTACCCTTTTTGGGTGATTGGTATTTTTCTTTGCGCGGAAGATGGAGTCGAAGTTTATCCCCGTCAGGGGAAATCCATCTTCCCCCACCAAAAATACCGATTGTCCTTCTGGACGGTCGGTATTTTTCTTTTCCGGGAAGATGCACAAACGCTCGGCAAATGCACGGAGCTGAAAAAATCTGGATCGCCTCCGTCAACACCGCGAAGAAAAACCGCACATGATCCGCCCGCCCACACCGTGGGCGGGTTTTTGCTGCTCCGCCCCCCTCACGCTCCCGGTGCGCTCAGGCGCGCGGCCAGCTCCCGCCGCGACAGGCCGCCCACGAGCGTGTCAAAGCAATCGGCGCACACCGTCAGCCCGCCGTGCGCGCACGGCCACAGGTACGCATCTTCCCACGCCGGCAGCGGCGCAAAACACACCTCGCATCGCCGCATCCGCATTCCTCCCTTCCGGCCGCAAAATTATTATGCATTTGGATAACTTTCGTTCTTAGTTTATACTCGTTAGAATAATTTGTCAAGTGCTTTTTTTGCACCTGCATAAAAACGGCGGCCGCAAATTGCCAGCTTTTACACGGGAATGTTGTTTTTTTGACGAAAACAGTGCAATTTAAAGCGTCCTTTCTGACTTTTTGCACAAAAAAATTGAGAAATTATATGGAAAACGGATATTGCAATCCCTCTCCGTTTGCGTTACCATGATAAAGGAAATTGGCCGCTCAGGCCGTTTTTGAGAGCAACGTGAATAATAAGAAAGAGGTAAGAAAATGATCAACAATGCATATCTGAACCGCGTTTTCGCCGACCTTCAGAAGAACCACCCCAACGAGCCCGAGTTCCTGCAGGCCGTTGACGAAGTCTTTGAGAGCCTCCAGTACGTCGTCGACAAGCACCCCGAGTGGGAAGAAGCCGGCCTCATGGAGCGCTTCGTTGAGCCCGAGCGCATCATCATCTTCCGCGTTCCCTGGGTGGACGACAACGGCAAGGTCCAGGTCAACCGCGGCTACCGTGTGCAGTTCAACTCCGCGATCGGCCCCTACAAGGGCGGTCTGCGCTTCCATCCCTCGGTCAACCTGTCCGTCGTCAAGTTCCTTGGCTTCGAGCAGATCCTGAAGAACTCCCTGACCACCCTGCCCATGGGCGGCGGCAAGGGCGGCTCCGACTTTGACCCCCACGGCAAGTCCGACGGTGAGGTCATGCGTTTCTGCCAGAGCTTCATGACCGAGCTCTACCGCCACATCGGCCAGTTCACCGACACCCCGGCCGGCGACATCGGCGTCGGCGCGCGCGAGGTCGGCTATATGTACGGCCAGTATAAGAAGATCGTCGATCGCTTTGAGGGCGGCGTCATCACCGGCAAGGGCCTGACCTACGGCGGCTCTCTCGCCCGCACCGAGGCCACCGGCTACGGCATCTGCTACTTCTCCGCCGAAGTGCTCAAGCACCTGAGAAACGACAGCTTCGAGGGCAAGAAGGTCATCGTGTCCGGCTCCGGCAACGTGGCGCAGTACTGCGCGCAGAAGTGCACCGAGCTCGGCGGCAAGGTCATCGCCATGAGCGACTCCAAGGGCTACGTCTACGATCCCAACGGCATCAACCTCGACGTGCTGTTTGACATCAAGCAGAAGCGCCGCGCCCGCATCAGCGTCTACGCCGACGAAGTGCCCGGCAGCGAGTACCACGAGGGCTGCAAGAACATCTGGACCGTGCCGTGCGACATCGCCATGCCGTGCGCGTCCCAGAACGAGATGGATCTCGAGGGCGCGAAGGCCGTCATCGCCAACGGCGCTATGGCCGTGTTCGAAGGCGCGAACATGCCGCTGACCCCCGAGGCCATCAACGCGGTCATCGAGGCCGGCCTGCTCTACACGCCGGGCAAGGCTTCCAACGCCGGCGGCGTTGCCACCTCCGGTCTGGAAATGAGCCAGAACTCCCTGCGCATGAGCTGGAGCTTCGAAGAAGTCGACGAGAAGCTGCACGGCATCATGAAGAGCATCTTCAAGGCCTGCTACGACGCCTCCGTCGAGTGCGGCCAGCCGGGCAACATGATGCTCGGCGCGAACGTTGCCGGCTTCCTGAAGGTCGCCAACGCCATGATGGCTCAGGGCATTGTGTGATCGCTGATCCATCACCCATACAGAGCGAAGATCCCCGAAACGTTCGTTTCGGGGATCTTTTTTGCAGGTTTGTTATGTAGAGAGGCGGGTACAGCGTTGCCTGCGCTGCGCACCCAAGCCTTGCCCTCGGGAAAAAGGTACTGAGCGCAGCGAGGCGGGTGCCGTGTTTCCTGACGTCACACACCTTGGCGATTCCGTTTCTGTGCCGCTCGACCAGCATCATGGCAGAAAAGCCGCGGTTTCCTCCAGCGCCGCCGGTCGTGCACCGTGCGTTCGTCCCGCACCTCATAGGCTCCCTTGTGCAAAGGAAGCCGGCAGCCGTCAGGCTGACTGAGGGATTGATCCGCTCAGCCCTGCGCCGCGTCCGGCGGCGTGCGCGGCAGGACGAACTCGGCCGAGAAATCATCGCCCGTACGGTGGGTGAAAAACTGCCCGCCGAACAGCTTCAGGATCGCCTCGCACGTGCGCAGGCCGATGTGGTTGCTCTCGACGCGCGCAAGCTCGCGGCGCGCGCGGTTGGCAAAGCAGACGTGCAGCCGCTCGCCCTCGCACTCGGCCAGAATGGTCAGGCGCGCGGCGGGGTCGGCGTACTTTTCGATGTTCGACAGGAGGTTATCCGTCACGCGCTTGAGCATCTGCACGTCGGTCGTGACGGTGCAGGGCGTGGTCAGCAGCAGGAGGTTGACGTCAAAGCCCCGGCTGCGCAGCTCGGCCGCGCACTCGCCGAGCAGCTGCGCGCAGAGGATCTGCGCGTCGTAGGGCTCGGGGTGCGTCTCCTGTTCGCCGCGGCTGAAGACGAGAAAATACCGGAACATCTCCCCCGTCAGATCCTTGAGCTGATAGGCCTTGTCGCGGCTGGCGAGCACGTAGCTGCGCAGGTCCTCCGGCAGGCGGTCCTGGCTCATCTCGAGCAGGTCGAGATAGCCGATGAGCGACGTGAGGGGGTTGCGGATGTCGTGCGACAAGGCAGTGATGAGGTCGCTGTTGGCCTGCCAGGCGGTCTGCTCGTTGCGCGTGCGCTCCAGGATCGTGTCGCGCATGGTGTTGACGCTCGCCGCCAGCCGCGCGATCTCGTCCGTACCCGTGACGGGGATGGTCCGGTTGAGCGCGCCCGCCGCGCCGACGGCCTCCGACAGGCGCATGACGCGCCGCGTGAGCCGCCGCGTGAAGCCGAAGGCGATGAACGAATAGATCACGAAGCCCAGCACGAGCGCGCCGAAGCTCACATAGCTGTAGAGCCACGCCTCGGAATAGTCGCACACGGCGACGCGGTACTCCCCGTCGGCAAACTGCAGGGTGAAGAAGCTGTAGCCCAAGTCGGCAATGTCGCTCTGGGTCGTGTCGTCGAGCAGCTCGCTCGTGCCCCACGAGCCGGCCTCGTACGGGTCGCCCTCCGCCTGATAGACGATGACGTTGGCTTTTTTCTCACCGCGCGACCACTGCTCGATGGCCAGCGTGTCGCGCGAGGACACGCCGCGCGCGCTGACGTATTCCTGCAGGCTGCGCGCGTGCTCCAGATTGCGCGCGGCGACGGCGTCATCGCTCAGATACCAGTGGTCGATCACCTCCGTGCCGAGCGCGTCTATGCCGAAATAGCACGCCACGCCCACGGCCAGCGCCGCGAGGAGCACGAAGATCATGCGCGCATTGATCGATGAGCGCCACTTTTTAATCAATCTGATACCCCTTTCCCCAGACCGTGCGGATGAGCGTCGGGTTGGCGGGGTCATCCTCGAGCTTCTTGCGCAGCTTGAGGATGTGCACCATGACGGTGTTGGCAGAGCTGGGCAGGAACTTCTCGTGCCAGACGTCCTCATACAGCTTGCGCGCGGACACGGCTGCGCCGCGGTTGGCGATCAGGTACTGCAGCAGCTCAAACTCCGTCTTGGTCATCTCGACGGAGCGGCCGTTTTTGCACACGGTGCCCTTGTCGCGGTTGATCTCGAGCGCGTCGATGACCGTCGGCGCGTCGCCCTTGCCGTGGTAGACGCGGTAGCGGCGGATGAGCGAATCGACCCGCAGGAACAGCTCGTGGTTGGAAAAGGGCTTGATGAGATAGTCGTCGCCGCCGCTGCCGTAGGCGTCGCTCATGTCGGTGGGCTGGGCCTTCGCCGTCAGAAACAGGATCGGCGCGACGCTGTGCCGCCGGATCTCCGCGCAGGCGGACACGCCGTCCATGCCGGGCATCATGATGTCGAGAATGATGAGGTCATAGTCCGGCTGCGCGCGCACGAGCTCCACGGCGCGCAGGCCGTTTTCGGCCTCGTCAACCTCGTAGCCACGCGACGAGAGCAGAATGTGTAAAATATTGCGGATGTCCGGCTCGTCGTCCACGACGAGGATGCGGACAGGGGTCTCGGGGTTTTCCATGGTATCACCTCTGGGGTCTATCCTAACACATTCGCGGCGTGCGCGGACAGAGAAAACTGTCAGCTTTAAGAAAAATTAAGTGAAAACCCGCCGGGGGATCCCCGGCGGGTCGATTCTGCATTCAGAGCAGGTGGGCCACGTTGCGCCCAAAGCGCGCCAGAACGGCCGCGATCTCGGCGCGCGTCGCGCTCTCGCCCGGCCGCAGCCACACCCGGCCGCCGGTATCCTGCGTGCCGCCAAACAGGCCGAGCGCCACCGCGTCGGCCATGCCGGCGCGCGCCCAGCCGGAGACGTTGCCGCCGTCGGCGAAGCCGGACAGGTCATCCGGCGTCCACGTGCGCTCCACGCCGCAGACTTTCGTCAGATAGCGCATGAGGATGACGGCAACCTGCTCGCGCGTCACGGTGTTATTCGGTGCGAAGGTCGTGGGCGACATGCCGTCCACAACGCCGGTCTTGTACGCCCAGGCGACCGCGTCCCGGTACCAGCCGGACGCGGCGTCCGTAAACGGCACGGCCACATCGCTCACGTCGGGCTTGCCCTCGAAATTATACAGCACCTGCACGAGCTGCGCGCGCGTCGTCACGGTGTTGGGCGAGAAGATCGTGTCGCTCATGCCGGACATGAGACCGTGCCGCACGCAGTATTCGATGCTGGGGTAGTCCCAGCCGTTGGGGTCGAGATCGGTGAAGCGATCCATCGGATCGGTCATGTCGACGGTCGTGCGCCACAGCTGCGTGCCCATGAAGGGGTTGGCCGTTCCGATGACCATCCAGCCCTGCTCGTCATTCGCGGCGAAGGCGCGCAGACCGTGGTTGAACGGATCGCCGAAGCCGTCGCGCGTGAGCGTGTCGAGCGTGAGCTTCCCGTTCTCGGACGTGATGGTGTACAGACCGAAGCCGCGCGTGGCGGTCGAGAGCTTGTTGAGGCAGATGACGAGATCCTTCATGTTCTCCAGCTCCGTGAGGCGCACGAGCATCTCGTAGAGCTCCTTCATGGAGTCGGGCAGCTTGTCGCTGATGCCGGAGTAGAGGTCGCAGGCCTGCTGATAGATGTCCACGAAGCCCGCGATGTCGTTCGTCTCCACGAGGTCGGTCAGCTTGGCGAGCAGGCTGTTGAGCCGGCGCAGGCTGCCGAGCGTGGACACGCTGTAGGCCGCGGCGTAAGTGCCGTCGTCGATGCCCTGGCGCAGCGTGTCATACTGCGCGTCCGTGAGCGAGAAGGTCTCGGGGCTGTCCGCCTCTTCGTTCACCGCGTCGACGGCGGCGTCGATGGCGGCGTCGGTGTCGGCGTCGGTGTCGGCGTCGGCGGCGAGCAGCGTGCCGTCGCCGGTGTTTTTATTCAGCAGCAGCTTCAGCAGCACCTTGAGGTAGCCGATCTGGCTGGCCCACTCGTCGCGCGACATGTGCAGCAGGTCGCCGTTGGTGAACTGGCCGAGCGGCTCGAGCAGAGAGCTGGTGTCGAACGTGCCGAGAAAGAGCTTGCCGTCAAACACCTTGGACTGCCAGAAGTACTGGTTTTCATAGTCGCCGAAGCCGGAGCGCTGGCACAGGATGCCGCCGGCCGGGAACATCTTCGTCGGCTCGCCGACGACGAGCTCCATCTGCTCGGTGCCGTCCGCGCCGATGGACATACGGTAGAGGTTCACCGACTGCTCAAGGTTGCGCGCGAGGAAGCCGAAGTCCTGGCTGAACATGAGCTCCTCGAGCGGGATCTCCTCGTCGTTGTATTCGCCGATGTAGAGGTAGCCGTCATAGATGCACAGGTTGCAGGCCGCGGCGCGGGTGCGCGCCGGGTCGATGCCGAAGGTGTACTTCGCACCGTCGGCCTTGTCGCCGACGACCGGCGTCCACGTCCATGCGTCGGGGTCGTCCCAGTCGCCGGAGCAGTCGCCGCGCACGATGGCGAACGAGCGCATATTGTCGCCCACGCGCGTGGCGGGCGTGCCGGTGCACATGGCGACGTAGAGGCTGCCGTTATACTCGACGATCTCCCAGATGCCGCCGCCGTAGACACTGTCTTTGTAGTGCACGGCGGGATAGTTATAGAGATCGGACTGCGTAGCGATCTTCGTGAAGCCCTTCGACGGGTTGTCGCTGATGAGCAGGTAGCCGCCGTCGACGCCGACGTTGCTGATGACGAGCTTGCCGTCATAGACCGCCATGCCGCGGATGCCGGTGCAGACGCCGGCCTTATACGCCTGCGCGTATTCCTGCATGTTCGACAGGCCCTGATAGACGCACGTGATGCTGTCGTCGCTCGGATCGACCTCATAGATGCTCGGCAGGCCGCCGCGGCCGTTGGCGTTGACGCTGCCGCAGAAATAGAGCTTGTCCTTATACTGGATGGCGTTGCGGAACAGCGGGGCGACGCCGTTGAGCGACTTGGACATGAGCAGGGTCATCTCGCCGGTGTGTACGTTGACCTTCACGAGCACGCCGCCGGAGTTGCCGCCGTCCTCCTGCCCGTAGAAGAACGTGCCGTTGAAGATGGCGTTGAGCTCGGCGCGCATGGTCTCCTCGTCGAACTTGTGGCCCATGACGGTGTCCATCGCCGTGAGCGTCTGGCCCATGGCGGCGTAGCACGTGCCGACATAGACATAGTCGCCGTAGGCCATGGCGGCCCAGGCGTAGCTCTGGCCGCGGTCGCCCTGACCGTCGGCGCCGTCGGCCGTGCCGGTCACGGCCACCGTGCCGTTGCCGATGTAGTCGACCAGGCCGTCCGGCTGGCCGGGCGCGCTGTTCGGGTGCGAGATCTTGCCGAAGGTGTAGTCTCCGGCGCCGTAAGTGTAGGGGGTCTCGGACTGCGCGGTGTCCGCCGCCAGTGCCGGGATCATCAGGCTCATGACCATGGCTGCGATCAGCAGCAGGGTCAGAAGCTTGCGTGTTCTCTGCTTCATTGTTGCGCTCCTTTCCAAATGTTACAAGATACTTGAAATTTCCAAAGCATTCTGTGACAATATTGTAACATTCTTGTGGGGAATGTCAATGCAATTTTTCCGTTTTTTTGTGTCAAATGTGCGTATCCGTGCAAGCGCACTCCTTTTTTCTTCAATTAACAGCCTTTTATTTCCTGCTTTGTTGCAAAACTATGAAGCACACACGCAAGCAACAACAAAACCGGCGTCCAAAAAACAGGACGCCGGTTCGGTATCAGGCAGCAATGCACGCACGCGCGCTCCAGCCGTTTGCTCAAAGCTCCGGCATGGGCTCGTTCCAGACATTCAGTCTGCGGCAGAACCGTGCGATCATGACCGCCATCTGCTCGCGCGTGGCGCTGCTCTGCGGCTCAAGGCGCAGGCCGCCCGGGCCCGGAATGCCTTTGATCAGCCCCAGATCGCACGCCCAGTTCATGGCCGTGCGCGCATAGTAGGAGATTTGCTCACGATCCTGAAACGGGAAGAGCGCATCCCACATATAGGGGGTGTATCTGTCGAGCACCCGATCCGCAAACCCGGCCAGGAACACCGCGACCTGCTCGCGCGTGACGGGCGTGTCCGGTGCAAAGGTCGTCTCGCTCACGCCGGACGTCACGCCGGTCTGGTACGCCCAGAGCACCGCGGTCTTGTACCAGTCGGCCGTGAGATCGGTAAACGGCGTCTCGCCGCTGACCTCCGGCGCGCCCGCAAGCCGATAGAGGATCTGCACGAGCTGTGCGCGCGTGGTCAGCGTCTTCGGTTCAAACCGGCCGCCGCCGACACCGGCCATGAGCTCATAGTCGACGCAGTACTGGATGTCCTCATACGCCCAGCTGTTGGGGGCAACGTCGTCAAAGCGCTCGCTCACGGGCACCCGCGGGGCAAGCTTGGGGATCTCCTCGGTGCGCGTGGCATTGCAGCCGTAGGTCCTGCAGGTATAGGTGCGCACGCCGGTCGTGGTCTCCGTCGGCAGCGTCGTCACACGGCCGATGCCCCAGTAGTGGCCGCGGGCGGGGAGTGTCATTTCCTCCGTGTGACCGCAGCCGTCGTCGGTGCAGGTGCGGGTGCGCTTGCCCTCGGTCGTGCAGTTCGGGTCCGTGCCCGTCCAGGAACCGTAGTGGTGGATGGGCGCGTTGAAGTTCACGGTCACGCCCTCCGGCAGCGCGTTCTCGCCCTTGGTCAGCTGGGCCCACTCGGCCTCGGTTCCGCTGTAGTCGATGGCCGTGAGCGCGGTGCAGCCGGTGAAGGCGCCCGCGCCGATGCTCGTGACGCTCTTCGGGATGAGCACGCTCGTCAGCGCGGCGCAGCCGGCGAAAGCAAAGTCGCCGATCGTCTTCAGGCCGTCCGGCAGCTGAACGTCCGTCAGGCTCAGGCAGCTGGTGAAGGCCTGCGCCTCAATGGTGGTGAGGCTCGCCGGGAACGTGACCGCCGTCAGCCCCTGACAGTAACGGAACGCGCCCGTCTTGACGGTCTGCACCAAGTCGAGGATCTCATAAGCCGTGCACCTGTTCGGCGCGGCCAGCATCTGCCTGCCGTCTATGGAGATGAGGCCGCCGTTGTAGGTCCGGAGATACCGGCTGCCGATGGCCTCAAAGGAGACGAGGTTGACGCAGCGGGCCAGCACATTCTCGGCGACGCCGCGGATCTCATACCCGAGGTCAACGTGCGTGACGGCGGTCCAGTCGCCGTTCCAGCAGTCGGCCGTGGCAACGCCGCTGCCGTAGAAGGCGAGCGTTGTGCCGTCGCTTTCCAGCTCGGTTCTCACAGCGTCTGCCGCGAAGGCCGCCGGCACGAGCGCGAGCATCAGGCTCAGCACAAGCAGGATGCTCAGAAGTTTCTTTCTCATACCATTTCTCCTTTTTTCAACAAAGTGGGTATAAAAAAGAATACCATCCCCACCCCGGAAATGGCAAGCCTTTTTGCACAACTTTTTGCTTATTGTACAGGATTTTTTTGTGCAATGCAAGACCGGCGCTCCCAAATGGGAGCGCCGGTCTTGTAAAAAATATGCGTATGTGCTTATGCCTCGAGCTGCTGCGCGACCCAGGCGATCTGCGCCTCGACGCTCGGCACGGACGTGCCGCCGTAGGACACGCGCCGCGTGACGCAGTTGGTGAGGTCGATGGCATCGTACACGCCGTCGTCAAAGAGGTCGCTGAAGGTGCGGAAGGTCTCGAGCGGCAGCTTTTCGAGCACGGTGTTGTGCGCGATGCAGTAGGCCACGAGCTGGCCGGAGACCTTGTACGCGCTGCGGAACGGCAGGCCCTTCGTGACGAGGTAGTCCGCGAGGTCGGTCGCGTTCAGGAAGCCCGTCTGCGCCGCGTGGAGCATCTTGTCGGCGCGCACGGTCATGGTGGCGAGCATCGGCGCCATGACGCGCAGGCACATCTTCACGGTGTCCACCGCGTCGAACACGGCCTCCTTGTCCTCCTGCATGTCTTTATTATACGCCAGCGGCAGGCCCTTGAGCGCCGTGAGCATGGCGATGAGGTCGCCGTAGACGCGGCCGGTCTTGCCGCGCACGAGCTCGGCCATGTCGGGGTTTTTCTTCTGCGGCATGATCGACGAGCCGGTCGTGTAGCTGTCCGAGAGCTGCACGAACTGAAACTCCCAGCTCGACCAGAGCACCAGCTCCTCGCTCAGGCGCGAGAGGTGCATCATCTCGATGGCGTAGGCATCGAGCAGCTCGACGCAGAAGTCCCGGTCGGACACGCCGTCGAGACTGTTGCGCGCCACGTCGTCAAAGCCGAGCTGCTTGGCCTCGAAGAACCGGTCGGTGTCATACGTCGTGCCGGCGAGCGCGCAGCAGCCGATGGGCGAGACGTTCATGCGCCTGACGGCATCCTGCATCCGGTCGATGTCGCGCAGGAGCATCATGGCATAGGCCATCAGGTGGTGGCCGAAGGTGATGGGCTGCGCGCGCTGCAGGTGCGTGTAGCCGGGCAGAATGTCGCCCTTGTGCGCCCCGGCCTGCTCGACGAGCGCCGCGAGCACGTCCTTTGTCAGCGCGATGATCTCGCTCGTTTCGTTGCGCAGGTACATGCGCAGGTCGAGCGCGACCTGATCGTTGCGCGAGCGGGCGGTGTGCAGCTTCTTGCCGAGGTCGCCGATGCGCGCGGTGAGCACCTGCTCGACGAACATATGGATGTCCTCGCACGCGGGGTCGAACGCGAGCGCGCCGTGGTCGATGTCGTCGAGGATGCCCTGCAGCGCGTCGATGATGGCATCGGCGTCCGCCTGGGGGAGGATGTGCTGCGCGCCGAGCATCGCCGCGTGCGCCATGCTGCCCGTGATGTCCTCGCGGTACATCCGGCTGTCGAAGCGGATGGAGGAGTTGAAATCGTCCGCGACCGGATCGGTCACGCCGGCCGTGCGGCCCGCCCACATTTTTGCCATGGTGATGGTCTCCCTTCGTCAGTTGTCTCCACAGAGAACCGCTTCGCTGGGTTCTCTGTGGAAAAGCTGCGGCTCGCTGCAGCGCACGCGCCATGCGCGCACGTTTGCGAGCCGAGTGGTATTTTCTCCGCCGTACACGCCGCCGGAGAAAATGATCGGAATTTCTTTGCGCCTGCGGGCGCAAACTCTGCGAGGCTTTTGGAACGATCTTCCCGCGCCGGGAGGCCCGGCGCGGGGAGAAAATCATTTCTATATATTTATTGTACCGCTTACATGCTCTTGCCGTCAACCTTTGCCTGCACGGCGATCGGCAGACCGTAGAGCTGGATGAAGCCGGCGGCGTCCGCCTGGTTGTAGTCGCTCTCGCCGAAGGTGGCGATCTCCTCGGAGTACAGGGAGTACGGGCTCCAGACGCCGGCGTTGATCATGTTGCCCTTGTAGAGCTTGAGCCGTACCGTGCCGGTGACGTGCTCCTGCGTCTTGGTCACGAACGCGCTGAGCGCCTCGCGCAGCGGCGTGAACCACTGGCCGTTGTACACCAGTTCGCCGAAGGTCACGGCGAGCTTCTGCTTCTCGTGCATGGTCATCTTGTCGAGGCAGAGCGTCTCGAGCACGCTGTGCGCCTTGTAGAGGATCGTGCCGCCCGGCGTCTCGTACACGCCGCGGCACTTCATGCCGACGAGCCGGTTCTCCACGATGTCCAGAATGCCGATGCCGTTGGCGCCGCCGATCTGGTTGAGCTTGAGGATGATGTCCTTGGCGCTCATCTTCTCGCCGTCGAGCGCGACGGGCTTGCCCTGCTCAAAGTCGAGCGTGACGTAGGTCGGGGCGTCCGGCGCGTCGATGGGGCTGACGCCCATCTCGAGGAAGCCCGGCTTCTCGTACTGCGGCTCGTTGCCCGGATCTTCGAGGTCGAGACCCTCGTGGCTCAGGTGCCAGAGATTCTTGTCCTTGGAGTAGTTCGTCTCGCGGTTGATCTTCAGGGGCACGTTGTGCGCCTCGGCGTAGGCGATCTCTTCCTCACGCGACTTGATGTCCCACTCCCGCCACGGGGCGATGATGGGCATGTCGGGCGCGAAGTGCTTGATGGCCAGCTCGAACCGTACCTGATCGTTGCCCTTGCCGGTGCAGCCGTGGGCGATGGCGTCGGCGCCCTCTTTCTGGGCGATCTCGACGAGGCCCTTGGCGATGCACGGCCGCGCGTGGCTCGTGCCGAGCAGGTACTCCTCGTACATCGCGCCGGCCTGCATGGTCGGGATGATGTAATCATCGACGTACTCGTCCGTCAGGTCGAGCACGTAGAGCTTCGACGCGCCGGTCTTGATGGCCTTCTCTTCGAGGCCGTCGAGCTCGCCGGCCTGGCCGACGTTGCCGGACACGGCGATGACTTCGCAGTTATTGTAGTTCTCCTTCAGCCAGGGGATGATGATGGACGTATCCAGACCGCCGGAGTAAGCAAGGACGACTTTTTTGATATCTTCTTTTTTCATCATGGTTGCCTCCATTGATTATTCATTCATAAGATGTGCATATTATTCACCTTTTTCGCGCAAATGTCAACCTTCTTTTTGAATAAAATTCACGTGAGAAACGCTTTTCTTTCGGTGATATGCACAAAAGCGCGAAAGATATGCGAAAAACGCCGCCGCTCCGGCATTCAGAGCGGCGGCAGAATATGCAGTTATGCACGCATTTTTGAATATTGATCTCAGGACAGCTCGCGGCGCAGCGCGTCGATCTCCTCGCCCCAGAGCGATCCCGCCGCGTCCGGCGGCCAGTGCAGCGCCTGCGTGCTGCTGCCGAGCGCGACGTGGTCGGGCAAGGCGGCCGGCCGCCGGAACAGGCAGCGCGTGAGCGCCGCCATGGCGCGCAG